>OGWV01001962.1_pt1 | contig 12807 bp, 11 predicted proteins | sample 1576081 | NCBI WGS metagenome assembly OGWV01 (sample SAMEA3541541, study PRJEB24748) | human gut metagenome | biome: human gut; feature: human-associated habitat; material: faeces | place: China | collected 2012 | reverse complement strand
CTTTATTATTACTTCATCGGCCCATCCTTCCCCTAACAGCGATTTTGTACCGATCAGCACCTGCATATAGCCTTTTGAGAAAATATCTGTTACCGCCCCTGTGAGAAAATGTGCATTTCCAACCGCTGTCACTTTAAGATAATCTGTTTCAGAAAGATTTCCGATCCTGCTGAATGTAACTTTTCCGCTCATTCCGATTAACAAGGGCAACTGCTATGGCCGCAATGATCATAAGCAGGATTGTCAGCTGATGCTGCTTGCGTCGTTTACTTGACGAAACGAAGATTGACTTTCCCTGTTTTGGCGTTTCGAGATAGCGAGCCGAATGCGTCAAGGTTTGCTTGGGTCGAGGCCCTCTTTGTTGATGAGCGGCGGATGCTTTCATCGGCTCATCACTAGCTGCGCTGTTTTTAGATAATGGTGCGTCTTTCAGATATACAGGGTCTCCCGAGGCGACGCCCATATGTTTGCGCCCCGTTTGCGCTTCTTCGAGTGTTTGATATCGGTTTCTTGTCACATATTTGGGCTCTGGGTCATTGATGGGCTCTTGCGAGATGTGGGGGCGATGGAATCGAATCGGTTGCGGGCTGGATGCTTCGTCCTGCTCCGGCATAAACGTGTTGTCCTGTTTTTGATCGTCCATGATGCCCTTAGTTCGTCATCAATATCGTGTATGCGCCCATTGTAAGCCAGCCGTCTAGTTTTGATGGGATTGCATACATTATTTAAGCCTTCGTTCAAATTCCGTTTATTAGACAAAACCTTAGTCAACCAGACTCAGATATGCTTATATCAATAGACTCAAAAAACTTTATAGTCGATGTATATATAAGAAGCGGTTGGGCATATATATGAGCGTCAAAAGAAGTCCCAACCACCTAGAAGATGGCTCGGCAGTCCTTACAAGGAGTGGTAAACATGGCAAGCATGGTTCCTTATCGTTCGGTTTTTGGTGTCCGCCCTTCTGCAAGCTCGCTGTTTGATCTGTTTGATGATATGACAGACCTGACGAATAACTCGATTGCTTCCAAGGCGTTCCCCGTTGACGTTGAGGACAAGGGCGATGGCTACGAGGTCAAGGCGTATCTGACCGGTGTCGCCAAGGATGACATCGACGTCGAGCTCAATGAGGGTCGCCTGTCGATCAGCGTGAACGTCGAGGAGAGCGCCGAAAACGAGGGTAAGAACTTCCTCCAGAAAGAGTTCGGCTCGTACAGCGCGACGCGCGGCGTGTATCTGAAGGACGCTTCGAGCGAGGGCCTTTCGGCTAAGTATGCTGATGGCATCCTGACTGTTACGGTTCCCAAGATTGTCGAGAAGAAGAACGTCACGAAGATCTCTATCGACTAACGATGGCTCTGCTTCAATCGAGAGTATGAGTTAAGGGGGCTGGGAAGTGATTCCCAGCCCCCTTTTGTTGTCTTGAGGGGCTATTGAATAGTTGTCGGTTGATACTGACTTGCAGGGCGTATCGAGAGCTTCCGTGGCCCTTGAAGACGGGTGGCAGAACTGCCGAGTTCATCATCGAGACTTGCAGCAAGCGCGTTGGCATAGCTTTTGACGGTAAGGCTTGGACGATTATTGTCTTGGCTGATATGCATGGCGATGAGCTGTTCGGTGCGATCGGTAACAAGTTCTCGCGCGGCTTCTGCGGCTTGGTTGTTGGAGAGGTGCCCCTTTGTGGACAGGACGCGCTCCTGAAGAAAGCGTGGGTACGGTCCTTCGCGCAACATAGTTACATCGTGGTTACTTTCGAGCGCGAGAACTCGACAGTCTTTGAGGATGCCTATGGCCTTGCTCGATAACTCTCCGGTGTCGGTGGCAAACCCAATGGAATCATCGAGAGCATTAAATCGATAGCCGACAGGATTGATGACATCGTGCGATGTTGAGTAGGTTTGCACGTGGATGCCGGCAATGGGGAGCGTGTCGCCGGGGTCAAATTCCTCTACGGGCAGGTGCGCGAGGTTTTCTTTGCATGAAAGGGTGTCCCTGCTGGCAAAGAGGGGACCATGCCAGTGCTTGCACCATACATCGAGCCCCTTGATATGGTCACCATGCTCATGGGTGATTACTAGAGCGGCGACGTCGTCTGCCGAGAGGCCAAGCTCCGCCATGCGTTTAAGTGTCTCGCGGCGGGACAGGCCGTTGTCGATCATGATGAGCCCCTGAGGCCCCTCGACGAGTGCGCAGTTGCCTTTTGAGCCGCTGCCGAGGATATGAAGGTGCAGGCGAGACATAAGATTCCAAAGGATACAATGGGTGCGGACGAATAGAGGAGGAAGCGAATGCCAACGGTATCTCAGCACTATGGACATCATGCCGCGCCGAGGACGGATAAGAGCGCCCTGGCAACGCGGCAGGCCGCTGCCCCCGTAGTGCTCATGGTATCAGGCGGTGCGGACTCGACGGCGCTGCTCCTTATGGCTTGCACATCAAAGCTGGATATTCAGGACGGGCGCGGCGTCGCTCCCATTGCGCGCGAGCGATTGCACGTGCTGCATGTAAACCATCATCTGCGCGGGGAGGCATCCGATGGCGACGAGGCCTTTGTACGTGATTTGTGCGTGCAATACGGCTTGCCGCTGTGCGTTGAGCATGCCTATTTTGATGACGAATCGGGCAATATCGAGGCTGCGGCCCGCGAGGTGCGCTATGCCGCGGCACGGAGATATGTTCGCGAACTTTGTGCCGAATCGGGCGCACCGCGGACGGCGGCTCGTATCTGTACCGCGCATACCTCGTCGGACCGCGCGGAAACATTTTTGATGAATGCCATTAAAGGGTCGGGTCCCGCGGGTCTATCAAGCATTCCACGCCGTCGGAACATTGTGGTGCGCCCCTTGCTCGACCTCACGCATGATGAGCTCGTGAGCTATCTGCAGGTGCACGGTCAGCCGTGGCGGGAAGATGAAAGCAACGAGGACGTTTCGTACCTGCGCAACTATGTACGCCATCGGGTGATGCCGGTGGTGGCACGGCGCAACGCGAGCGTCTGTAAGACGATTGGCGCCGCTTGCGAAATTCTGGGCGACGAAGACGCCTTTCTTTCCCAGCTTTCGGCACAGGCGTTTCGAAGCTGCCTGCGCAAGGAAGCGGCGGGCGCACTGGTGCTCGATGCGCGCCGTCTTGCCGCCGCTGAGGTTGTGATTGCACGGCGTATCGTGCGGTTGGCGATTAAGCGCATCGATCCCGACGCGCGACCGGAGATGCGGCACGTGGAGCGCGTGCTCGCCTGCGTCGCTGCGGGCTCGGGCTCGGTTACGCTTCCTGCGGGAATTGATGCCCGTGTGGAGTTTGGCATGCTGGCGTTCAAGGCCCCGGCGGCGCGCGAGGGTTTAGTGGCCGATTGGATCTCCGTTCCCGGTTGTCTGCCGCTGGGGGCGGGGCATATGCTGACAGCGGAGCCGATGGCTGTGGAGCCGGGGTGCGATATCGTGCACCGTGCCCGCGAGCTTGCTGCTGCCGGAAAGGTTGCGACCTTGGTGGATGCGGCGGCCCTGGGGTTTGCCGACCGCGATGGCGAGCGGATGTTAGCCGGCTCGCGCGGGGAGATCCCCACCGAGGCACGATCGGCGCGCCTGTGGGTGGATAGCCCTGTGCCGGGAGACGTGATGTGCCCGTTGGGGATGAACGGCCGAAGCAAGAAAGTGTCAGACCTGTTAAACGAGGCGCGCATTCCTGTTTCAGACCGCTCTGGCGTACCCGTGGTAAGAACGGCTCCGGGAGGTGCCGTAGTATGGGTCGCGGGCGTTCGCGCGGACGAGCGTTTTAAATGCACGGCCGCAACGCGCGTGGCATATCTGCTTCGTGTGGTCGATGCGGAATAGCGCTTCGCGCCAGCTATTCTGTGCGACGTTGACGGTATTCCCGCGCTGATGGCGCACGTGCTGGTAAATATACCCCGTGCGCTGCTAGAATGTGTAGTTCGCGTCCATGCGGCGGTGCGTGGGCGATAAGCACAAGAAAGGGTTGTCATGGCTTCTCAACATCCGGATATCGAGAAGGTTCTGTTTACGCAGGAGGATATCGACGGTATCGTCTCTCGCCTAGGCGAGCAGATTACTCGCGACTACGCGGGTAAGGATCTGGTGCTGATTGCGGTCCTGCGCGGCGCCGTGGTCTTTATGGGCGACCTGATGCGCAAGATCGAGCTGCCGACCAACATCGATTTCATGGCTGTTTCGAGCTATGGCGACGGTGTGAAGTCCTCGGGTATCGTGCGTATCATTAAGGACCTGGATATCGACATCCGCGGTCGCGACGTGCTGATCGTCGAGGACATTCTGGACTCGGGCCTGACGCTCAAGTATCTGATGAAGAACCTCAAGAGCCGCAAGCCCGCTTCTCTGGAGGTCGCCGCCTTCCTGTGGAAGGACGTTGAGGACCGTACCTCGGCCGTCACGCCCAAGTATGTTGGAACCCATTGCCCCGATGCCTTTGTGGTGGGCTACGGCCTCGACTATGCCGAGCGCTATCGCAACCTTCCGTATCTGGGCATTTTGAAACCGGAGGTTTATTCGTAAGATGCCCGACGACCGTAACGATAACAATTCCCAGACTCCCCGGGAACCTAAGATCCCGGGGATGCCCGGAGGCAAGAAGCCCACGCGTACGGGCTGGCTGTATTTTATTTTGGCTTGCGCGCTTCTGGGCTATGCCTTCTTTAACATGGGCTCCGGCTTTGCCAATTCCAGCAATACCGTAAAGCTCGCGACGAGCGAGATGGTCAACGCCATTAAGCAGGATCGCGTCGAAGATTTGACCTATACGGTTCAAGACGGAAGCGTGGCGGGTCATTACTGGAAGACAAAAAAGGACAAGGGCGATACGAGCGAGCTCAAGAGCTTCTCCTCGACCTATGTCGGCTCCGATTCGCTTGCCGAGCTTATGGCGGAGCACCCCGATACCAAGTACATCGTCAACACCAACGATCCCGATTTTTGGGGCGACCTGGCGATGAGCGTGCTTCCGACGATCGCCCTGATCGCCATCATGTTCTACTTTATGCGCCAGATGATGGGCGCCAACAACAGGAACATGCAGTTTGGCAAGACCAACGCCAAGACCAACGAGGCAACGCGCCCCAAGGTCAAGTTTGAGGATGTTGCCGGTGTGGACGAGGCAGTCGAGGAGCTCGAGGAGATTCGCGACTTTTTGAGCGATCCGGACCGCTATCGCAAGCTGGGCGCCAAGATTCCGCGCGGCGTGCTGCTGGTTGGCCCTCCGGGTACCGGTAAAACCCTGCTGGCCAAGGCCGTTGCCGGCGAGGCGGGCGTGCCGTTCTTTAGCATCTCGGGTTCCGACTTTGTCGAGATGTTCGTGGGTGTCGGCGCCAGCCGCGTGCGCGACCTTTTTAAGGAGGCCAAGTCTCAGGCTCCGTCAATCATCTTTATTGACGAGATCGATGCCGTGGGACGTCAGCGCGGAGCTGGCTTGGGCGGCGGTCACGACGAGCGCGAGCAAACGCTCAACCAGCTGCTGGTCGAGATGGACGGCTTTGAGGAAAGCGAGTCGGTCATCCTGATCGCTGCGACCAACCGCCCTGACATCCTGGATCCGGCATTGCTGCGTCCCGGCCGTTTTGACCGTCAGGTTACGGTCGACCGTCCGGATGTGAAGGGCCGCGAGCAGATCTTGCGCGTGCATGCCGAGAACAAGCCGATGGACGAGGACGTTAAGTTTGAGAAGCTCGCCCAGATGACCGTTGGCTTTACTGGTGCCGATTTGGCGAACCTGCTCAACGAGTCTGCGTTGCTGGCCGCTCGCCGTCATCGTTCTGTGATCTCGATGGACGAGGTCGAGGAGTCGATGGAGCGCGTGATTGCCGGACCGCAACGCAAGGGTCGCGTGATGACCGAAGCCGAGCGCACCACGATTGCCTACCATGAGAGCGGTCACGCTTTGGTGGGCCACATCCTGGAGCACTCCGATCCGGTTCATAAGATCTCGATCGTCAGCCGCGGTCAGGCCCTGGGCTACACACTGCAGCTTCCGCAGGAGGACCACTTCCTCAAGACCAAGAACGAGATGCTCGACGAGCTCGCCGTGTTCTTGGGCGGTCGCGTTGCCGAGGAGCTCATGTGCGACGACATCACGTCGGGCGCGAGCAACGATCTGGAGCGCGCGACTAAGATGGCGCGCGAGATGGTCACGCGCTTGGGCATGAGCGAGGAGCTGGGCACGCAGGTCTTTGGCGAGGCGCAACATCAGGTGTTCCTGGGTCGCGACTACGCCGATCACCAGGATTACTCCGAGGAGACGGCGCGCCGCATCGATAGCGAGGTTCAGCGCATCATGCGCGAAGCCCATCGCCGTGCGGTCGAGATTTTGGATGCCCGTCGCGATCAGCTCGATCTGATGGCGAAGGTGCTGCTTGAGCGCGAGACCGTCGAAGGCGACGCCGTGAACGCCCTGCTCGACAACGAGTGGGATGCTTACCTTGAGCGCGAGGGCGATATCCTGGCGGCCAAGGAGGAGCGCAACGCCAAGGCGGCCGGCATGCCGACCAAGAAGCGCTCGCCTCGCATGAGCGAGGAGGAGTTGGCGGCTGATGCCGCGGCCTTTGCGCAGGCGGCCATGCAGGAGGATGCCGAAGCCGCATCCGATGATGCCGGAGATGGCGATGCCGCCAACGCTGACGGCAACACCGACGCCGACAAATAGTTCTTGTAGCGAAAGCCTCCGCGGGGAAACCTGTGGAGGCTCTTTCTTTTGAGCGATATGTTGATTGGGGACAGACTTAAATGAGCGTTTTCACGCATTTAAGTCTGTCCCCAATCAACATTGCTGCGGCACTTTGCTCAGCTAAAGCGTACAATAGCGCCTATGCGAAGGGGGAACAGATGATCAACGAAACTATGTATGCTCGCGGTGCGGAAAGCTCTATCATCCGCGAGATCTTTAGCTATGGCCTTGAGCGCAAGGCGCAGATCGGTGCGGAAAACGTATTCGACTTCTCGCTGGGCAACCCGAGTGTTCCGGCGCCCGCTGCTGTTGCTGAGTCCATTAAGAAGGCATTGGAGCTGCCGAGCGACCAGCTGCATGGATACACGCCTGCGCCGGGTCTGCCGCAATGTCGAGCGGCCGTCGCCGACTCGCTCAACCGTCGCTTTGGCACGAGCTATGAGGGCAAGGATGTCTTTATGACGGTGGGTGCCGCGGCTTCGCTCACCTGCACGCTCAATGCCGTTACGAACCCGGGCGACGAGGTTATTGTTATCGTCCCATACTTTCCGGAGTATCGCGTTTGGATTGAGAAGGCCGGCTGTACGTGTGTTGAGGCGCTCGCCGATGAGGATGCGTTCCAGCTGAGCGTTGACAACGTGCTCAAGGCGATTACCGATAAGACGACTGCCGTCATCATCGACTCGCCCAACAATCCGACCGGTGCCGTATATACACGCGACACGCTGACGCGACTGGCCAATGTTCTGCGCGAGGTCAACGCCAAGCGCGATCCCGAGAATCCGATTATGCTCATCTCGGATGAGCCGTACCGCGAGATCGTGTACGGTGCCGAGGTGCCTTGGGTGCCCTCGATCTACGAGAACACCATCGTGTGTTACTCGTATTCCAAGTCGCTTTCGCTGCCGGGCGAGCGCGTGGGGTGGATCTTGGTTCCCAACACCAATCCGCAGGCTGCCCGTCTGATGCCGGCTGTTGCGGGTGCTGCCCGTACGCTGGGTTTTGTATGCGCTCCGGCGCTCTTCCAGCGCGTGATTATCGATTGCGTCGATGAGCCGAGTGACGTTGAGGCCTATGCGCGCAACCGCACCGTGCTTACCGATGCATTGGCGGAGTACGGCTACACCTATGTTGAGCCGGATGGTGCATTCTACCTGTGGGTGAAGGCGCTGGAGCCCGATGCGAACGCCTTCTGCGAGCGCGCGAAGAAGTATGAGCTGCTCGCGGTGCCTTCGGATAGCTTTGGCATGCCGGGCTGGTTCCGCCTGGGCTACTGCGTGAGCTATGAGACAATCGTCAACTCGCTGCCTGCCTGGAAGCAGCTGGCCGACGAATATCGTCGAAAGTAAAGCGCTCTGCTTACAATGTTTTACGTGAAACGGGGTTTGGTTTTAAGCCAGACCCCGTTGTCTATGCCGTTGTGTGATTGGGATGAAGCAGTTTTACGACTGCCGAAAGCTATGCGTACAATGAATATACGCGACGGCCATACTGGACAAGGAGACCCGATGCCCTACCTTCTTTCTTGTGATATTCATACTCATACGATGTTCTCTGCGCATGCGTACTCAACCATCGAGGAGAACATCTATTGGGCGGCGGAACGCGGCCTTCAGGTGCTCGGTTCCGCCGATCATTTAAGCTCGATGGTTACGCCTTGTCCCAATGACCTGCGCAGTTTCCAATTCTTTATTAACCAGGATATCTGGCCGCGCATTTGGAGCGGCGTGCTGGTGCTGCGTGGTGCCGAGGCTGATATCGTTTCGCTGGACGGCAGCTTGTTTGGCGAAGACATTCCCGTTTCGCTCGATATCGCCGGCGATTCGTATAGTCGTGAGCATTCGCTGTTCGATTTGGTGACGCGTAATTTGGATTATTTGGTGGCAAGCGTGCATAACCCGCAGTTTGCCGAAGGCGCGACGCTCGCCCAAACGACCCAGATGTACATCAATGCCCTGGAGCACCCCAAGGTGTTCATGCTTGGGCATGCGGGGCGCTCGGGCGTGCCGTTCGATATCGATGAGGTGCTGTTGGCGGCCAAGGCCAAGCACAAGATCATCGAGATCAACAACCATAGTCTTGAACACGGTGTCGACACTGAGCATTGGGCCGTATGCCGCAAGATCGCCGAGCGCTGCGCCGAGCTGGGCGTGGGTATTGGCGTGTCGACCGATGCCCACATTGGCATGGCCATTGGCAAGCTCGATCACGCGCGCAAGATGCTCGACGAGATTCACTTCCCGCTGGATTTGATCGTGACGCGCGACCGCGAGACACTGCTGCGCGAGATGGCGGCAGCCGGCGTGTGTGACCTGCGCAAGGGGATGTAGCGGAGTTCATAAACCAAGCGAAGGGGGCGGTCCAGACGGGCCGCCCCCTTTCTTGTCCCGAAAATCTACCGGGGTGGATTAGCGGCGCTCGAGGACCGCTACGGTTTCGGTGTGGTCGGTATGGGGGAACATGTCGACGGGCGTGATCTTGAGCAGGCGATAGCCTCCGTCGAGGAGCTGGTGCAGGTCGCGCTCTTGGGTCACGGGGTTGCAGCTGATATAGGTGATGCGGCGCGGCTTGAGTGCGCAGGCGGCTTCGAGGAACTCGGGGGTGGAGCCGGCGCGCGGCGGGTCGATGGAAAGGACATCGATCCGCTCGTTGTTGTCGGCGGCATCTAGGATGTAGTCGGTGGCGTCGTCGGCCATAAACCAAGTGCTGCGGGTGAGGCCGTTGAGCTCGGCATTGCGACGTGCGTCGGCAATGCCCGCCGGGTTGCGCTCCACGCCGAGCAGCATAATGCCGATACCCTTGTTCTGGGCATCCTTCGCGGCGCAAAGACCGATGGTACCGCTGCCACAGTAGGCATCCATGAGCACATCGCCCTGGTGCAAATCCATGCCGTCGATAGCGAGCTGATAGAGCAGCTCGGTCTGTTGCGGGTTGGTCTGATAAAACGCGGTGGGGGAGATATCGAACTCGCAGCCGAGCAGCTGGTCGCGCATGCATTCGGCGCCATACACGATGCGAGTTTCCTCGCCGAGGATGGCGTTGCCGGGGCGTCCGTTGATGTTTTGGGCGACGGTGACGATGTGCGGATTGAGTGCGGCGACAGCCTCAAAGAACTCCTGCGCATGCGGCAAGTCGCGCTGAGCGGTTACGAGCGTGACCATGACCTGGTCGGTACGCCAACCGCAGCGGACGACGGCATAGCGGAGCAAGCCCAGATGCTTGTCCTCGTTAAAGGCGGGAATGTGCAGGCGCTCAGCTTCACGCGCGATGCCGTTGAGAATCTGACGGGCGCCCGGTGCCTCGACGGGGCATTCGGGTACGGCAACGATCTTGTGCGTGCCGCGCTCAAAGAAACCGCAACGGATGGCGCCCTCCTTACCGGGAGCAAAGGGAGTGGCAGCCTTATGACGAAAGCCACGCGGCGCAGGATATTTACCCGGGTCGCCCAGGGTGACACCCATGCCACGAATAGGATCTACAGCAATGCCCTCACGCTCACAAAGCGAAGCAAAAAGCTCCTCCATGGCAGCCTGCTTGGCGGCGAGCTGCTTCTTATAAGGACGATTGAGCGCCGTGCACCCACCGCAAGCTTTCATGATCGAACAGGGAGACTTGGGGTCCACAGCCTTACGCGCAGACGAAACCCGATCTTTATGCGGGCGCTTAGAGCGAGCCTGAGATGCCTTATCCTCGCTCCGACGAGAACTGGGGCGCTTGGCCTTAGCCTTGCCCTTCGCATCCTGAGACGACTTGGATTTCTGAGAAGATTTTTTCTCCTCCGACCCCTCAGCTGCCTCGATCAAAGCACGACGAGCCTTACGCTCCGCACGAGATTCTGCCATCAATAACTCCACTAATTCATGAATTAAAGCTGCAAGTATTGTACCGTGCCAAGCCAGCAGACGATATACAAGCGATTTATTCGTGTCAGTGATAAGCCCAACGACGGTTGCCCGCCGCGTGAGGGGTGTGGGGGTTAAGTTTATCGCGAGTTCCGCACGAACAGGAGGCCACTTAATGTGGCCTCCGTCGTGAGCAGGACTGTAGAGCAGGAAACTTAACCCCCACACCCCTCACGCGGCGGGCAAACTTGCCTTGTGCTCTATCACGCTAAAGTGTATGATTCTGAACGTTACATGACTCACTTTACCTAACTAAAGTGCTATCGAGGGGGAATACCATGAATAGCGATATGTCTCGTCGTCAGTTTGTTGGTCTAGCCGGCTCGCTCGCCGCGGTGCTTGGCCTTGGTCTTGTCGGTTGCGGCGGTGGTGCTGGCAAGGGCTCCGCTGCTGGCTCTGCCGCGGCCAAGGATGTGAAGGGCGCCGCGGAGTCCAAGAAGCTCGTGGTGGGCTTTGATAAGTCCTATCCTCCGTACGGCTTTGTGGGCGACGATGGCGAGTACACCGGCTTTGATCTCGATCTGGCCAAGGCTGTTGCCGATAAGCAGGGCTGGGAGGTCAAATACGAGGCCATCGACTGGGACGCCAAGGATACGCTGCTCAACTCCGGCGCCATCAACTGCATCTGGAACGGCTTTACCATGGAGGGCCGTGAGGACGGCTACACGTTCTCCGAGCCGTACAGTCTTTCACATCGCCAGCCTTATCACCGAAGATGGCGCGAAGCAACTTTTCTTCCGGAGAAGGGTCTGATTCTCCCTTCGGAGTAATTTTACCAATTAGGATGTCGCCCGGCTCGATACGGGCACCCACGCGAACGATACCGTTCTCGTCGAGGTCCTTTGTTGCTTCTTCGCTTACGTTAGGAATATCGGAAGTCAACTCTTCCATACCGCGCTTCGTTTCACGAACTTCCAAAGAGTACTCTTCTACGTGTACGGAAGTCAAAAGGTCCTCGCGAACCACACGTTCGTTCAATACAATGGCATCCTCATAGTTATATCCCTTCCAAGGCATGTAGGCAACCAACAGGTTCTTACCCAATGCCAATTCACCCTTTTCAGTAGAATAACCTTCAGTCAAGATGTCACCTTTCTTCACACGCTGGCCTCTGTCGCAAATCGGACGCAAGTCAATCGTCATGTTCTGGTTAGTCTTACGGAACTTAGGTATTCTATATTCTTTCAAAGCAGGTTCAAAACTTACGAACTCTTCGTCTTCTGTACGGTCATACAAAATACGGATAGTAGTAGCATCAACGTAGTCAACAACACCATCTCCTTCCGCAGTAATCTGCGTACGAGAGTCTCTTACCAACTGACGTTCGATACCTGTACCTACGATCGGCGCTTCACTCCTCAACAAAGGAACCGCCTGGCGCATCATGTTTGATCCCATCAATGCACGGTTAGCATCATCATGTTCCAGGAACGGAATCAATGAAGCCGCGATTGATGCAATCTGCTGAGGAGAAACGTCCATCAAATCAACCTCTGTCGGTTCAACAACCGGGAAGTCGGCATCCTGACGAGATTTAACTTTGTTACGCACAAATGTACCGTCATCATTCAACGGAGCATTTCCCTGTGCAATAACCTTTTCTTCCTCTTCTTCAGCAGTCAGATAAATCAGACCGTTATCAGAAAGATCCACTTTTCCGTTTTCCACCTTACGGTACGGAGTTTCAATGAATCCCAGATCATTAATCTTAGCAAATACACACAATGAAGAGATCAAACCGATGTTCGGACCTTCAGGAGTCTCAATCGGACAAAGACGACCATAGTGTGTGTAGTGAACGTCACGAACCTCAAATCCGGCACGTTCACGAGAAAGACCACCAGGTCCCAATGCAGACATACGGCGCTTATGTGTAATTTCAGCCAACGGGTTTGTCTGGTCCATGAACTGAGACAACGCATTCGTTCCGAAAAATGAATTGATAACAGAAGAAATGGTCTTAGCATTAATCAAATCAATCGGAGTAAACACTTCATTGTCACGAACATTCATACGTTCACGAATCGTACGGGACATACGAGCCAGACCAACGGCAAACTGATTAGAAAGCTGTTCACCTACTGTACGTACACGACGATTGCTCAAGTGGTCAATATCATCCACATCTGCCTTTGAGTTAATTAACTCAATCAGATATTTAATGATTTCAATAATATCTTCCAACTCACAGAGTTGAACGATGCTTTACACAGAGTAG
>OGWV01001957.1_pt1 | contig 12823 bp, 11 predicted proteins | sample 1576081 | NCBI WGS metagenome assembly OGWV01 (sample SAMEA3541541, study PRJEB24748) | human gut metagenome | biome: human gut; feature: human-associated habitat; material: faeces | place: China | collected 2012 | reverse complement strand
GGATGCCTTTGTCATCGGCGGAGCGCAGGTGTATGCGCTACTAGATTTGGATACAAAACTATTTAATAAAGCTGTATTCAAATTTCTCAAAACGACGGATTACCCTGTAGGTAAGCTTGACGATTTTCCATTAGTTGACAATGACGATATTCTTGTGAGGGATGACATATTCCGAATTCTTGAAGAAAGTGGTGTCGGTGTACCTGATTACTACAAACCTATTAAGTTTGAAGTTGACGGAAAGATTGGTACGTACAATCGTAGTCGTTCTGGTTGCTATTTCTGCTTTTTCCAACAAAAAATAGAATGGATATGGCTTTACGAGCAACATCCTGACCTCTATCAAAAAGCTATGGATTTTGAGAAAGGTGGTTATACTTGGAATCAAAATGAGAGTTTGGCAGACCTTATCAAGCCAGAACGTATCCGCCAAATAAAGCTGGATGCTATCAAGAAGCAAGAGGCAAAGCGTCAAGCAGGCTCTTGTAGGCTAGCAGACAACATTGGCGATATTGATGAAGATAGCTTCTGTGCGAATTGTTTTATTTAAAAGATATGCGAAGAAATGCTTTTGATACAGAATTCGAGGATCGTAACTTTGAAATATCTTTCAATCTGAATCCTCAAAGATGGATTGATAATTGTCCAGATTGTAATAATCCAATCCTTTGTGAAGATAATTGGCAATCAGAAATAAAATACTTAAATTCCACAAACGATGGAATTTCAGATGAAATTAAAGAAATTCCATCTGATACTGGTGGTATATATTTGTTTTTCATAAAAGGGATTACATTACCTTTTTTTGAAAGGCATATTGTTTATATCGGAAGATGTCATTTGAGTGATTCCCAGAATATTAATAAACGTGCCAAAGAATACTTTACTGATAAAAGACCAAAAATCAAAAATATGTTTAAGCGCTGGGGACAATATATATATTACAGATATTATCCTGATACGAATAATGATATGATTGACAAAAACGAAGTAATGTTAATTCGAGCTATCAAGCCTGATTTTAATGAAGAGATTCCTGATAAACTAGATTATCAACCTGTTACAAAAGCATTTTAATATGACTAATATACCGGCAATAAAAGGACAAATAGGAAATACCATCTATTATATAGCTAATCTGACTTTTTTTCAGATTGCAACAATGGTAAGTCGAGTTAATGATGAATTGCATACTGCAAATTCAATAATCGAAGCCCGGAAACCGGAGTTTCGGACGCTTCTCAAGACCGTTACTTGAGGGCTATTTCAGCAATCAAATAGAGGCTTGTAGCAAAGGTAAATCCCTTGCAGTAGCAGAGATATTCCGCTACTGCAAGGGATTTTGTCGGTCATATAGCTTCATTCTGTTTGCTTGATCAGAAGTATAAAAGAGGTGTCGTTAAGGCGATTATGACTAAACAAATACGCTTTGTGGACAAGAACGGAAAACCATATCCTGAATGGTCAGCTTGCACTCTCCAAGATGCGGTTGACTTTCTTGACGGTCAACGCAAGCCGCTCGAAAGTGCTGATCGTGCCAAACGGCAGGGAAAATATCCGTACTACGGTGCATCTGGAATTATTGACAGTATTGATGACTATATTTTCGATGAGCCACTTATTCTTCTTGGAGAAGATGGGGCAAATATCATTAACCGTAGCTCTCCGTTATGTTTTATTGCGACGGGCAAATACTGGGTTAATAACCACGCTCATGTAATGCGTCCGCACAAAGGGCAAAATATTAGATTCCTGCGTGAACTGCTTGAAAGCCTTGACTATACACGCTACAATACCGGAACAGCACAGCCTAAGTTAAATCAGGAGAAATGCCGGACAATACCTCTCAGTCTGCCTATATATGAAGAGCAATGCCACATCGCTGATTTTCTTGCTGCCCTTGAGTATAAATGCGCACAAGAAAACGAAGAACTTGAGGGCATACTTCAAACTAAAAACGCCTTAATGCAGCAACTTTTTATATGAAGAGCTGTTGTAGCAAGCCTTCTTTTATTCTGACAAGTTTACAGAGGTTGCGTATTTCCTGCTCGATACGATTATCCCAACTATTCAATAGTTCTGCGATTCGTTGCTGATCCTTTTTTGATGGTAAAGGGACTTCGATATTTGCAATAGATGACGCCAATATATGCTTAATCGTGTTACCTGTTGTAATTGCGGCGATTTTCTTTTTCCCGTCATCCGAATTTATATACTGGCAAATATAGTCAGATGCGCACTCGCCTCCATTGCTCATAATGATAAGTGCATGGCAGTTTGAACCTGCATAGTTATCACCTACGACTGCGCACTCTCCGACATGACCGGATTGAACGACAAGAATATCATTGCTTTTTAGGATATTCTTGCTATGTTTCTGATTGAAAGCTTGAGTGACATAGAAAGCAGTTTCATCAGAGATTTTACCGTCATGGATGTTAGTCCCTTGCAGATACCGCACACCGTTTTCTTGGCTGGTAAAGAACGGTGTTACCGTACCTACGAATCCATTCCGAATGAAAGGAAATAGTTCGCCAAGTGACGCAACCGTACTCTTAGGGAACAGTTCGCTATTCGTTGAAAAAACTGCCTTAGATAATCCTCTTTTATACTTCTTGAGGGATTCAACCAAATCACGCTGCTTTGCGATTCTTTCATTGAAAGCAGAAAATAGGGTGGAAATCTTCTCTTGCTCAGTTGGCTCACAATATGGTATTCCGAGCCACTTAAATGCTTCGTAGCTTATCTGCCGTCCGTCTCTGATGCCTTCAACAGACTTTGAAAGATTGTGGTTGATAAACTCATCTGTATGAAAATATGCGTCATAGAATAGGCTTGAATGAGGACGCTTGCAGCGTAAGATGGTGTATGCTGGACTGACTATTCCAGCTTCATTTGCCATTTCCAGACCACCTTCAAAAGAGCGCAGATGAATAATAAAGTCTCCTTGTTCAACCTTCTTATAGTTAGATAAAGACGCATCATCATAGTGGATGTTACGACCAGCTTGCTCTCTCGGAAGAGTACCTTTTCCTTGAATGATTGTCAGCACAGTTTCGTCCGGGTGATTCCTGTCGGTGATATTCTGAAAAAGTTCTTCTGCCTTGAACACTTTCCACGGATCATCGAAGCCCGGAAACCGGAGTTTCGGACGCTTCTCAAGACCGTTACTTGAGGATACATTTGCCATAATTATTTGCCCTCCACATCAAAGGGGAAATCAAGTCCCAGCTCATCGAAAAACGGTTTCAGTTGTGCGTCGATGCCCTTGATCTCAGTCTGAATATTGCGGATTTCTGCTGCAACAGCATTGAGGTTAATTTCCTCTTCCGGCTCAAAGGTATCAACATAACGAGGAATGTTCAGATTGAATCCGTTCTCTTCAATCTCCTGCATTGTAGCAACATGGGCGTATTTATCGACATCCACACGATGCTCGTAGGTTTCGACGATCTTATCAATGTCGCACTCACGGAGGATATTCTGATTCTTTCCGGCTTCAAAGTCGTTGGACGCATCAATGAAGAGAATGTTATCCGAGTTGCCGTTGCGCTCCCTCTTGAGGACAAGAACGCATACCGGAATGCCCGTGCCAAAGAAGAGGTTTGCAGGAAGACCGATAACAGCGTCCAGCACATTCAGCTTTTGGATCAGGTGCTTACGGATCACTTCTTCGGCTGCGCCCCGGAACAGAACGCCGTGAGGCAGCAGGACAACAGCTCGTCCGTCTTCGTCCATGTGGTAAACCATGTGCTGCACAAAAGCAAAGTCAGCCTTGCTCTTAGGCGCAAGTTTGCCGTATTCATTGAAACGCTCGTCCTCCATGAAGTGCATATCAGCAGACCAATTTGCAGAATACGGAGGATTTGCAACCTGAACACGGAACTTCATGTCTCCGAAGTAGTCATGTTCAAGCGTATCGCCATTGTAGATATTGAAGTTACGGTACGGGATGCCACGAAGGATCATGTTCATTCGGGCAAGGTTATAGGTGGTCGAGGTCAATTCCTGACCGTAGTAGTTACGCACATTTGCATAGTTCTTGAGACGAAGCAGCAAAGAGCCGGAGCCGCAAGTCGGATCGGCTGCGTCCTTAACATCGGTCAAGCCAAGACAAGCAAGGCGGCACAGCAGCTCGGCAGGACCCGAAGGCGTATAGAACTCACCGGCTTTCTTACCGGCTGTGGCAGCGAACTGACCGATCAGATACTCGTAGGCATTACCCAACACATCGATCTTCGTGTCATCCACGCTGAAATTGATCTCGTCCAGAGAAGCAATGATTTTCGCCATGACAGCACTTCTATCTTTAACGGTATGCCCCAGCTTCGTAGAATCGAGCTGCATATCGGAGAACAATCCGTCAAAGTCTTCCTGTGAATCGTTGCCGATAGTGGATTCCATCAGAGCGTTGATTGCTTTCTGCAAGAACTCAATGTCGAAGGAACGGTTTTCAACCATCTTGACCATCTTGCGGAACAAATACTCCGGTTCGATGATGTAGCCGAGGTCACGCAGAGCTTCTTCTACGATGGCAGCCTTGTATTCTTCGTCATTCCAAGCATCCTCGTAGCTGATATTATCGTCTTTGAGAAGATTAACCATGTACTTCTCGGTCTTGTCGGAGAGGTAGTAATAGAAGATCATGCCCAAGATATAGTTCTTGAACTCGTATGCCTCCATATTACCTCTCAGGGCATTTGCCATCGCCCATAGTTTGTTGCAAAGCTCTTTCTGATGAGCCTGAATAGAATTATCCATTGTTCTCTCTCCTTATTGGTATTTCTCAGTATGCTGCCGGATAAATTCGACGATCCGGTTGACCAAAGACCTCTTCTTGAGCAACGGCATGGGCTTCTCAATACGGTCACGGATGTTTCCTGCATCCATTGTGCCGGAGAACTCATACTCAGAAATGATGTCCGTCAGCATGGAGGAATCAATATCCTCAGTCTTTGCGAAAGCAACGATCTCTTCTCGTTTTGCTTCATTTTCAAAGTCGTTGTATGCAGCGTCAATCTCATCCGCACTTTCAAGTCCGACAACGACACGATCCAAGAACGCTTGAAGAATTTCAACCTTGCGAAGCAACTGCGGATTATCCGTTCTGCTCAATTCTTCCTTGATGTGCTTGATGTCGTAGTCCTTCTGCTTCTTGTCATCAAAGTGGATGTTGCGGATCAAGTTCATGATATAGGCAACATTGATGCGGTCACTCTCCATGATCTCAATGCAGAAGTCCACATCATTCAGGACAGATACGACTTCTCGATCAGTTTTTTGCCGGGAGTAAAGCATCAGATACTTGCTCTTGTAGTCCTGATACTCCTGCTCGGACATGATGAGCGCATCCTGATCAAAACTGAACTCAATGAATGTCTGCAAGGATTGGAGGTATTTTGTCAGCTCACGGAAAGTGATGACAAACTTCTTCTGGTCATCCTCGCTCTGCATGGTATCGACGGACTCAGGGTAGAGTGCCACTTCCTTGAGCCTCATAACCATTTCATTGAACTTCTCAACAAAATACTGATAGCCCGGAACAACAATGCCAGAGGTGTCCTGACTCTTGGAGAAGAGCGTCAGCGCATCATCTGTCCGTTTTTTGAGGTTGCGGTAGCAAATGATGATACCAAACGGTTTTGTTTCTTTCTCGACACGGTTCGTGCGAGAATAGGCTTGCAGCAGATCATGGTACTTCAAATCCTTGTCCACATACAACACAGAGAGCTGCTTGCTGTCAAAGCCGGTCAAGAACATATTCACGACGATGAGAATGTCCAGCGACTTTGTTTTCTTCCCTTTGACTCGATCTGAAATATCCTTGTGATACGCGGAGAAGGTGTCGGTAGAGAAATTCGTGCCGTACATCTCGTTATAGTCCTTGATGATACGCTCCAAAGCATCTCGGCTATGCTCGTCCTTACCCTCAGCATCTTCGTTCTGCCCATAGGAGAAGATACCGCTGATGTTCAGATCGTGTTTGATCTTCTTGAAGATGTCGTAATATTTGACAAGAGCTTCAATGGAGGAAACAGCAAAGATAGCCGTGTACTGACCATTTCTCGTTTTGGCTTTGTGGTTCTGGACGATGTGGTTTGCAATGAGGGACATTCTCTCATCCGACATATAGAGTTCGCCAACATCAATCGCGTCAGCCAATGTCGGATCGTCCCAGTCAAAATCGCCTTCCATCGTCTTTATGTACTCAATATGGAAACCGAGGACATTGTTATCGAAGATAGCATCCTTGATCAGATAGTTATGCAAACATTCCCCAAACAGCATTTCGGTGGTCTGTGTGATCTTGCCCTCCGTCTTTCCGTTCACTTCAAAACGGGGCGTACCGGTAAAGCCAAAGAACTGCGCTTTCTTGAAATGCCGAACAATATCCTTGTGCATATCTCCGAACTGGCTGCGGTGGCATTCATCAATGATGAAGACAACCTTTTCGTCACGGTATGCGTCCATTACCTTTTCGTATTGAGGACGCTTAACGGCATTTGCCATCTTCTGCATCGTCGTGACAATGAGCTGCCGGTTCTTATCCTTCATTTGCCGCACAAGAATGTCTGTGCGATCTGTGACATCAACAGAGCCAGCCTCAAACTTGTTAAACTCTTCGGTGGTCTGAGAGTCCAAGTCCTTACGGTCAACAAGGAAGATAACCTTCTTGATGTTCGGATTGGCTGCGAGGATTTGAGCTGTCTTAAAGGATGTCAGCGTCTTTCCTGCACCGGTGGTATGCCAGATATAGGCGTTGCGATTTGTGAGCGTAGCCTGCCTTATAAGGGCTTCTACGGCATACACCTGATAGGGGCGCATAACCATCAGAATCTTATCCGTATCGTTCAGGATGGTATAGCGTGTCAGCATCTTGATGATGTGATCCCTTGCCAGAAAAGAGATTGAGAAGTCCTTCAGGTTGGTAATACGGATGTTGTTGAAATCCGTCCAGAAGAAGGCGAGGCTATACATCAAGTCCCTGTCGGAGTTGGCAAAGTATTTGGTATCAACGCCGTTGGAGACAATGAAAAGCTGAATGAAGTGATATAGTCCGTTATAGGAGTGCTTCTTATAGCGCATGACCTGATTGACTGCTTCTCGAATGTCAATCCCCCTGCGCTTTAACTCGACCTGAATCAACGGCAAGCCATTCACAAGAATCGTTACATCATAGCGGTTGACATACTTGCCTACAACCGTTGTCTGATGTGTAACTTGGAAGATATTCTTGGTGTGATCCTGATCGAAGAAGGAAAGGTAAACCTTCGTCCCGTCCTCACGCTCAAGGACAAACTTGTCTCTCAGAATTTTTGCGCTCTGGAACACGGACTTTCCAAGCATGAGGTTAAAGATACGCTCCCACTCTTTATCGGTGATAGGCGTATCAAGTTTGGGCGCATTGAAGGCTTCAAACTGAACTTTGAAGTTCTCCACCAATGCGTCATAATCAGGAATATCGACTGTGCTGTATTCCTGCTTGTTTAGCTGCTCTATGAATTGTTGCTCAAGAGCCGCTTCGCTCTGGTATGCCATATCTTCATCTCCAATACTTGAGGATCATTTTTGGTTGCCAACCGATCCTCATTTTATTCTATCACGGCTACTGTCCGATATAACGGACTCATTTTCGTTTTATTTCCAATGTCACATCGCCATTATCCGCAATGGACATTTGCATCGTTTTCAAATACTTGTCCACAAACTGCTTCTGTTCCGAAGAACTCATTTCAATTCGAGTCGCTCTTAACGCCTCTGTGAACATCTCGTAGATATTCAGCCGCACCGCCTGATCTATGTAATGATACATCTCTTTGAACAGTGCGCCGATCTTAATATCCTCTGCATTGCCGGAGTAGAAGTCATCAATGTAGCAATAGAATATACCGGCATTGACAAGTGCGTTCTTCAAATCCGGTCCGCAGTTTTCGCGCTCTATCATGACAAGGAACCGAGCCTCCGGTAAAGAAGAAATCAGTCCCCAATAGTCGGAGTCGCTGGACACCAAAATAAAGGAATCCACATTGTTTTTGTAATGCTCCTGACAAGTTCGGGCAATCAGCATCACATCGACCAGAGACTTGTTCTGCTTTACCCGTTCGGTCATCATGTGTTCGACCGGGATGTGGGTAAAACTATCCAGAATACGCCAAGCAGATGCACTATGCACATCATCAAACAGGATGATGGATGCTATCTTCTGTGTGTACTGATAGTCAAGATTCTTGAGCGTAGCGCAGAGCTTGTACGGATCAGAGTTTTCACAATCTACCACTACGACAACCTTTTCGCTGCTACCAATAAACTCGTAGATGCTTCCTTTAATGTAACTTCCAGCATCAGAAACTTTACTGTACTCTGTAAAGTAGTCACCGTTCATTTGATAAAGCAGCGTCACGAATTTTTTATCGTTATAGAGCAGATTACCGACATCCTCCGGTTCCCAGTTTATATACATCTGGTAAGGATAAAAGAGCAAGTGAGCGTAATAAATATCTGCTGCTGCTTTTGTCCCTTCCTCTTTCAAGCCATCTGGCATGAGAAAGAGGTTTTTTACATACAGCCAATTCAGCCAAAGAGGAAATAGCTTCTTGCAATTATTGATCCGATCAGAAAGCAGCTTGTTTATCTCAACGATATGCTGACTTAGCTTCGTGCTGGACTTCTTTATAAAACTAATGCCATCCGCATTTAGTTGTTGAAGGCTATCCTGCGGCACATATTCCGGCATACTGCTGATTGAGAGATAACTAAACTTCATACGCTCGTTGATATGCTTGAAGTTTCTTTCAATCGCTGTCCTTATGATACACAAATGACGGATTATCCGTGCCGTTTTGTCTGCATCAAGTTTTTCGTATATCTCTATTTTGGGTGCTTCATGCTCATTATCAAAAATTCGTTTCGGAACACCGATTAAATATGCAACCTTAGAAACAATTTCATAGGTGCTGTCTCTGTAGGTGACTCGATCATCTGTGGGAAACGCCTCCGCTTCAACGAGGGCATTTTTCTCAGTCACAGCATTCTCAAGGACATCCATATATGCTCCTTTCGCTGAGGTATTTTTCTCTACCTATAACAAAATAGCCGCACGAAAACTCGGACCTACTTCTTGCCCGTTCGCACAGCTTCACATATATCTCCAATGTCACAATTCAAATAGTCGCAAATGCGCAGCAGAACAGAGAGAGCTACATCCTCGTTCTTATTGAGCTTACTCATCGTGCCAGGAGACAGCTCTATATCCTTGCGTAAAGTTGATTTTGGGATCTCTCTTTCGATGAGCATGACCCATAATTTCTTATAGCTTATCTTCATAAAAGCACCTCTCTCAAACGCTTATAGTGAGACTCATTATATTATACACCAAACGCTTCAAATTTTCAATACGATACTCCAAAAATTCAAAATATATTTCAAGTTCATGGAGCGCATTACGAAGAAGAAAGCCTGAGCCGATTTATTCATACGGCTCAGGCTTTGGTGGTTATTCCAACTCGCTACTTTTGGCTTTTTCATGCTCCTGTGAAAGCGTTGGACTGAGGAAATCATCGACATTTGCCTTCATGGTATCAATCACTTTAGCCTCTTTTTTGAGCCTTGCTCGTTCGTCGTAGAGACGCTGCTGCTCTTCCAAAAGGCGTTGCTGCTCGGCTTGCAGAGACTTCATACTTGGAAGTTTTTCACCATCTTGCATAGCAAGCAATGTACTCTTTGCTGCTTCAAAAACGACAAGCTCTGCCTCGTGCGCAGCTCGAAAACTCGGCTTGTTCTTCGTCTTTGAGTAGGCATCATAGACCGGCTTGAGCTTTTGATAGGTTGAGATATTCTTGATAAGCGGCTGCACCTTTCGGAGCTGCGCTTCAACGACTTTCAAGTCAGCGCCGGTACGCTCATAAGAACTATGTATGTCTTCGACTTTCTTTTCAAGATCGGCATATTGAAGCAGCTCGTTCTCAGTGAGGTAGTTTAGCGTTCTGGCGGCTTCTTTGAGGATCTTAATCTTCATAGAATGCTCAAAGCCCCTGCTGTCGATCTGCTTAATTCTGTTTTGAATATCGCTGATGAGAGAGATGTTCTTCCTACCGTTCTGCATCTGCCGTCTGCGGGCATTGCGTCCTTGAATGCGTTCCTTGATCCGGTCCTCGGTGTAGTTATCTCCGATGGTTTTTGCACGGGTGAAACGCTCTTGCCCTTCGGCACGGAAGGAGATGTATTTGCCGGTTTTGATTTCATATCCGGCGTCCTGCATCAGCTTCAAAAACTCATCGTAGTCCTTTGATGTGATCACACAGCGATCAATGGTCTGCTTGAGTTTTTGCTTCCAACTTGTACCGCGTTTGGCTTCGGTGTATTCCTTGTAGTCCATGCCTTTTCCCTGAGAGGGAGGAATAACTGACAGCCCGTGTTCAGCACATATCTCATCACTGAGATGCCGCATCTCACGATAGGTTTTCTTATTGCTTCGGTACGCATGGAAGTCTACATAGTTGACTGCGTTGAAGATAATGTGATTGTGGCAATGCCCCTTGTCGATGTGCGTTGCAATCACATACTCGTACTTTCCCTTGAGCCATTCGTCGGCAAACTGCTTACCGATTTCATGCGCTTGTTCCGGGCTGACTTCATCAACCGCAAAGGATTGAATCAGATGTCTGGCAATCACCTTTGGCATCTGCATTCCTTGTTGAACGGCAAGAGATCTTGTCCACTCAAATTCCTTCGCTGCGGCATCACTGGCAGCACATCCGTAGGAAGAGACATAGAGCTGGTCATCTGTTTTCTGCGGATCAAGAATGTATGCGAGAGCCTTGTTCACAGTTCCTCGGATTGGCTTGATTTTAGTAATCGCCATATCTCAGCCTGCCTTTCTTTCAGCTCTGCAACATCGTCCTCATAGAAGTGTCCTGTGGAGTTAATTCGGCGGCAAATGTGATTGATATTTGCCGCTGCACGAGATACTGCGGCGGCAAGTTTCTTCTGCTGCGTGTAGTCCACTTTGATGATGTAACCGTCAATCGCCATCTTGCGAAGATACGCTCCCATGTTCTTTGTACCAAGCTGTTTCATCTTTCCTTTGATAATCCGCTTCTCGTCATCTGAAACAAAGAAGAGTATCTGATTTGGTCGTGTTCTGTTTGCCATAAGCGGTTTGTCCTTTCGTAAAGATAGAGGGTTTGGGAGACATCCCAACAAGCATTTTCGGGATTAAGGGGAGGGTTTCCTTAATCCAAAATCGCCGTGTGTATATACACCGGCTGTGCTTGCTAATCTCCCAAAATCGTATTCCCCGAAGATTCCTCCGTGAAATGTCCCTTCACTTTACAACGGACACAATAAGAGCGTTTGTTGAGTACCAGATTTCAGAAAAGTCAAAAATTCATTGGATTTCCCATGTGAAAGCCACGGTGTCCGATACGTCAATATCATCCGGCTCGATTTCGGGTGCAGCGCATTTGCTCATTGCCATAAGAGGCTGAATACAGTCTTCGACCTCATAGCTCGTTCTGGAATACACATTGAGTTCGCCCCAGTTATAGTCGATATTGAGTAGCTGTCCCAGCGCATTGCCAGACGCCTTGCAAAGAATCTCCGCCTTCGCTCTGGCGTTCTCCGTCGCGCTGTTCAGGAGCTCTTCGCTTACCGTTGCCGGGTTTTTCAACGTAAACGCAATGCTGAGTTCCGGCTTCGCACCGCATTCTGCAATCGCAGAAATAACCTGTGCAAGTTGCTTGCTGTCGAAGTCAAAGGCGAGTTTTAGGCGGTAGGTGCAAGCATATCCCACAAACTCCCGCTTGTAATTTCCTTGCCGATCCTTGACGTTCTCGTACCTTGTCTGGACATCAAAGCTCGTGGTTTTCAAGTCTTCTTTGCGATACCCAACGCGGACAGCGACACCCTGCAATTTTTCAATCCTCACGGAAGCTTCCAACATTGCGTGGTCATAGGTTTCGGATAAGACTTCAATGTTCAGGGAGAGGATGATGTAATCCGGTCTGGTGGAGGCATTGCCTGTCCCTTTTACAGTGATCGTTCTCATTGCTTTCTCCCGTCCTTTCTGGAATTGAAGTCCTCATCAATACGCTTTTTCCAATCCGTACCTAGCGGTACGCTGCAACGGACAGCGGAAACCGCTTCGCTCAGAACTTCATAGTTGAGCTGCGTTCCCTCGCGGTCAGAGTGGTAGTTGACCGCTCGGTCTGCTCCGATTCCAAAATGCTTTGCCGTCTCAACTGCATCAATGTTTGCGCCGAGGAATAGAAACTCCCAGCCGTACTTTTCCTTCTGCCGCTCAATCAGCTTCTTGACCTTCTCGCTATCATAACGGCGGCTTGCATTCTCCATGCCATCCGTTGTGATGACGAACAGCGTGTGTTCAGGCACATCCTCAATTCTTGCGTACTTATGGATATTTCCAATGTGATGAATTGCTCCGCCAATAGCATCCAGAAGGGCAGTACAGCCGTGAACGTAATAGTCCTTGTCGGTCATCGGCTCGACCTTCTGAACCGGTACACGGTCATGAATAACCTCGCTCACGTTGTCAAAGAGGACGGTAGAGATCAATGCCTCGCCATTCTCCCTTTTCTGCTTTTCAATCGTGGAGTTGAAGCCTCCGATGGTGTCTGCTTCCAGTCCGCTCATTGAGCCGCTGCGGTCAAGGATGAATACGATCTCCGTTAAGTTCTTTCTCATGTTCAGTACCTCCGCATATAAAAATATGACTGCTTGGTGTCTCACCTTACAGTCATATTGTACTTTGGTATTCACTTCGTTTGGTCGCATGGCAAGCGACATTATTCCAGCGATGAGAACA
>OGWV01001954.1_pt1 | contig 12826 bp, 9 predicted proteins | sample 1576081 | NCBI WGS metagenome assembly OGWV01 (sample SAMEA3541541, study PRJEB24748) | human gut metagenome | biome: human gut; feature: human-associated habitat; material: faeces | place: China | collected 2012 | reverse complement strand
AGCATCTGGCACTGGATCTGGTTAAGGGCCGCGCAAAGGGTGCGTTCAACGTTGTGCTCAGCGTGTTCATCGAGGCCGCCATCGTGTTCTTTGTGGGCTACGTCTTTGTTTACGGCGGCTGGAAGCTGACTGCAAACGCCACCAACGTTTCCTCGGTCATGCGCATCCCCTTCAAGTTCCTGTATTCCATCCTGCCGATCTCCGGCGTGTTCATTATTCTGGCCCGTGTGCTGAAGTATGTACACAAGCAATTGCTAGACAAGCTAATACAGTTTTTGTTGTCACTGACCATTCTAAATTTTCATTAAAAACACTTTATTCATATGCTGATTATAATGATATTGATTATATTATTACTGATTCTAATCCTGATTTTAATATGTCCTCATTCGAAAATGAAAAAATCAAGATAGTTAAAGTATAACAATATAGTTTACCTAAGAAGAGGAGTGAAACAAATGAATAATTTTCTTGATAAAATGACTAACTTTATTGATAGTAAACTTACACCACCATTAATTAAGTTTGGGAACAACAAATACATGGTTGCAATTAGAAATGCATTGATTCGCTTAATCCCATTATTGATTGTAGGATCATTCCCTATGATTCTTACTAATCTGCCAATCACATCTCTAGCTAAAGTGATGGCACCTTACAATGATGCAATAAACACATTATCAAATATGACATTTGGTTTCATTAGTTTATTTTTAGCATTTGGTATTGGCTCTGAATTAGCCGATACTTATGGTTTAGATGCTTGGCAAGGGTGGCAACCAGACGGACATGAAGGTGATGCTGCACAAGATCGACCGCAAGACACAGACGAACTTCGAGAATTGTCTGGCAGATGTGAATATCCCGCTTGGTGAAGTATTTACTTCCCCGGTACTCAACGGTACGAAGGGAACGCTGCATGTGAGCCAGGTGTATTTGAACGAACTCAAATACACAGACTTGAAGCTTACCTTCGAGGATGGAAAGGTTGCTGATTATACCTGTAAGAACTTCGAGGATGAGGCAGAGAACAAGCGGTTTATCAAGGAGAATCTGCTATTCCACCATGAGACACTTCCAATCGGTGAATTCGCGATCGGTACGAACACGACGGCATATGCGATGGCAAGAAAATATGACATCTTATACAAGCTCCCGATTCTGATTGTAGAGAAGATGGGACCGCATTTTGCAGTCGGTGATACATGTTACAGCTACAGCGAAGACAGTCGTCTGTACAACCCCGATGGCAGAGAGATCGTAGCGAAGGAAAATGAGTGCTCCGCACTGCGCAATTCAGAGGACAAGGAGGCGCGGGCAGGTGCATATTTTAACTGCCATACCGATATCACGATCCCATATGAGGAGATTGGTGGAATCTATGCCGTGAAGCCGGATGGCACAAAGACGGCAATCATTGAGGATGGAAGATTTGTGCTTCCGGGTACAGAAGCACTGAATGAAGCACTGAAGTAAGCGTGCTAAGAGAAAGATTTCTGCGGAAGCCGGTTGCTGACTTCTGATAGAATATAAAAATTATAAAATGGAAGACACAGGAAGGAAGAAAAAATGGGTACGAAAAAGATCGGTGATCTGATTACAGATAACATGGGGGTATACGAAGGAAAAACAAAGCTTTCGTTCGGAAAGCTGGTACTGCTCGGTATGCTGGCAGGTGCTTTCATTGCGATTGGTGCATCGAGCAGCAGCGCGGCAGTTTACGGAATCAGCAATACAGGACTTGCGAAGTCATTAGCAGGTGCGATATTCCCGGTGGGATTGATGTTTGTTGTGCTGATTGGCGCAGAGCTTTTCACAGGTGACTGCCTGATGTCATTTGCTGTATTTGACAAGCGGATCAGGCTTCTCGATATGATTCGTGTATTGGTAGTTGTATTTATCACGAATCTGATCGGTGCGTGTATCGTAGTTGTTCTGGTAAACCGTTGTGGACAGCTTGATTATGGGAATGGCGCACTTGCAGCAGCGACGATCAAGACGGCTTATAATAAGATGAATTTAAGTTTCATGAAGGCATTTACATCTGGAATCATGTGTAACATCCTTGTATGTCTGGCAGTGCTTCTGGCAGGTGTATGTCAGGATGCGATTGGAAAGATCTTCGCATGTTTCTTCCCAATTTGGGCGTTTGTTATTGCAGGCTATGAGCACTGCGTGGCAAATATGTATTACATTCCTGCCGGACTTCTTGCAAAGCACGGTGAGGCATACTACAATGCGGCAATCATGGCAGGCATGACACCGGATCAGCTTGATTCGATGACGGTTGGTAAGTTCTTCCTGAACAACCTCCTTCCGGTAACACTTGGAAATATCGTGGGTGGTGTCGTATTTGTAGCGTTGCCACTGTACCTGATTTACAGAAATAAAAACAAGGCAGAAGCATAGAACTTTTGCAGAAAGGACGTGAAATATGGCAAAACGTGTAATATGGATCGTACTTGACAGTGCAGGAATCGGAGAGGAACCGGATGCAGATAAGTTCGGCGATGTTGGCTCCGATACATTTGGACATATTTTAGCAGCCTATCCGGATGCAAAATTCGATAATCTGACGAAGCTTGGACTTCGTGCGATTGAGAACACATCGTTTTACGATGCAGCAACAAAGCAGGATGTGATCGGCGTGTATGGAAAGGCACAGGAGTTATCCAACGGCAAGGATACGACAACCGGACACTGGGAGATGATTGGGATTCATACAAAACATGCATTTCCGACGTATCCAAATGGATTTCCACAGGAGATTATCGATGCATTTATCGAGCAGACCGGTTGTGGAGCCATCTACGGAAACAAGGTCGCATCCGGCATTCCGATCATTGCAGAATATGGCGAGGAACACATGAAGACCGGATATCCGATCGTCTATACGTCGGCAGATTCGGTATTCCAGATCGCGGCGTCCGAGGAGAAGGTCGGACTTCCAAGATTGTATGAGATGTGTGAGATTGCAAGAAAGATTCTGGTTGGTGAGCATGGCGTCGGACGTGTGATCGCAAGACCATTTGTACGAAAAGGCGATGGGTTCGAGCGTACGAGCAACCGGCGTGACTATGCGTTAGAACCATCGGAACACAATGTGCTGGTGCATCTGGCAGATGCGGGCGTGCGGGTATGCGGAGTCGGTAAGATCAGTGATATCTTCCATGGCAGTGGCATCTGTGCGTCGGTGCATACGACCGGAAATATCGATGGCATGCAGAAGACGCTTGACTATATGCAGACAGAACCGGCGGGACTGATCTTCACGAATCTGGTTGATTTTGATATGAAATACGGACATCGAAGAGATACGCTTGGCTATAAGAATGCGCTCGAAGAATTCGATGCATGGCTGCCGAAACTGTATGCGCAGATGACGGACGAGGATATTTTGATCGTGGATGCGGATCACGGCTGTGATCCAACCTTTAAGGGAACCGATCACACACGGGAATATATTCCGATTCTGATGTATGGAAAGGGATTGAAGCAGGGAACGGATCTTGGCACAAGACCGACTTTTGCGGATATTGGAAAGACCGTGGAGGAGTACCTGCTTGGAAGCTGTGTGGATGATGAAAAGGCAATTGGGAAGAGTTTCCTGCAGGATATTATGTAGCATGATATGACAATCGCTAGGATGTATTTACGACACAGGGGGGTGACGTAAGATGTATCGAATGTACGATATGATCATGAAGAAGCGGAGCGGCGCAGAGCATACTGCAGATGAGATCCGTTTTATCGTGGAAGGGTTTACGAAGGGAGAAATCCCGGATTATCAGATGAGTGCGTGGCTGATGTGTGTCTACTACAAAGGCATGACGCACGATGAGACCTGCGCACTGACACATGCGATGGCACAAAGCGGTGACCAGCTCAGTCTTGCAGCCATCCACGGTGTGAAGGTCGATAAGCACAGTACCGGAGGTGTCGGGGACAAGACGACATTTATCGTGGCGCCGATCCTCGCAAGTCTGGGTGTACCGGTTGCGAAGATGAGTGGCAGAGGACTTGGACACACGGGCGGTACGATTGATAAGTTAGAGGCGATTCCGGGTTTCTGTGTGAGTATCCCGGAGGAAGAATTTATCGAGCATGTGAATTCCATGAAGCTGGCGCTTGTCGGACAGACCGGAGATCTGGCACCGGCAGATAAGAAGATCTATGCGCTGCGCGATGTGACGGCGACGGTCGACAGTCTGCCGCTCATTGCATCTTCGATTATGAGCAAGAAGCTTGCGGCAGGTGCGGATGCAATCGTGCTGGATGTGAAATGTGGCAGCGGCGCATTTATGAAGAACGAAACAGATGCAAAGGCGTTGGCACAGATCATGGTTGATATCGGCAAATCTGCTGGCAGAACGTGTTATGGTGTGATTACGGATATGAACGAACCGCTCGGCTGCAAGGTTGGCAATGCGCTCGAAGTGATCGAGGCGGTGCAGGTGTTGTCGATGAAGGATGTGAAGCCATATCTCACATATGACACAAGCGGGGATACAGACGTGCAGAGCCGGTGTGATGCCTATAGTGCAATCGAAAATATAGCGCAACAGGGATATGGTGCGGACCGCACAGACAAGGCAGATTGTGCGGGTATGGAAAATTGTGCGGGCTACGACAGGCATGGTATTCACCGCCTGCTTACTGTATCACTCACACTGGCGGCATACATGTATATGGCGGCAGGAAAATCCGATGATTATGAAGCTGCGAAGGCACAGTGTGAAAAAGCAATCGAGAGCGGTGCGGCACTTGCCAAGTTCAAAGAGTTTGTGGAAGCACAGGGTGGCGATGGCACATACATCGACGATGTGAACAAATTCCGGCTCGCGGCAAACTGTGTTCCGATCGTCTGTGAAGAGGATGGATATCTGGCAGCCTGCAACACAAGCGAGGTTGGCATGGTGAACCTCATCTTAGGCGGCGGACGTGCAACGAAGGACAGCACGATCAACTTAGGTGTCGGGCTGGATATCAGAAAACATCTGGGCGACGCAGTGCGAAAAGGCGACGTGCTTGCTTATATGTATATCGATGATATGGGTGTATTCGAAGAAGCAAAGAAACGGTTGCTTGGGGCATATACGGTTGAGCAGAGACAAATAAAACCAGAGAAACTTGTGAAAGATATAGTGGTGTAGGGAAAATTACAGGAGGGGCGAATGAAAAAACGTAGAGGGAAGAGACTTGTTGCATATATCATTGCATTTGCAATGATATTCAGTATGGGTATGACGGAACTGTCGCCAATCGCAGAGGCGGCACAGTACACAATACTGGAGACGGATGTAAGTGCGCCATCGACAGGATGTACGATGTTCGGGGTGTATGGAACGTATTATGTAGATGCACAAAATGCATTGAACCGGATTAATGAAATAAGAAAAGAAGCATGCGAGGCAGGAAATGTACCAGATCCGAGAAATTCAAACCGGATGCTTACGGCATCCGATTATGTACCAATCAAATGGTCGACCGATCTGGAGCGGATTGCGAGAATCCGTGCGGTGGAAGGTGGATTGTGTTTCGGATTTGTGGGAAGTGGACATAACCGTCTGAATGGGAAAGGCTTGAGTACTGTAAAATACAATGGTGTATCAACATATGCCGAAGTGTTAGCGTATAATTGGAATAAGGGAAATCTGGTATCGGGTATTAATCAGTGGTATGGTGAGAAATCAGATTGGGTAAATAAAAACTCATCAGCGGTAACCGGTCACTATACAAGCATGATTGATCCAGGTAATACCTATGTTGGACTGGGTGATTTTTATACAACTGCCTCTGGTTATCCGAATACGTTAGCGGGTGAGTTTAACAGCTCTTCCGAGAGCTTAAGCCAGTCTGCCTTATCCGGACATACAGATATTATGCAGAAAGTCGAAGTAAAAGACGCATATATCAACAAGTATTATCTTAAGGGAGAAGCAACACAGTATTTGGGAGAGACCCAGACACTCACACCGATGGTTCATCTGGTAAATGGATCAGAGACTCTTGATCTCTGGGTAATTGATACTGTTACGTACACATCTTCTGATACAACAGTAGCAAGCGTGACAGCGGATGGCGTGGTTACTGCAAAGAAAGCGGGGACTACAACGATTACTTGCAAAAAAGGAAGTACCGTACTTTGTACATTTAGTCTTACTGTGAACTGTAATCATAATAAAGTATTGCAGTCAACGGTTCAACCAACGTGTAAGACACCCGGAGAGAACATATACAAGTGTTCAAAATGCGGGATGACGATAAAAGAATCAATAGAAAAAGCACCGCATTCCTACGTCTATGGTACGGCTGACAGCACAGGAAAGGCAACCGGTGTCTGCTCTTTCTGTAACGCAACGATTACGATAGTTCCTCCGACGTCGATGTCATTATACTGGAGGAATAGTGAATCATCGGATTCTTACTATTATTCTTATATTCCGACGGAAAATCCGATTGGCTCCAATATTTTATGCTGGGTTTATGATATTAATGGAGATAGTGGATATCAGGATGTTATGTTTGAAAGCTCAGATAATTCTGTGATTGAAGCACCGACTACAAGTGTTTCATCCGGCACCGTTAAGTTTAAAGTGAAAAAAGCAGGAATTGTTACGATTTCTGTATACCCAAAATACAACCCGGCTATAAAAAAATCTTACACAATTCACACCGGAGCAGATGGATCAGTAGATATCAGTAACGCGGTAGTGACACTGACGAAGACGTCTATATCATGTGGAACAAGTACATCTGCGGTTGCTCCAACAGTAACTTATAATGGCATTAAGCTGACAAGCGGAACAGATTATACCGTGAGTCATTCGACGAGTGGAACGACAGGTACATGCAAGATTACGGGTAAAGGTATCTTTTCAAAATCAGTTGAGAAAACATACACCATTACACATACATATGTGAATGATCCGACAGTAACAGGAGCATTAAAAAGCAATGCAACGTGTACGAAGAAAGCAACATATTACAAGAGCTGTTCCAACTGTAAAAAGCTAAGTACAGAGACTTTTGAATCTGGCAGTCTGGCAGCACATTCTTATACGGTACAGCATGTAGATACAGCGCATCTCGCGAGTGCAGCAACCTGTGAAAAGCCAGCAGCGTATTATTATAGCTGTGCGGGATGTGGACAGAAGGGAACAACAATATTTTATGATGGAGACAAACTAAACCATCAGTATACACAGAAAGTCCAGACGGAAGCTGCGTTAAAGGAACCGGCAAACTGCGTATCGCCGGCAATTTATTATTATAGTTGTGTGAGATGTGGAGCAGTAGATAAGTCTGCAAATGCAAAAACGTATACATATGGTACGGCAGGGGATCATTCTTATACTAAAAAGATAATATCCGATACATATCTTGCAAGTGCAGCGAATTGTTCATCATCAGCCAGATATTACTATGCATGTAGTGGATGTAATGAGAAGGGAGATGTGCAATATTCGTATGGAACAGCATTGGGGCATGCGTATTCTGTAAAGCATATATCTGATGCTTACATGGCAAGTGCAGCAACATGTACGTCACCGGCAACATATTATTACGAGTGCAGTCGGTGCGGAAAAACAGGTACAGATGTGTTTACGTATGGTGATAAATTGCCGCATCAATTTACGGCGAAGATAGTAAGCAATACAACGAAAAAGTCGGATGAAACCTATGATTCGCCAGCTGTGTACTATTATAGCTGTTCACAGTGTGGCGCGGTAAGTGGAAGCAGTACATTTACATATGGAACTACAGTACCAAGACCAACGGTAATTCCACAAGTAGATGTCAGCTACAAGACGCATATCCAGACATATGGTGATTCCCAACCGGCAATGTCAAATGGCTGGATGGCAGGTACAAGTGGTGAAGCAAAACGATTGGAAAATATATGGGTGCGTGTATCCGGAAATGCGAATCTTGGTGTACAGTACACTACACATTGCCAGACGTATGGATGGCTGCCGTGGTCTGCAAATGGCGAGAAAAACGGAACGAGCGGTGAGGCAAAACGTTTAGAAGCAATCAAAATCCGTCTGACCGGAGCAGATAAAGATAACTATGATATTTATTATCGTGTACATGCACAGTCATTCGGCTGGCTTGCATGGGCAAAAAATGGGGAACCATCCGGAACAGCAGGGTATGGAAAGCGGTTGGAAGGAATTCAGATTGTTGTAGTGAAGAAAGGAGAATCGGCGCCAGGACAATCGTATGCGAATGTGAATCCGTCATCTGTGAATACCCGTGCTTATGTTGCTTTGCAGAATGGTTCGATTCAGATTCCGGGGGATGCGTATAACGCCAATATAATGTATAAGACCCATGTACAATCCTTTGGCTGGCAGACATGGAAAACCAACGGACAGATGTCCGGAACCAGCGGCAAGGCAAAGCGGTTGGAAGGAATCAATATCAAGTTGTCGAACGCATCATATTCAGGTGGTGTAAGGTACACAACGCATGTACAATCTTATGGATGGCAGGGAAATGAAAATGATCCGAATACATGGAGAAAAGATGGAGAAATGTCCGGTACAAGCGGACAGGCAAAACGATTAGAAGCAATCCGGATTTCGCTCTATGGAGAGATGGCAGAACACTATGATATTTATTACCGCGTACATGCACAGTCGTTTGGCTGGCTGTCGTGGGCAAAAAACGGAGAAGCATCCGGAACTGCCGGACTGGCAAAAAGACTGGAAGGTATACAAATCATATTGGTTCCAAAGGGATCTCCGGAACCCGGAAGAACATACGATAACATAACAGCAACAAATACTGTTTCCTTTATCAGGAGATAGTGATACAATACAATATATTTAACATCAAGGAGGCAGAACAAATGAGAGTAGCAGTGATTATGGGTTCCACAAGTGATCTTCCAAAGGTAGAGCCAGCAATTAAGATTCTGAAGGACTATGGCGTACAGGTTGATGTGCGTTGCCTGTCAGCACACCGTGCACATGCAGGACTTTCCGCATTTATCGAGGAAGCAAACGGAAACGGCACAGAAGTGTTTATTACAGCCGCAGGTATGGCAGCCGCACTTCCGGGCGTTGTTGCAAGCCAGACGGTTCTTCCGGTTATCGGTGTTCCAATCTCCGGTTCCGTACTCGATGGACAGGACGCACTTTACTCTATCGTGCAGATGCCATCCGGAATTCCGGTTGCAACCGTAGCAATCAATGGTGCAAAGAATGCCGCATATCTCGCATTGCAGATCATCGGTGTACAGCATAAGGAAGTGCAGGAAAAGCTCCTTGCAGAGAGAAAGCAGATGGAAGAAAGCGCCATGAAGGCAAACGAAGAAGTGATTGCAAAATACAACTAAGACAAGTTGCAGAGACAACACCAATTTTTAACAAAATTCCATTTTACTTTACTATCTTTATCAAGTATAATAAAAGCAACGTGGATTTCACGGTATGAAGATGAGAATTATAGGAGGGTTTTATTACAATGGGAATTTTACAGAGATTTAAAGACATTATGGCTTCAAATATCAATGCACTTCTCGATAAGGCAGAAGATCCGGAGAAGATGATTGATCAGACACTCCGTAACCTGACGAAGGATCTGGCAGAAGTGAAGAAGGAAACAGCTGCCGTTATGGCAGATGAGCAGAGATGCAAGCGTGAGCTGGATGAAGTGAATTCTGAGATTACAAAGATGCAGGCATACGCAGAGAAGGCACTTCTTGCCGGAAACGAAGCAGATGCCATGAAGTTCTTAGAGCAGAAGAACCAGCTTACAGCGAAGCAGGCAAGCTTGCAGCAGACCTATGATGTTGCAGCTGCAAATGCGATGAAGATGCGTCAGATGCATGACAAGCTTGTGACAGATATCAACCAGCTTGACTCCCGCCGTGATGCAATCAAGGCGAAGATGAAGGTTGCTAAGACTCAGGATCGTCTGAACAAGATGACGAACAATCTGTCAGATTCAGCAAGCAGCATGGCTGCCTTTGATCGTATGGAAGCAAAGGCGAACGCAATGCTTGATCAGGCAAATGCCATGACCGAATTAAATCAGACAACACAGGAGAGTGGTATCGACAGTTTAGCAGCCAAGTATGATGCAGCTCCAAATGCAGCTGTACAGGATGAGCTGGCAGCGATGAAGGCAAAGTTAGGTTTACAGTAAACCGATGCCGGGATTAAATGACAAACAGTTAGAGGCCTGTTGTACAACCGACGGGCCTTTACTTATTTTAGCTGGTGCTGGCTCTGGAAAGACCAGAGTGATCACGCACCGGATCGCATATCTGATCGATGAGATGTCAGTCAATCCATACAATATACTGGCAATCACATTTACGAACAAGGCTGCGGCAGAGATGCGGGAACGAGTAGATAATCTGGTAGGATTTGGCGCTGAGAGTGTGTGGGTATCAACCTTCCATTCCATGTGTGTGCGGATTCTGCGGAAACATATTGACAAGATCGGTGGAACGAGCAGTTTCACGATCTATGATGCAAGTGAACAGAAGACTGTTGTAAAAGAAGTGTTGAAATATCTGCAACTAGACCCGAAGCTCTATCCGGAGCGGGCGATGCTTTCGGCGATATCGAAGGCAAAGGAAGGGTACATGACACCGGACGATTATGAGAAAGCACATGCGGCAAGCTTCCGGGATCAGAAGATTGCGGAGGTTTACCGGGAATATCAGAAGCGTCTGCAGAGCAACAATGCGCTTGATTTTGATGATTTGATTTTCAAGACGATCTTTCTTTTTGAGACGAATCCAGATGTGCTTGCCGAGTACCAGACACGGTTTAAGTACATTATGGTGGACGAGTATCAGGATACGAACCATACACAGTTTATATTGGTAAAGATGCTGGCTGCAAAATACCGGAATTTGTGCGTCGTGGGTGATGACGACCAGAGTATTTATAAATTCCGTGGCGCGAACATCTATAATATCCTGAATTTTGAAGAAGAATACCCGGATGCCAAGGTCGTAAAGCTGGAGCAGAACTACCGTTCCAAGGCGAATATCTTAAATTCTGCAAATGCGGTGATTGCGAACAATGAGGGCAGAAAGGATAAACGTCTCTGGACAGAGCAGGAGGATGGCGAGAAGGTAACATTTACCCGTTATGGTACGGAGTACGAGGAGGCAAACGGTGTTGCGTCCCGGATCAAGACCTTGAAGAATCAGGGGGTATCACTCGATGATATCGCGATCTTGTATCGTACCAATGCGCAGTCCCGTGTGCTTGAGGAAAAACTTCTGTATGAGAATCTACCATATAAAATCTATGGTGGACAGAATTTCTATGGAAGAAAAGAAATTATGGATCTCGTAAGCTATCTGAAGGTGCTTGCAAACCCGATCGATGATCAGGCAATCAAACGTATTATCAATGTGCCGAAGCGTGGAATCGGTGCGACGACCGTGGATAAGCTTGATATGTATGCACAGTCCAATGGATATAATCTATACGATGCGTTGCTGGATATCGAAGAAGTACCGGGCATGACACGGAATGTAGAAAAGATTCGGAAATTCACAGATATGATGGAAGGCTTTAAGGCGCGTCTGATACATGGCGAATTCATCAGTGAAGTGTTCGATGCAATCATGGATGAAAGCGGATATCGCGAAGCATTGGAGGCGGAAGCTACGGATGAAGCGCGTACCCGGTTGGATAACTTAGAGGAATTAAAGAATAAGATCGTTACCTATGAAGAGAGTGCAGAGGTGCCAACACTGACCGGACTTCTCGAAGATATCGCGCTGGTGGCAGATACCGAGGAGGAAGACGAGGATGGTGTGCCAACTGCAAAGGTGACGCTGATGACCTTACATAGTGCGAAAGGCTTGGAGTTTCCTTATGTATTTATGACTGGTATGGAAGAACGGTTATTCCCAAGTGGCATGTCGCTGGATTCCGATGATCCGGATGCACTTGAAGAGGAGCGGAGACTTTGCTATGTCGGAATTACACGTGCGATGGAGAAACTGTATATGACGGCTGCCGGACAACGGATGGTGCATGGTTCGACGAATTTCGAGGAAGTATCGCGGTTCGTCAAGGAGATTCCGAAGCATTATCTCGAGTATGAAGAGAAGGCTTTTGGCTATGCACCTGCGAATATGGATCGGATTCCATCAAAGAAACCGGCAGAGCAGGTGATTCAGCTAAAGGCATATGGCAAGAACAATCCGTATACGCGCTCTGCCACGTCAAATGCAAACCCAAGTGCGAATCCTGGTCTGCGATCAAGATCGATACATTTGCAAAAGGACGTGTCGAACTGATGAAATCAATTATTGATCAGAATTCTCCTTTATGTGGCGAATCATTGAGTAATGTTGCAAAAAAGATCAAAGCAGACGTCTTAGTCTGTGCTGTTGAACGCGGCAAAGACGTTGTAATCCCTAATGGTGATTTTGTGTTTGAAGAAAATGATGTGATCAGTATTGTGGCTTCTCCTACGGAAGCACGTGATTTTTTTAAACAAACCGGTGTCGAAACACACCAGGTAAAGAATGCTCTGATCGTTGGCGGGGGCACGATTGCCTATTATCTTGCAGAACAGCTTCTCAACATGGGCATCCGTGTTAAGATTATTGAAAAAGATTATAAACGCTGTGAAACATTGAGTGAATTGCTTCCTTCTGCTATGATTATCCACGGAGATGCTGCAAACCAGGATGTATTGTTTGAAGAAGGCATTGAACATTGTGAGGCTTTTGTATCGCTGACCGGTATTGATGAAGAAAATATCTTCCTGTCTTTATTTGCACAACAGTCATCAAAAGCAAAGATCATTACAAAGATCAACCGTATTACATTTGATG
>OGWV01001951.1_pt1 | contig 12833 bp, 8 predicted proteins | sample 1576081 | NCBI WGS metagenome assembly OGWV01 (sample SAMEA3541541, study PRJEB24748) | human gut metagenome | biome: human gut; feature: human-associated habitat; material: faeces | place: China | collected 2012 | reverse complement strand
GCCCAATAAAATAATTGAGGAGGTTCAAAATAATGTCAGAATTAACTTTTGAACAAATGTTAGAAGAGTCTTTTAAGACAATAAGAAATGGAGAGGTTGTAGATGGTACAGTCATCGACGTTAAACCTGATGAAATCATCTTGAATATAGGCTACAAAGCAGACGGTATCATTACAAGAAACGAATATACTAACGAGGCAAATGTTGATCTTACAACAGTTGTATCTGTTGGTGATCAGATGAGCGCAAAAGTCCTGAAGGTAAATGACGGAGAAGGACAGGTTCTGCTGACATACAAGAGACTTGCAGCAGAAAAAGGAAATGAAAGATTAAAAGAAGCATTCGAGAATCATGAAGTATTAAAAGCTCCTGTAACTCAGATTCTTGGCGGTGGATTAAGCGTAGTAGTTGACGAAGCAAGAGTATTCATTCCTGCAAGCCTTGTTTCTGACACATATGAAAAAGACCTGAGCAAATATCAGGGACAGGAGATCGAGTTCGTGATCAGCGAGTTCAATCCTAGAAGAAACCGCGTGATCGGTGACAGAAGACAGCTTCTTGTTGCTGAACGTGCCGAAAAACAGAAAGAACTGTTTGCAAAGATCAACGTAGGAGACAGAATGGAAGGAACTGTAAAGAACGTTACAGATTTCGGAGCATTCATCGATCTTGGAGGAGTAGATGGTCTGCTTCATATCTCCGAAATGTCTTGGGGACGTGTTGAGAATCCTAAGAAAGTATTCCAGGTAGGAGATAAAGTGGAAGTGATGATCAAAGATATCCATGATACAAAGATCGCACTCAGCCTGAAATTCCCGGAGACAAATCCATGGGCAAATGCAGCAGAGGATTATGCAGTAGGAACAGTGATCACAGGAAAAGTTGCAAGAATGACAGACTTCGGAGCATTCGTTGAATTAGCTCCTGGAGTAGATGCATTACTTCATGTTTCACAGATTTCAAGAGCTCATGTTGACAAACCGTCAGACGTACTTTCAGTAGGACAGGAGATCACAGCTCAGGTCGTAGACCTGAACGAAGCTGAGAAGAAGATCAGCCTGAGCATGAAAGCATTAGAGCAGCCGGAAGAAGCTTCTGAAGAGACAGACGCTGAATAATATTGTGACAGATATACAAGGATAGAGGTGATTTCCTCTATCCTTTCTGAAGCTAAAGATAACAATGAGCCGGGATAAGTAAAAGGGCTCAATGATGTACTACCTTGGGAAACCTGCCTATGGCAGGTTTTCTGTGCGTATATGCATTTGTTAAAAAAGCGACAAGATGTTCATGAAAATATACAATGGAATTAGTCACTTTCTATAGAAAATTGTCTATTTTTCCTGTATATTATATAAAGAGTAAATAGGAAGGAAGGAAAAAAGGATGGCATTGTTAACATTTAAGGGTGGAATCCACCCGGATGACGGCAAGAGCCTGGCTAAAGATAAGGCAATTGTCGAAGTAAAACCTAAGGGCGATCTGGTGTATCCTGTATCACAGCATATCGGTGCTCCGGCAAATCCTGTGGTAGCTGTTGGCGATCATGTTTTAAAAGGCCAGATGATAGCAGAAGCAGGAGGATTCGTATCTGCTCCGATCTACGCATCTGTATCCGGAACAGTAAAGGCTATTGCACCGCATCTGAACCCGACAGGCGGAAGAGTGAACAGTATCGTGATCGAGAATGATGGCGAGTACAAAGAAGTGGAATATCCGGAAGTGACTCCGTTAGAAGATATGAGCAAAGAAGACATTCTGGAAGCCGTAGGCGCGATGTCTGTAATGGAACTGAATGATCTGGTTAAGGCATTCGAAGAAAAATTTGGCGTTTCCGCTGCTGCAATGGCTGTTGCTGGCCCTGCTGGGGCCGGTGCTGCCGGTGGCACTGCTGCTGAAGAACAGACTGAATTCACCATCGTTCTGGCTGAATTCGGTGCCAACAAGGTTAGCGTTATTAAAGCCGTTCGTGAAATCACCGGTCTGGGTCTGAAAGAAGCCAAAGACATGGTTGATTCCGCACCGAAGCCAATCAAGGAAGGCGTCAGCAAAGCTGATGCTGAAGAAGCCAAGAAGAAACTGGAAGAAGCTGGCGCAAAAGTCGAAATCAAATAATTTCGTCTTTGCCGAATGTTTTAGCAGTATCCGAGTCATTGCTGAATCGCCCGAAGTGGCGATCCAGCTTTGACTCAATTGTGTTTCATGTATCTGAAGATTTTCAACAGGAATTTTGACGGAATCGAGGCTTGAGTTTTATGTTTTCCTTTTTTTCCAACCCTTCAAAAAGAGTGACACTCCGTTGACGGTCTCCCCGTCCACCCCAACCACCGTTCACACTGTTACGTTCTTTCACCATAGGGCCTATCAAAGCTACAGTCTTACGTTCGGAGGGTTGTATCGGGAAAAAGTCATTCTCATTCTTCAACAATACTACCGACTTACGAGCAGCATCGCGCGCTGCTTCCAAGAACTCGGGTTTCATGATAGTAGCCTTCTCACGCTCCTCATTCAGATAGCGGTAAGGATCGTCCATAATGCCTAAAAGGAATTTCATCTCCAGAATGCGGCGTACGGCATTATCAATGGTTTCTTCGTTCACCTTGCCCTCTTTCACGGCTTGCAGCAGATGTGCATGAAACACACCTCCGGTCATATCCATCTCGATGCCCGCATTGGCAGCCAACTCGGCGGCATGAGCCTCGTCGCGTGCCACGCCGTGGGGAACAAGCTCATTGATAGCCGTATAATCCGTCACTACAAAACCGTTGAACCTCCACTCATCGCGAAGCACATCCTGATAAAGGAACTTACTGGAAGTGCAAGGCACACCGGAAATCTCATTGAAGGCAGTCATGAAAGTAGCCACACCCGCATCTTTGGCAGCCTTGAAAGGTGGGAAATAAATATCGCGCAAAGAGCGCTCGGACACATCAGTCGTATTATAATCACGACCAGCTTCAGCAGCACCATATGCACAGAAGTGTTTGGCGCAAGCCAGCATCTTGTCCAGCCGCATCAAGTCTTCGGGCTTCTCACCCTGGAAACCGCGTACACGTGCGGCAGAGAGCAATGAACCCAGATAAGGATCCTCACCAGAGCCTTCCATTACCCGTCCCCAACGTGCATCACGTGAAATGTCCACCATGGGGGCAAAAGTCCAGTTAACACCCACTGCCGAAGCTTCGGCAGCGGCAATGGACGCACTTCTTTCTGCCAGTTCAGCGTCCCAGGCACACGACTCGGCCAAAGGAATAGGGAATATCGTTTTAAAACCGTGTATCACATCGAAAGCAAAAAGCACTGGAATCTTCAACCGGGATTCCGCTAGTGCCGTCTCTTGTGTCTTGCGGATGGCGGCAGAAGAAGTGGCATGGAAAAGACTGCCTATGTATCCTTTCTTCAATAGAGGTTCAATGTCCGTATTTACTTGCGGACCGGTCACAATATCGCTCTTGGCAGAATATTGGGTCATCTGCCCTATTTTCTCTTCAAGTGTCATCAAGGCAAGTACAGAATCGACACGCTCTTCTATCCGTTTGTCACCGCTGTAACTCTGCCAATCACCGGCTCCTGAAGTACATGCCATACCCACAGAAAGTATCAGGGCAGCTCCAATCAATAATTTCTTTTTCATAGTAAATGCTTTTATAGTTTTAAGATAGCCATTACGGGAGCATGATCGGAGAGATAGCCGTTGTCCGGCTTATCATCAATGGTTCGGTAACGCTCCACCTCTACAGCACCTTTTATAAAAATAAAATCTATCAACCTACGTTTCTCTACCGGGATGCGCCCGAAGTCATGGAAACTCCATGTCGGTCCGTAAGCGACTTTCGCCGTAACGCAAGCATTCTTCATTCCACCTTCCGTCAATACAGTGACCGGCTCGGAATCTACCGTTCCATTAAAGTCTCCGGTAACAATTACCGGAAGGTCACCCGCCATTTGTTTTATCTTCTCAAGTATCAGCACGGCACTTTCGCGACGTGCCACTTTACCTACATGATCGAAATGAGTATTGAAAGCAGCTATTTCCCTACCACTCACCTTGTCTTTCAGTACCGCCCAAGTCACAATACGCTCGCAAGCCGCATCCCAGCCTTTCTTTCCGATGGAATCAGGAGTTTCACTCAGCCCAAAATTTCCACTCTTCAATAGTTCGAAACGGTCTGTCTTATAGAAAAGAGAGCAATACTCACCTTTCTCTTCTCCATCTGCACGACCTACACCGAGAGCGGTATATTGCGGAAGACGCTCCTTCAAGTCATCGAGTTGGTTCTTCACCACCTCTTGCATGCCTATAATGTCCGGAGCATAATAAGCAATCATTTGTGCCGCATGGTCCTTGCGGTATTTCCAATTGTTCATACTGTCCGCCACATGATCCAGACGGATGTTGAACGACATCACCTCTACTTTGGCTTCCGGTTGCCTGCCGCACGAGGCGACAAGCAATGCGAAAACAACCAATACACTATTGATAAACACGTTTTTCATGGTTACAAACCTTTTTAATCTATGTAAAACCTAATCAAAATCAAAGAATCCTATCAAACAACCTAATCGACCTTGTTCAAATAAGGAGAAGTAAAGCCTAATCTCCTCAAACCCTTCTGGACATCGGGATGACTCATGAAAAGTTTCCAAATCAAACCGGTACGATAGTTCTCTATCATCACAATAATCGGCCCTTGGTCAATGGCAAGATACGAAGGTGCAAACCAATTCTCCGTCAAATTGAACGCATCCTTGAAACCATATTCACCCCAAAGACGGTCACCCAACTCTTCATAGAAATAACGCATGGCTTCCAAAGAATATTCAGGTGCATATGGAATAGAGGAAAGAGCAGCGGTAGGCGTAATCACACCACGGTCATTACCGGGACTATGGGCAGAATAACCTTTGTCACCGTCACTGGCAGTCAATCCCCAACATTTTTCGCCGTAACCCTTGTAACCCTTCGGATTGTCAATGCAGTAGGCACGGTTAATCAAGGTATGAGCCTTCATCTGTTCCTCGTAATCGGCATAACGATCTTTCAAGCCACGTGGGTCAAGCCCCATGTAAGAATAATGAGTGAAGAAGAGAGGACCTCCCTTTCCGTGGTTGTTTCCAAGAGGAAGCTTGATGCCGTAATACTCCCGACCGTTCAGAAAAGTATTCGCATTGGCCCAGCCTTTATGATAAACGCTCTCGGCAATCGGATAAGTAGGGGAAGACGCGCCCAAAATGTAAACAATGTGACACTCGTTATGACCTTTAATCTGATGATTCATCGCCCATCCGTTGTTTGGCGACCAATGCCAATACATCACATCTTGTCCCTGAGTAAAAAAGTTCCATTCTGCTTGACGCCACAGATTATTGATTATCCCGCGGATACGGTTTTCCGTTGGATTATCCTTTGTAAAATACTGATGGGCAGCCAACAAGCCTTCGAACATGAAAGCGGATTCTACAATATCCGCTCCATCGTCCTTACGACTGAAAGGAATGGTCTTGCCGGTTTTACCGTTCATCCAATGTGCCCACATGCCGTGATAGCTGTCGGTATTCTTGTCGCTCAGAAAGCGGACTATCTTCAACATACGTTCAGCGCCCTGTTCGCGAGTGACAAAACCACGCTCTATACCGACAATGATAGCCATCACTCCGAAACCCGAGCCACCGATGGTAGCTGTCTCGGCACCTCCGTTGCTCCGTTCATGCGCCAATCCTGATTCGGGATGGGCAAAATCCCAAAAGTAACGGAAAGTTTGCTTCTGGACAAGGGTCATGAGTTCATCATCGGAGAGTTGCTTTTCTGTCACACCAGATGGTGGATTTATGGCATTTACCGAGCACGAACAAACCCCAAAAAACAAGAAAAAAAGAAATATATTTTTCATAATACCTATTTTAAACATTTTAATCACATAAGAAGTAGGAGTAGCCTTAGGCTACTCCTCACACACCTTATTTATTTTGCTTCAATATTCCTTGAGAAATATCAATCTGCTTCTGTGGAATGTAGAATGTGGAATGCTGGCTCATATTGAAGTTTGTCTTTCCATGGGCCTTCAGCATCTTTTCTGCATATCCGGGAACAACTTTATCAGCCCGAATCAAATCAAAGAAACGGTGTCCTTCCATTGCTAATTCAATGCGGCGCTCATTCCATATGATTTCACGCAACTTTGCCTTATCCCTCTCTGTTATTTTAGGTAATACAGTGGGATCATCACCGGACTTACGAGCACGGTCTCTGACCAATTCCAATTTAGCCAGGGCGTCATCTACTAATGGGTCGCTTTCACCATTTGCCAACTCATTGCAGGCCTCAGCATACATTAACAGTACATCCGCATAACGCAGAAAATACAAGTGGCAATTTTGTTTAGCAAAATTATTGGCATTCCAATAAGTTGTAGGCCACATTGTCTTTTTATTGGCACGCGGTTGTACTCCCGGTTCGTCCTTGAAGTTTATAACCCCAACTCCTTCCATATTTTCGCCATCGTAAATGATAGTAGCCTCCCGTCTCGGATCACCTGATTCATAAGCCTTATCCAAAGATTCTGACGGAGAACAGAATCCCCAACCTTTGAAACCTCTGACACCTTGCCACTTCACATATTCGGAAGCCTTATCTCTCGTCTTGTCTGATCCCCACAAATACTGGTCGGCCAGCATCACTTCATCAGAATAATAAGAATCCGGGCTAAACAAATCACGGTAATTGTGATGCAGGTTATATTCTCCCCTACTTATTACCTGCCCTGCATATTGTTTTACACTTGCATAATCTTGACGGAACAAATAAACTTTAGCCAACAAGCCTTCTGCAGTTCCTTTCGTAACTCTTCCTCTCTCAGCAATCCCCCATTCATCACGGGTTGGCAAATTCATTGCCGCATAGGATAAGTCATCAATAATCTGCTGATAAATAGCTTCTTCAGAAGCGCATGGCTGATCGTATTCATCGGGATTCTGAACTTTAGTAACCAAAGGTACACCACCGTAAGTTCTCACTAAGTTAAAGTAAAAGAAACCACGGAAAAAACGTGCCTGTGCAATGCTTCTAATCTTTAACTGCTCATCTTTCAACACATCCAAGTTATCCAATGCTACGTTACAGAATCCGATTCCTTTATAATTGCCGGTCCACCAGCCGTTCAATTCAGAAGTATAAACATCATAAGTAAAATCATTCAATGAATTCACGCGAGCATAACTACCATCTGCCGGTGAACTTCCTGTATCAGAATTGTCACTCGGCACCTCCATAATGCCAAACCAAGAAAAGCCGATCAAGTCCCAACTTTTCATTTGAGAATATATAGCATTAATTCCCATCAAAGCACCTTCTTCTTCCCCGAAGAAAATATCTTGCGTCAATTTCCCTTGCGGCTTTGTATCCAAAAAATCAGAACAAGAGGTAAAAACCAATGCTGAAGCTAATAAAAGTGAATATATCTTTTTCATAATCATTTCCTATTTTTATTTTCCATTAGAATGTAAGATTCAAGCCAAAACGGCAGGTAGCGGTAATCGGATAAATATCACGGTCAAGCCCCCCTAAGATTTCAGGAGTAAATCCGTTATAATTCGTAAAATAAAGCAGGTTATTACCTGAGAAGTACAATCTCAAATTCTGGATATGCACTTTTTGCATCAAGTTTTTTGGGAATGTATATCCTAATTCCACAGTCTGTAACTTCACATAGTTGCCACTCTCAACATAACGGTCGGAAACAAAATAATTGTTACCCTCAAATGTCATGCGCGGAATGGAAGTATTCCTATTGTTTTCAGTCCATCTATCCAAGAACGAACGATCCCAGTTATCAACACCAGCATTTCTTTCAGCTTGTTTGGCATTATAAATCTTATTACCAAAATTACCCTGCAAATCAATTGACAAATCAAAGCCTTTCCAAGCGGCAGTTATACCCAAACCACCGATAAACTTCGGAGTAGGAGAGCCTAAATCCGTACGGTCTTCAGCAGTTATATATCCATTGCCATCCGTATCTGCATAAATCAGATCACCCGGAGCTACATTTGCCTGATACTTCTTCTTCGCATCACCGGAAGCAGCCGCAGCCATCGCATTATACTGCTCAATCTCCTCATTACTTTGGAAAATACCAATAGTCTTGTAACCATAAAAATACTTGATTGGCATTCCTTCTTCTGTCATATGAACACTTTTTCCGGAACCTATATCCCCACTGGTGATACGTTTACCTCCCAAATTAGTCACCTCATTCTTAATTGTAGTTCCAGTCAAGCGGATGCCATAACGAAAATCCTTAAACGAGTCTTCCCATTTCACCGTAAAATCAAGTCCAGAGTTACGTACTGATCCCACGTTTGTTTCTACAGAGGCAAGTCCTACAGAAGCAGGAACATCCACATTTACCAACATTTCTTTTGTATCTCTTCTGTAATAGTCAAACTCTAAAGAAAAGCGATTATTGAACAAGCCTAAATCAAAACCAAGATCCAACTGCTCTGAACGTTCCCAATGGATTTGTGTATTATAAAGAGAAGTTACAGTACCACCAGAATAATAATCACCACCAAATACAGCATCATAAGTAGGGTCTACATTAGCCAATGCATAATATTTGTCATTACCAATCTTATCATTACCAATTTGCCCCCAGCTACCTCTAATCTTCAAGTTACTCAACCATTCAACATTATCTTTAATAAAAGCTTCTTCAGAAATCCTCCATCCGGCAGCTACTGACGGAAAATATCCCCAACGGTTATCCGGTCCAAACTTCGAAGAGCCATCGGCACGTATAGAAGCCGTCAACAAATATCTGTCCATTAAAGCATAGTTGGCACGGAACAAGTAAGACATCATGGCTTCATGTTTTCCATTATTCTCAAGTCCACGTGTATCGCTTGAAGACTGATCCAAATACCAATAGTCTTCCACTTCTGAGAAGAAATTACGTCCTGACCCGCCTAACTTTTCATTAGTGTATTTTTGAGCAGTAATACCACCCAAAAGATTCAGACGATTTTTATCATTGATTTGCCAATCATAAGTCAAGATATTCTCCCACAGCCAAGTAAAATCTCTAGTCCATGTTTTAGACAAGCTGTTCTCATCTACCTTTTGATACTCCGAGATATAATACTTAGGAGTAAAATTACGACTTCTACCATTAATATAATCAATGCCCAAGCTGGTCTTAAAATTCAACCCTTTAATAACTTCCCAATTCAAGAATGCACTACCCACAATTCTATCTTTCCAATTATCACTATTCATATAATGGAGGGTAGCAAGCGGATTAGCAGTAGATGCCACCTGAGGATCGGAGAAATTACCATTCTCATCATAAGGAGTAATGATAGGGCTCAGTTTATAAGCGGATTTTACAACTCCCTTATTTTCATTTTTTGTATGACTGAAAGAAGCCGATAAGTTATGCCCGATAGTCAAATGTTTGTTTATTTTATATGAATTATTGGCACGCAAAGTAAAACGGTCATAAGAATTTTCCTTTATGATACCATCCTGTTGGAAATATCCGGCACTCAAATTATAACGTACCTTTTCTGTTCCACCACTAACAGCAACTTGATAATCACGGACAGACGCTACTCGGAAAATCTCATCGAACCAATTGGTCCCTTTTCCGAAAGAAGCCGGGTCATCATAAACAAGACCGCCATCTGGATTAATATTCAAGTTAGCTTCATTTTGCAGCATAGCATATTCAGAAGCCGTACACATCTCAAACTTACCGCTATTTTGGAACTGAAATCCTTCACTGGCAGTAATGTTCACCTGTGCTTTACCTTCAGCACCTTGCTTGGTGGTAACAATGATTACACCGTTAGCACCGCGAGAACCATACATGGCAGTAGCAGAAGCATCCTTCAATACCTCCATGGACTCAATATCATGGTTACTCAGGAATGATATATCGTCCATAAACATTCCATCAACCACATAGAGCGGATTGCTATTATTAGTAGTACCGATACCACGAATGCGCACTTCAGGAGAGCTACCCGGAGCACCGCTTGCAGAGATAAATACACCGGACACACGACCTTGCAACGCGTTAGCCACATTAGGTGTAGAAATCTTTTTCAAATCATCGCTCTTGATAGAACCAACAGCACCGGTCAAGTCTGATTTACGCTGTACACCATAGCCTACAACTACAACTTCATCGATCAACATATTGTCTTCTTGCATTACTACATTAATAGTAGTACGACCATTCACTGCTATTTCTTGGTCTTTCATACCAATATAGCTATAAAGCAAGACAGCGTTACTGGGAACATTGGTAATCTTATAATCACCATCAAGTCCAGTAACGACTCCTTGTTGAGGAGCCCCCTTTACCGAAACTGTAGCACCAATAACAGTCATTCCCGTCTTGTCGGAAACGACACCCGAAACCGTAATTTTGTTCTGCGCCATCGAAACAACGGCAAACAACAACATCACACATGTAATTAATAAATTTTTCTTCATTTTGTATTGATTTAAAATTCTTTTGCAAAAGTATAGGAGCAATTGATGTATGTCAAAAAACAAACTACCACAAGATTACCACAACCTGCTCAAGCACTACAACGTAACTACTACAGCATTGTATAAAACACTAATTCCCAACAACATACACTAGGAAGTTATTTAAAGATTATTCAGACTGCAGGCCTATCCAAATAGAAATATGCTGTTGAAGTTACATGATCTTGGCGGTAGAAATTAACAAATCCTGGCGGAAAGTCTTTATCCGTGATATGTAGGTCTGAATCTTCATCTAATAAACGATAGAATTTCAGTTTACCGCTTCTATCTATAGTAACCGGTACAAGAGGAACCTTCGCCTTGTACAGTTCGAGTACCTTTTGATATGGAGCACCTCCAATCTGCTGCAATGTAACCCTTATATCATGATGAAAATAAATCGGGTCCTGCACGTGGAAACGATACATACTCCACCAACAACTGTCCGCATTTGCAATCGGACAACCTTGATAACGGTGGGAATACTCGCCCTGCCCCCAAGCCGTACCAATATAGTCTTCAACTCCCGTACCACTCAATGTGGGAAATTCCTTATCTCCGTCAATGTAGAACTTGATTTCACCTTCTCCCCACCAAGTGGTTTCATACGCCTTATTGGCAAAGATACCCAAACTTACCCCCAAAAAGCGCCCCTTGCCCGATAGTCGGGGAAGAACAGTATAATCCACTCCCAACTTGGTGGATTTGTCTTCACGCCAGACAGCATGAAAATAGCTCATCTCCGAATCCCATTCCGGCAATTTAGTAAAGTTGATATCATAAAACAAGTGTGTCAGGTCCTCATCCGAGGTATTCACAAACACCACTTTGGCACTGGTGCGGTAAGGCATTGGAATACAACAGTTAAAGGAACGCTTCTCCGGATTAGAAAAGAAACAGTTCTCAAAACGAGATGTACGTGACAGCGGATTCCCAAAAAAATCTCCCAATGGGACATCCACTGCCGGAACAACAGAATTATCCCAATAAAACTTGATACGCAACGCACGAAGCATCTTAGGGTTACGTTTGCTGACTGTCAGCCAAATACGGTTAATGATCCCGGGTCCTTGCTGAGACAACAAAACACAGCTGTCTCCCGCCATGATTCTGCCGAAAGCACTTCCTTTTGCACCTTTATTGACTTGAGCTGCCGTTCCCTTGGCACCGGTAGGATTTTCAAAACTTGTCCACCGCGTTTCATGACCTTCAGGCACTTTCCATATTTGGGCATGCCCCAAAAGAGTAAATGCTAATAAAACAGATATAACTAATAATGTCTTCATTTCATATCCTCCAGCAATTTATTCATTTCCCCAAAGGTCAGCCTTATTCCCTTTATTCTTTCTCCACTCATGACGCCATTTGTGCATCATCACATTGTTTACCATCGGCTTCAGCTTACGGCCCGCCTTGTCGGGAATGGCGGGAACAGCCGTCGCCCTGTCCTGATACCAGTAGGCAACGGTAGCCAGGTCAAGGGTCAGGCAATTATTGTGCCCATGCTCGATGGTAGCTTTCAGACCTTTCTCAAAGAAGACGGGATCTTGAATAAAGAACCGATAGACATGTGTACGCCCCAAGAATCCGACATCATTATTCACACGTGGATAGCCGAAGTAGATATGCTGGTAGGGCTCTTTCGGGCACCAGGCGGTGTTGAACAAATCTTCCGTACCGGTTCCTATCAAGGAAGACTGTTTTTCACCGTCGATGAACCACATGTCATCGCCTTCACCATACCACATGGGGGTAGGGCACTGTACATAATAATTCAATCCCACAAAATGGCCCTTTCCCTTGATATCGGCAAACACATAATTGTCGGCTCCGTCCTTATTCTCCGTCTGCTTACCCACGGAACCCCACTCGGTCTCCCCCTCGGGAAGCGCTTCGGTAATCTCACGGTTGAACCACGCATGGAAACGCCCCATGTCCTTGGGCAGTTCCTTCATCTCCACATAGTCTATGTAGTAGTAGAAGGCGCCGATGTTGACATCCGTCTGATTCTCTATCTCAATGCGCGCACCTTTGGCAAAAGGCATGGCGAAATAGCTGCACAAACCAGTACCACCGTTCGGACCGGAAGAAAGGGCAAAGGAGGCGTAGTTATACTGTTCGTTCCATCCCTGACCGAAAAAGGGACCGATGGGAGACACGACAGAAGGCTCATCGCTGCCGTCCCAATACATCCGAAGGATGATGTCGTTACGGGAAAGTTGGCGCGGTCCCGGAGACATCGTTATCCAGATATGGTTGATTACGCCTGCCCCTTTGATAATTCTTGTCTGCATTA
>OGWV01001949.1_pt1 | contig 12842 bp, 9 predicted proteins | sample 1576081 | NCBI WGS metagenome assembly OGWV01 (sample SAMEA3541541, study PRJEB24748) | human gut metagenome | biome: human gut; feature: human-associated habitat; material: faeces | place: China | collected 2012 | reverse complement strand
TAGCCATGGAACAAGAAACAGCTGGGAATCTGGGTGCGAAATGGACACCGTACCCACACCGGGCACACGCGCCAAGGGATTCGCCACGTTGTCATCCAATATTTTGTAAAGAGCCGGCTGGCTCTCCTCTGCCTGCACGGAGAGCAGCAGGATAGGAATCATGTCCGTACTGAACTTGAAGATGATGGGAGTTTCGACCTCATCGGGCAGCATGGAGCTCACCATGTCCAGTTTATCACGCACGTCGTTCGTCAGCACGTCTATGTCATATCCATACTCAAACTCCAGCGTAATCACGGAAATATTCTCCGACGAACGGGAAGTGATATGCTTCAAGTTGCTGACCGAATTCAGCACGTTTTCCAACGGACGGGTCACGTTATTCTCGATGTCCGAGGCACTGGCACCCTGATAGGTCGTCATCACCATAATGGTGTTGGTCTCGATGTCCGGATAAAGGTCTACCGGCAATTTCGACAGAGAGAACAGACCAAATATAGCCACTGCCAGGAAGCAGAGCGAGGTCATAATCGGTTTCTTAACCGCTCCTTCGTATAAACTCATAAGATTAATTCTTTAATTTGCCAATGTGCTAATATGCTAATTGGCTGCGCAATGTAGCTACATCGGCACATTAGCATATTATCACATTACCACATTACCATATTATTTTTCTACCTCGACTTCCACACCATCGGCTAATTTAGACTGCCCAGCAATAACAACTTGAGAGTTATTGTCTACACCGGAAATCAACTCATACTCCGTATCCATACGACGGCCAAGCTCTACCTTATTATAAGACACCTTGCCGTCCTTGTAGACATAGACATAGCGGTCGCCTGAACCGGCACGCTTCACAATGGCCAGGTCGGGAACAACCACGTGGTCCTGTGTTCCGAAGTTCAGCGTGGCGCGGGCAAACATTCCCGGACGTACGCGCTGATCACGGTTGACAAGCTGTATCTCTACCGGGAAAGTACGGGTAGCCGGGTCGATGGTAGGATAAACAAGGCTGATTTTGCCTTCGAACTCCTCGTCACCATAGACATCTACTTTCACGGATACGGGAGCGCCCTTCTTCACTTTGGTAAAGTAGCCTTCGGATACGTTGATGTATAGTTTTACCGGAGTGATTTGCTCCACTACCAGTACCGGTTCTCCACCGCTATACATATCTCCGTTATCGTAATTGCGTGCCGTCACCACCCCGTTAATGGGACTGAGCAACGAGGTGTTCTCCAAGAGATTCTTATAGGAAGTCTCACGGATGTCGAGATTCATCTTGGCGGTATCCCACTCCGACTTGGAGGCACCGCCTACCTTATACAACTCGTCAATACGCTTGAACTCTATCTGCTGGTTGTCCAACTGATATTTTATCTGCTTCAGATTGGCAGCATCCATGCTGACCAGCTTCTGGCCTTTCGACACGCGGTCGCCCACCTCCACAAAGATGCGGTCTATACGCACCGGAGAAGAGGGAGCAATATTGTTTTTTACTTCGGCTTCCACCGTAGCGGTGTATTCCTGAATCTGTTCCACGGGACGGGACGACACCTCGGCCAGTTTCACCCTCGGCTTCTCGTCCACCTTCTCAGCAGCAGCTTTATCACTACCTCCGCTACATGCCCCCAACATGGCAACAACCAGCAGGGCCATCCATTGAAAACCTTTTTTCATATCGTTGTTCTTATTTCTATTCTTCATTCTTAGTTCTTCATTCTTCGTTCTCTGCAATATAATCCTTTCCCAGCACTTGGTCAAGGTCAGCCTTCGCTACCAGATAATCATAGATGGACTGATTGTAAGTCAGTTCAGCCTCCGTAAGCTGCACTTGTGATGTGTTCAGTTCCAACACCGTACCTTTGCCTACCTCATAGCGTTTACCGGCAATCTGCACAGCTTTCTGTGCCTGCATCACATTCTCGCGGTTGCTGACAACCTGCTCGGAACTGGCAGCCATGTTGTTCTGGTAGCTGGTAATCTGCATGTTCAGCTTTCGCTCTGTGTCCAGACGGTTCTGCTCCAACTGACGTATCTGAATACGGTTGGACTTGAGCTTGGTGAAATTGCTTGCCTTATACAAAGGAATACTCAGCGTAAACATCAGTGCGGAACTTCCGCTCCAATTATAATCGAGGATGTTCCAATCCTCGTTGTAGAGTGACTGGTACTGGTAAGAATAGTTCATACCCAAAGTAGGCATGAAGTTGGCACGGAGTGACTTGATGTTCTGATTGAGCATCTTCCGGTTCAAGTCCAACTGCTTCATCGTCGTATTATTGTTCAGATTGGCAGCGGGCTGATTCAGTTCATTGGCAAACAGCTCCGTCTCATAGTTGCCGAGATTGTCGGCAATCTCTATATCCACATCGGCCGTTACCCCCATCAGTACCTTCAACTGCAACTTGGACAACGTCACGGCATTACCCGCCGAAATCACATTCGGCTTAATGCTGCGCATCTGCACCTCGGCACTGATTTTATCGAACTCACTGACGGCACCCTGCTGATACTTGGCATTGACAATGTTGTAGTTGTCTTCCGCCAGCTTATAGCTCTTCTGCAACACATCGTAGGAGTCTTGCGTCAGCATCAGCTGATAGTAACCCTTAGTTACCTGGTTCACCAAGTCCAGCTTAGAAGCCCGTGACTTTTCCACAGCCAGTTCAATGTCTGTCTTCGTCATCGACATGGCCTTATATACGCTAGGGGCGAATATGGGCAAACTGATATTCAGCACCCCGCTTACCGTATTCGAATTGTCCATACCCATCTTGAACGACTGTCCGCCAAGATTCATCTGTGCCGCACTGATGGTATGATTCCACGTACCGTCAATGCTTGCCTGCGGAAGCAAGTTCTGCCAGGTCTCCTTGTGAGTCACTTTCTTCAAAGCAATTTCTTCCTCCGCCACCTTTATGGTAGGATTGTCGCTTAAAGCAATCTCCAAGGCACGGTCAAGGGTCAGGGTCAGGGTATCCTTTGCCTCTTGTGCGCGCACATAGCCGCCGGCATACAGCACAGCAACTGCCAACAGTAGTGCTCTTCCTACCCAAAATCTCTGCATCTTCATAAATCAAAAATAGATTATTTATTAAAACTACTCCTTCGTTTCATCCGGCTTTACCTGATTCTTGCGATATTCGCAGATAAAGTCCTCCAGGACACGGGCACCCTTCTCCGTAGAGATACCGCGCAAGAAAGTGAACATGATAGATTCGTACACTTCAAGGAAAGAATACTCATTGCAGATGTCCGAATTCATCAGCAAATCGAGCTGGTCGCGCACGAGCAGATTGATAATGGCGAAATTCACATCATCACGAAAAATGCCTTGCTTCACGCCCTCTTTGAAGAAGTTCACTGTATCTTCCGAGCTCCGGTTCCGATTGTTCTTCATCAGCTGATAAGCCTTGGGATATTTCTTGATATCCTCAAAAAACTTCTTGTTCGTGGCATGAAAACGCTCTATGCTCCACTGATAACATCTCAACAAAACTTCCAATACGTTACTGGAAGTCTCTATTACTCCTTTCACAAAAATATCACCATCCTTCTGGGACTTCAGGATACATTCTTCCAACAAGGTTTCCTTGTCCGGAAAAACTTCGTAGAGAGTGCGCTTAGAGATACCCAAAGATGCGGCAATCTCATCCATCGTGATACTTTTTATTCCATTTGTTGTAAATAATTCTACGGCGGCCAGAATGATACGTTCCCTCAGTTCCACCCGTGATGTTGAATGCTTCGTGTGTTCGCCCATTTTTCTTCCCTTTCTAAACTAAAACTATTTTTATTCATTATCGGAATAAAACGGGACAAATATAGAAAGAAAACTCAATTCGCCAATTAAGTTTCCTTTCTTATTGTTAACAGATTAATAATTATTATGTTTCTGGCAGATTTATTGGGAAGTTCCTAATAATCAAACTTTGTCCGGTTGAGGAAAGCGACTGTCTTATGGATTTCCTTATACATCACGATGTCTTCCTTCACAAAAGGGACTTCCTTGCGATATTCGTGCAGGAAACGCTCCAGAACGGGAGAAGTCTTTGCCGGACGGCGGAAGTCGATGCCTTGAGCGGCATTCATCAGTTCGATGGCAAGGATATGCTCCAGATTGTCCATAATGCGATAAAGCTTAGTAGCTGCATTGGCACCCATGCTGACATGGTCTTCCTGCCCGTTGGAGGAAACGATGGAGTCGCTGCTGGCGGCATAGCAGTACATCTTATTCTGGCTTACCATAGACGCGGCAGCATATTGCGGAATCATGAAACCGGAGTTCAGACCGGGATTGGCCACAAGGAATTCCGGAAGTCCACGCAGCCCCATGATAAGCTGGGCGATGCGCCGCTCGGATATATTGCCCAGCTCTGCCAGGGCAATGCCGAGAAAGTCGTAGGAAATGGCAAGCGGCTGGCCGTGGAAGTTACCGCCCGAGATGATACGGTCCTCATCGGGGAAGATGGTGGGATTGTCCGTCACAGAATTGATTTCCGTCAGCAGGACGGAAGCCACGTAACGGATGGCGTCTTTCGTGGCCCCATGCACCTGAGGGATGCAACGGAACGAATAAGGGTCTTGTACATGCTGCTTGGGACGGGCTATCAGCTCGCTGCCTTCCAATAGTTTGCGGAAGTTGGCACCCGTTTCTATCTGGCCCTTGTGTGGACGAATCTGCTGGATACAGTCCATAAACGGATCTATACGCCCGTCGAAAGCTTCCAGGGAGAGGGCGGCAATCAAGTCGGCTTTCTTGGAGAGACGGAAGGCTTTGAGAAGAGCAAAGACACCGTTGGCACTCATAAACTGGGTGCCGTTGAGTAATGCCAATCCCTCTTTACTCATCAGCTTCACCGGTTCCCAACCGAACTCGTCGAGCACACTGATAGCCTCGCGCTTCTTTCCTTTATAATAGACATCGCCCACACCGATAAGCGGCAGGAAGAGGTTGGCCAGAGGAGCCAGGTCGCCGGAGGCGCCCAGTGAGCCACGGTCATAAACGATAGGCATCACGTCGTTATTGAAGAAATCGAGGATGCGCTGCACGGTGATGACCTGCACACCGCTATGCCCCAAAGAGAGAGCATGCGCCTTGAGCAACATCATCAGTTTGATGATGACCGGGCGTATCTCCTCGCCCACACTGCAAGCATGGCTCTTGATGAGATTTTCCTGCAAGGTGCCCAGCTCGTCCGACGAAATGCTCTTACTGCACAACGAGCCGAAACCGGTGGTAATGCCATACAAGGGTTCTTCCGACTCCGCAATCTTCTTGTCCAGATAATCGCGGCACTTCTGTATCCGCAGCTTGGCTTCCGGAGCCAGCTCCAGTTTCAGATTTTCATTGATGATACGTTCGATGAGGTCGAAGGTCAACTCACCGGAACCTACATAATAGACATTGTTCATACTTTCAGCTCTTGATTGATTTCGTCCAACAATTCCTTTTCTTTCGCACAAGCCAAGTGTTCCAATTCGTCGGCTTCACTTTGGAGCTTGGACACAAACTCCTTGTCCTTCAGCGAACCCAGGTTGATGCGTACATTCATCAGTGCGCCCAGCACAGCCGAACGGGCAGACATCATGGCCACACAAGCATCCGTAACGGCATTGCGGTTGCCCAGGCGAGCTACATCCATGATAACCGTCATCAGCTCATACGCATTGCGTGCCACCTGCATGGGAACAAGGGCGGCAAACTTGGTAGCCGCCTGGATGGCAGTACTGCGCGCCGCCTTTTCCTCATCCGTAGCTTTCGGCATCTTGAAGCAGGCAAACACCTTGTCGTAGGCTTCAGAGTCGCGGTCTATATCTTCTACAAAAGCCCCCTTTTGCTGCAAGGCAACTCCGGAGATATGGCGCATCAGCTCTTCGTGAAGTTCATAACCTTTCTTACCGATGGTGAGGTTAGCAACCATAGCGGCAAGAGCAGAAGCAATAGCACCGTTCAAAGCGGCAATACTACCGCCACCGGGGACGGGATCGCTACCCGCCACTTTATTCAAAAATTCCTTTACTGTCAAATCAACTAACATGATATTAAATATTAAAGATTAAGGATTAAGAGGGGATATCAGCACTTCTTAAAGTACAGGATAAAGCACTCCCCCCTTTATGGTGGTATTGACACAATTCATACCTACATAATAAGGTAAAAAGTGATAATTATCCGTATTGAGCACTACGAAGTCTCCTTTCTTGCCCACCTCGATACTACCAATGCTGTCCGCACGGTTCAGAGCGGCCGCACCGTTCAAGGTCAGAGCAGTGATGGCCTCTTCAATACTCATTTTCATATAAATGCACGCCAAGGCAAATGTCAGGGGGATGGAACCGGAGAAACAACTGCCCGGATTGAGGTCGGTGGCAAGGGCCACGGCACAACCAGCATCAATCATTTCGCGCCCACGAGCATAGGGTTCCTTCAAAGCAAAGGCTGTCAGCGGAAGAAGGGTCGCCACAACTCCCTTGTCGGCCATGGCGCGGATGTCCGCATCCGAAGCATGCAGCAGATGGTCGGCAGAGACGGCAGAAAGTTCAGCAGCCAGTCCGGCACCCCCTAATGGTACAATCTCGTCGGCATGGAGTTTCAAGACAAGTCCCATTTCCTTGGCTGCCAGCAAAAGGCGACGGGACTGCTCGATGGAGAAAACGCCCTGCTCACAGAAGACATCGCAGAACTCTGCCAAATTATTATGAACCACTACGGGCATCACTTCGCGGATAATGTAGTCCACGTACTCGTCCGTCTGTCCGTTGTATTCTGCAGGCACAGCATGTGCACCGAGAAAAGTGGAGACAACGTCTACACGCTTGTGCTCGTCATTATTAAGGCTACGCATCACCCGAAGCTGCAGGAGCTCGGTTTCCTTGTCCAGACCGTAGCCGCTCTTTCCCTCTACGGTAGTCACTCCCATAGCACTCATCTGCTTCAGAAAGCCCTCCGCCTTGCTGCGCAGCTGGATGAAATTACATGCACGGGTAACTTTCACCGTACTCACGATGCCTCCTCCACGTTCCATGATGGACATGTAACTCTCTCCCTTCAAACGCCAGGAGAACTCCTCGGCACGCTCGCCACCAAACACAAAATGTGTGTGTGAGTCCACAAAGCCGGGTAGCAGACACTTGCCGCGGGCATTGTAATGCCAGTAGTGCTGATAATAGCCGTCACGCTCCTCTCCACGGTTGGGACCGACGTAGGTGATGACACCGTCGGTCACTTCCACCGTAGCATTGTCGATGATGCTCAGTTGCTCCATCTCCTTGCCGCAACGGGCAGAAAAGCCGAGGGGGGTCACTACACGGGTATTGAATATAATAAGGTTTTCTGTCATAAAGCCTCTCTCCTAACCCCTCCCCCGTAGGGAGGGGAATTAAGTTAGTACTATTTAATTCGGTTACATTCGTGCTTCTAAGACTTGCTCCATGGAGAAGTTCTCCAATCCCAGATAGTAGGACGCTGTATCTATCAAGGCCTCCATCGGCACCAGACCGATAATCTCACTGCCCACAATACTGACGCCGTAGCGGCGGGCTTCCACACGCACCAGTTCGAAAGCACGGTAGAGGGCGGTGCGGGTATAGTCCGTCATGTTGATGGATACCTGCGTGATGCCGCGGTCCTTCAACTCCACTCCCATTGCCTTGCAATAACGCAGTCCTCCGCCGATGAAACGGATTTTCTTAGCGATGTCATGGGCTATCTCCAGACTGGGGGTATTGAGGTTGATGTTATAAGCCACCAAAGGCATGCGGGCACCGATAGCCACTGTGCCTGCGGTGGGATGACGTTCGGCCAGTCCGAAGTCGGGATGCCATTCCGGTTGCTTTATCTTCTCGGCCATACCTTCGAACTCCCCTTTACGGACAGCAGCCAAATTCTCCCGATGAGGGGCAGAAGCAGACTTTTCATATAAGAAGACGGGAAGACTGTAACGTTTTGCAACCTCCTTGCCCACTTCTTTGGAGAGGGCAACGGCTTCTTCCATCGTCACATTCCGGATGGGGATAAAAGGTACTACATCTACAGCACCCATACGAGGATGCTGTCCCTGATGGTGATTGAGGTCTATCAGCTCTACCGCCACGCCGATAGCTTCGAGCACAGCATCACGAAGCGGTTCCGGCTCGCCCACTACGGTCACCACAAGGCGGTTGTGGTCTTCATCGTTACTGTAATCCAACAGTTTCACACCTTGTTTGCCCCGAAAAGGAGCTACTATCTTATCTATCTTCTGCAAATCGCGCCCTTCGCTGAAATTGGGGACGCATTCCATAATCTTATTCATAATGCTCTTTAAAAAAAATATATATACTCTGATTTTTCAGACGCAGATGACGTGGATTCTTTTTATCGGAATACAGAGACGTCGGGATTCTTTTGAAAGAAAAAATCCGCGTTATCCGCGTCTAAAAAATGAAATCATCACTTTACTTACTCCTTCACCACTTTCTGCACCAACTTCTCATCAGCCACATACGGCATCGTGATATAATAGCCGTCTGCATGCGTACGGTTAAACTCCTCGCTCGTCTCCATGGCATGCGGATTGCGTGCCCACGAACGGCGGGCCACACCACCCATCACATCCCACAACATAGCGGAACGCAGGATTTCGTCTACCCGCTCACTGCCGTCGCACACCATGCCGAAACCGCCGTTGATGGCTTTTCCGACACCTACGCCACCTCCATTGTGCAAGGCCACCAAGCTCATGCCACGCGCACAGTTTCCAGCAAAACACTGCACCGCCATATCTGCCATGACATTACTGCCGTCCTTGATATTGGATGTTTCACGGAATGGAGAGTCTGTACCGCTGACATCGTGATGGTCGCGTCCCAACATAATGGGGCCGACCTCTCCCTTACGCACCATTTCATTGAAGCGCAAAGCTATATTCATACGTCCCACGGCATCCTGATAAAGAATACGAGCCTGCGTGCCTACCACCAAGTTGTTTTTCTCCGCATCACGAATCCAATTATAGTTATCCAAATCTTGCCCGCGACGTGTAGGGTCGATACATTCCATCGCCGCACGGTCGGTCTTCACCAAGTCTTCATGTTTTCCACTGAGGCACACCCAGCGGAACGGACCATAACCATAATCAAACAGTTCCGGTCCCATTATGTCTTCCACATAGCTGGGAAAGATGAAGCCGTTCTTATCATCTCCGTCCCGAGCAATTTCGCTCACGCCGGCATCGTAGACGGCCACGTTGTAATGAATCTTTTGCGCCTTATAAAATCGCATCTCATCGTCATACACCAGAGATTGAACAAACATTATCTAGATTGTGCGATGAGGATGTATTGATCAATTTTACTCCACATTTACTTCCAATCAATCGTGGAATCATTTCTACGATGTATGTGGATTTAAAAGAAACGATGAAGGTGGAAGAGCTTCATGTCTTATATGAACAATTTTACGCAAATGAACAGTTTGTCCGTGTCCTTCCTTTAGGAAAAACGGCAGACTTAAAGTATATCAAATATTCAAATTATTGCGATGTATCCATCCATTTGGATGAAAGAAGCAATCGGGCAATTATTGTATCTGCCATAGATAATATGGTAAAAGGTGCGGCAGGACAGGCAATTCAGAATATGAATATCCTGTTTGATTTAGATGAAGGTATGGGGTTAAAGATGGTAGCGCCATCCTTCTAGGAAAGGAATGGGAAATTATGAGTCAATATAGGAAGAACGGTATCTGTTTTCCAAAAGGGTTTAAAGCCAATGGAATTCATTGTGGTATCCGTAAAAATAAAACAAAGAAAGATTTAAGTGTTATCTATAGTGAAGTCGTGGCAAATGCTGCCGCTACGTATACACAAAACAAGGTCAAAGGGGCACCCATCTTTGTGACCAAAGAACATTTAAAAGATGGACTTGCACAGGCGATGATCTGTAACAGTGGAAATGCCAATACTTGTAATGCCAATGGGGTAGAAATCGCCAACGGCATGAGTGAACTTTGTGCGAAAGCACTTGGTATTAAAGCAGAGGATATTATTGTCGCAAGTACGGGTGTCATTGGAGAACCGATGAGCATGGATCCATTTGTTCAGCATATGGATGAATTATGCGCAGGTATCTCTGATCAAAAGGGAAGTGATGCTTGTGAAGGCATTATGACAACGGATACTTTCAAGAAAGAATTCTGTACAGAATTTATGATTGACCTTGTTTTTATATGTAATGGCCTCTTAGCCTAATTTTTTGTCTGGCCTTGACCGAGCGATTGCTCTGGCATGGTCTAAGGCGCAGTGGTGAGTGCGGGATGCTTCTCGCGTTCGTTTTGATTACGAGACTTATTATAGCGGCGACTTGTGTGTAGAATTTAAAAGCCGTTTGAACGATTTTGAAATTTCTTTTGAAAAATTTATGACAGAGGTGATGCCATGAAAGATATTAAAGAAAAGCCAGCCGTGCATATGCCGAGAAGCAATGCAACCGGGGAAATCCCGAAAGCTGCGCTGAAAAAGGCGTGGGCGGAGGCCAAGGAGAAAAGCCGAACCATGCTGCGAGAAAGCACTTCTACGCAGGGAGACGGTGATTATACAACTGCGCAAGATACCAGCTCGGTGGTAACCGATACATCCTATTCGGTCATCAAGCAAAACACAGATTTCACCGTGCAGCAAGGGCGCAAGATTGCCCGCAAACAGATAGAAAAGTACCGGGTGCGCCACGCCGCAGAATCGGTCGAGGCCACCCGCGTCCACACCGCCAGTGAGCGCGGTGTCAGCCCCAAACAAGTCGAGTGCGGCACGCTGCCCGATGCAGACCCGCACCCGCGCCGTGGGGCAGATTTGCCCCGCCAGCGGGCGAAAGAAAAAGTCGTCACCGCCAAGACCGCGCTACGAGATATTCGTGGTGTGACCCAAGGTCAGCGCCAACTGCGAACCGCCGCAAATGAAACTGTGCGGAGCATAACAACCCAAGCACAAATGCAGACCCGTACCCGTCAAGTGCAGCTTGCTATCCAGAAAGCCGCCAGCAGCACCTGCAAGACGGCTGTGGCGGTCCGCTCGGCAGTACGGCATTTTCTTGTCGGCCTGCACAGTCTTGTCGCGGCCATTGCTGCGGGGATTAGCGTGGCACTCAGTATTATTATTGTCATCAGCCTTGTGGCCTTTGTGTCCGGCTCGGCCTATGGCATCTTTTTTGCCGCCAATGCCCCCAACGCCGACACAATTACCGTGCAACAGGCAGTAGAAACACTGACAGCAGAATACCGCGACAGGCTGGAAGAAATCTCCAACAGCGTACAGCATGACCGCCAAGACATTACAGCCAACGATGATGTGTACTTCATCCGTTGGCAGGATGTCCTGGCGGTCTTTTCTTCGTATGTTTCAGGAAATGAACAAGGCGCACCTATTGCGGCACTGACAGAGGAGCAGGTAGATAAACTGCGGGAAACTATGTGGGCGATGAATGTGGTGGATTGTTCCGCCCACCCGGAGACTACCACAATAGAAACCACCGATGAGGACGGAAACCCGACCACCACAGAGATAACCGAAACCGTCCTTGTTATTGAGCTGACCCACAAAACACCCGACGAGATGGCGGCAGATTATCATTTCACCACCCGTCAGAACACCTATTTGCAGCTCCTGCAAGACCCACAGTATGAGGAACTGTGGGCAGAATTGCTCGGCGGTTTTGCACAGGGCGGTGGAGAACTTATGAACCCGGACAGCACTCGCACCCCCACAGGCACCCTGCAATGGCCGCTGCCCGTTGCGGGTACGATCACCTCGCAATTCGGCCATCGCGTGGACCCCATCACCGGTGAGGTCAGTTCCCACACGGGCACCGACATCGCCTGTGCCGAGGGTACACCAATCCTTGCCGCCGCTGATGGCGTGATCACTGTTGCCAACGGCCTTGACAGCTGGGGCGGCAGTTACGGTTACTACATCCAAATTAACCACGGTGGTGGGCTGGAAACGCTATACGCCCATTGCTCCAGCATTTGTGTCACCACCGGCCAACAAGTGCAGGCCGGGCAGGTCATCGGTTATGTCGGCCACACTGGGCGAGCCACAGGCAGCCATTTGCACTTAGAGGTACATGTAAACGGAAGCAGGACAGACGCAATGAGGTATTTCGGAATGTAAATTGTAAAGAAAAACATCTGCAAATGTAAACCGAAATTGAAAATATTTTTGTGTTAAATGTCGAACGATTTAGGTATGCACATTGTTACCGCGTCTGCATCACCGCCGTTCAGCAAGTGTAATACAGGCGGGCCATTGGCTACGTCGGCCACATAGGATGTGCCACGAGAAAACATTTGCATCCAGACGTGTGGATCAACGGTAGCCGTGTAGATGCAATGCAATACTTTTCATTATAATGTGACTCCAATAATGAGCGATTTGCTCTATAGATTTCTTATACAGAAAGCGCATACCCCCGTCCCATTACGGTTTTCAAATCATCCGGGCCTAAATCCAGTTTCTTCCGCAGCTTTGCGATATGCACATCGACCGTCCGCGTTTGAATCGGCACTGTGATGTTCCATGCAGATGCCAGCAGAAAGTTTCGAGAGCAGATGTGCCCGGAATGGTCGAGCAGCGTAATGAATAGTTGATATTCTGTGGTCGTCAGGTGAATGCGGCAGCCTTGCCTTTGAACGGAGAAATCGCTTTCATCGATGGACAGATTTTTATAGTACTTCATCTGGAACACCTATCATGTCATAGTCATCCATAAGGGCCTGACCAATCGCCCATGCGAGAAAGAATGCTGTGCATACCAGAAAAATCGGAATCCACATTGCGTTGTAGCTTTCTCCGTTGGCGTTA
>OGWV01001947.1_pt1 | contig 12848 bp, 12 predicted proteins | sample 1576081 | NCBI WGS metagenome assembly OGWV01 (sample SAMEA3541541, study PRJEB24748) | human gut metagenome | biome: human gut; feature: human-associated habitat; material: faeces | place: China | collected 2012 | reverse complement strand
ATACAGGCGATGATCAGGTGGCAAAAGAAACACTCAGAAAGGTTGTTCCGACATTTAAGGCACCAGAAGAAGTGAATAAGAAAGTCGCTTCACTGGAAGAAAAGAAAGAACAAGAACATAAGAAAAAAGGAATGAAAGTAGCAGTGTTCTAAAAAAGAGGAAAAAGCAAAATGAAGAATGATATGCCAAACAAAAAAGGAGCGAGTCCTTTTTATCGTGATCATGTAAAGAGAGTGATAGACCTTGTTATTGCAATTCCAGTTTTTATTATTGCATTTATACCGATGATAATTATTGGAATTGCAGTCAAGCTAGACAGTCCGGGGCCTATTCTCTTTAAGCAGGATCGTATAGGAAAAAATGGAAAAGTGTTTTCTATGTTAAAATTCCGCTCTATGTGTGTAGGAGCAGAAAAAAAAGGCTCAGGTGTTTATAGTGGAAAAGGTGATGCCAGAGTTACAAAAGTTGGACGAATAATTCGTGCGACATCCTTAGATGAACTGCCTCAGTTAATAAATGTACTTCGCGGAGATATGTCACTTCTGGGGCCAAGACCACCATTGACCTATCATCCGTGGCCGATTGAGGAGTATACAGAGGAGCAGTTACATATGTTTGATGTACGTCCGGGGTTTTCTGGATGGGCACAGGTACATGGAAGAAAAGATGTGGAATGGAATCATCGTATAGAATTGAATGTGTGGTACGTCAGACATGTTCGGTTTTCATTAGATGTACAGATTTTCTTTACAACGATTTTCAAAGTCTTGCTGAATAAAGATAATGAAAATAAAGGTGAAACATTGAAAAAATAGGTGGTAATTATGCCGTTAAAATTAATGTATATAACAAATAATCCTGAAATTGCGGTGATAGCTGAGGATGCCGGAGTAGATCGAATCTTTATTGATATGGAATTTATCGGGAAAGATGCACGTCAAGGTGGGCTGGATACAGTACAGAATCATCATACAATACAGGATATAAAAAATATAAAAGATGTTGTTCATCAGGCGGAAATCGTGGTTCGTATTAATCCGATTCACGAAGGATATCTAGGATATATGGATAGCAAAGAAGAAATTGACGCAGCAATTGATGCAGGAGCAGACATACTGATGCTTCCATATTTTACAATGCCAGAAGAAGTGGAAAAGTTCTTGGAGTATGTAGATGGAAGGGTCGGTACACTTCCTTTGATTGAAAGTGCAAAAGCGGTTGAGCGTTTAGATGAAATTTTGAAATTAAAAGGCATTGATCAGATACATATAGGGTTAAATGATTTGTCTTTAGATTTAGGAAAGAAATTTATGTTTGAAATTCTTGCTGATGGTCTGGTGGATGATGTCTGCAAGAAGATAAAAGAGTATCAAATTCCATTTGGATTTGGGGGATTTGGCAGAGTAGGACAGGGCATGTTGCCTGCCGAGAAAATTATAAAAGAACACTATCGATTAGGGTCACAATGTGCAATATTGTCTAGAAGCTTTTGTAATACAAGTATGATTACAGATCTAGAAGAAATTCGAAGCATTTTTGACGAAGGTGTAAAAGAAATCCGTGATTATGAAGCGACATGTGTAGATGGATTTGAAGAAAATCATCAGGAACTTATAGAGATAGTAAGAGGTATTGTCTAATGAATTTGCTAGTAACTGGAGCGTGGCAGCAGGCAACAGATTATCTGGAAGAATTAGAAAAAGAACATGAAGTCATATTTATGCAGTGGGAAAATAAAGAATTGCCATGCGAGTATGAATGGGTAGAGGGAATTATTGGAAATGGAATATTCTTATCCCATCCTATAGAAAGGTTCAAGAATTTACGCTACATACAATTAACAAGTGCAGGATATGATCGAGTTCCAATGAATTATGTGGAAGAACACCAAATTAAAATACACAATGCAAGAGGAGTATATAGTATTCCTATGGCAGAATTCGCAATTGCAGGAGTTCTACAATTGTACAAGCAGGCAAGATTCTTTAGCAACAATCAAAAGAATCATCAGTGGATTAAACATAGAGATTTGTTAGAACTGAATGGAAAGAAAGTTTGTATTGTTGGCTGTGGCAGTGTAGGCACGGAATGCGCAAAACGCTTCTCAGCATTCGGATGTCAAGTGGTTGGAGTTGATCTTTATCCCAGAGAAGATGAATATTATCAGGAAATGTTACATTTGAAGATGTTAGATGATGTACTGTCTCAAATGGATATTATAGTACTGACACTTCCATTGACGGAAGAAACACATTATTTGATGAATGATGGAAGATTCAAACAGTTAAAAGAAGGAGCAGTTCTTGTAAATATTGCAAGAGGAGCAGTTGTTGATACAGAAGCACTCATAAAGAACCTTGATAAATTAGGTGGTGCGGTATTGGATGTCTTTGAAGAAGAACCACTGTCAGGAGATAGTGAATTGTGGGATAGAGAAGATGTGATATTGACACCACATAATAGTTTTGTTGGAGAAAAAAATCAGAAACGCTTAAAAGAATGCATTCTTAAAGGATTAGATAAAAACAATAATTGGAGCTAAGAAAATGGATAAAGTAAAAAGACAATATGTGAAAACAATAGTAACAGAACATCCTGAATTAAGGGAAAAACTTTATGCAAGAGGATTTTTATTTACAAATAGTCAAATAAATGAAGAAAAATATCCATTTTATAATCAGTGGGAAAAAATTAGTATAAATGAGTATACTCTTCTTTTAGCCAAGGGACAAAAAGGGTTTATAGAACAAAAAGATAATACGATTTTTATATTAATAGGTCATGCATATGATCCTATTTCAATGTGCAGTAAAGAAAACGAAATTTTAATAAAATTATTATCATGTGAATTTTTAGATAATAGATTTTTTGATGAATTTAATAAGATAACAGGAATTTTTACTTTTATTGCCATTAAAGATGGAAGTGTATACATATTGGGAGATCCAACTTGTATGCAAACAACATTTTATACACAAACAAAAGGGGAAATTTACGTTTCAACACATACGAATATGTTGGGAGAGTTGTTAGATTTAAAGTGGGATAATTATGTGAAAAGATTAAGCAAGTATAGATTTTTCCCCTTATTGGGAAATGCTTTACCAGGTGATTTAACTCAATTTAGAGAAGTGAAACGTCTAGTACCTAATCATTATGTGATACTGAATCATGAAAAGGTAGTTATTAAACGCTTTTATTGGCCGAATAAATTAATGGTAACAGAGGAAGAGATTGTTGAAAATGTATCAAAACTTTTAAAAAATAATCTTTGCCTGATTACTGAAAAATGGAACAAACCTGCTATATCGATGACAGGAGGATGTGATAGTAAGACAACATTAGCATGTGCAACAGGAAAATATGATTGCTTTTCATATTTTAGTTATATTTCATCAGAATCAGAGGCAGTAGATGCCAAAGCTGCACGGACAATATGTGAAAATTTAGGACTTGAACATAAAACATATGTGGTTCAAGAAAAAGATTCGGATTATGAGAATATAGAAGAAATTAGAATGATTTTAGAGTGGAATACAGGAGACATTATTCCTATAAACAAAAATGATGTTAGAAAACGTGCTTTTTTTGCGAATATAGATGAATTTGATGTGGAAGTAAAATCGTGGGCATCTGAAATCGGAAGAGCGTATTATTCTAAACGATTTAATGGTAGAAAAAAATTTGGAAATAAACCAACACCAAGAAAATGTACAACTATGTATAAATTTTTCTTATATAACAGAAAATTGGTGAGAGATACAGATGAGGTTTTCAAGAAATATATTAACACGTATTTTGAACAAGCAAAGAAAAATCCAATAGAGTGGCAAGAACAATTTTTTTGGGAGTATCGAGTACCTAGTTGGAATGGCTTGGTAATTACTGGAGAGCATAGATATTCGTTTGATATAACAATTCCTTATAACAATAGACTATTGCTGGGATTATTGGTGAGTACACCAATTGAAGCTAGGATAAATGATAGTATATATAAAAAAATTAGAAAAGGAATGAATTCATCAATAGATGAGACGGGAATTTCAATTACAAATTTAAAACATACGAAGAAAAGAGAAAAATTAGAAAATATATATTATATGATTCATTCGAAGATTCCGTTTTAAGAAAAGTTAGAAGAAGGTGACTATATGATAAAGGCATATATAAAGCAGTTAAAGAAAAATGCATCTAATGTTAGTGAAGGATTAGATATTATGTGGAGCACAATAAGGTATGGTGCAAGTCCTAATAATTATCGTGATTTTGGATTCAAAAATTTAACAGGGAAGGAACGTGCAACGTATGTTACAAATAGATTGAGTCGTAAACTGATAAAAAAATGTAACAATAATGAATATATAGATATTTTTGAGGATAAGGTTCAATTTGCACAGAGATTTGAAAAATATTTTGGCAGATCATGGCTTGATACTGAAGATATGGATTATAAAAAGTTTTCTGAGTTTATACAAGGAAAAGATAAAATAATTTATAAACCTACAGAAAATGCACAGGGACAAGGAATCATTGTGTACGATGATTTGAATGATGGCAGACAGGTGTTTAATGAAATTAAAGAGAATGGTGAAAAAGCAATATTAGAAGAGTGGATTTGTCAACATGAAGAGTTGGAAAGAATTTATAGTAAAGCTATAAATTGCTTGAGAATAATAACCCTTTATAATAATGGTAAGGTAAATTTCTTAGCGGGGGGGATGACTTGGGGCAATGGAAAGAAGATAGCCAATGCATGTGCCTCAGGAATAGTTTCACCAGTTAATTTTGAAAATGGAAAGTTAGAAAAGCCGGCAGCAGATTTTTCAGGAAATGTATATAAGCAACATCCAATAACAGGGCAGAATCTTCAGGGAATTTATGTACCTTATTGGAAAGAAATAGTAGAAATGTTGACTTGTGCTGCAAAGGAGATCCCACAAGTTGCGTATATTGGATGGGATATAGCAATTACTCCTAATGGACCAATTATAATTGAAGGAAATACAACGCCGGGATATAGGTATTATCAGATACCTGCACACATGGAAAATAAGTTAGGTAATAGGAAAGTATATGAAAGGTGTTTAAAAGATATTTAAAATATGAAAGTATTATTGACAGCAACTGTGCAAAGCCATATTTGTCAATTTCATAAACCATTAGTAGAAGTATTACACAAGCATGGGTGTGAAGTTCATGTGGCAGCAAAAAACAATTTGGCTGAAAAAAATGGTCTTGCTTTAGATTTTGTTGAAAAAGTGTATAATGTTCCTTTTGCAAGATCACCGAAGAGTCCAGATAATTTAAAAGCTTATCGAAAGCTAAAGAAGATTATTGAAAAAGAACAGTATGATGTAATACACTGTAATACTCCTATGGGAGGAATCGTGACGCGACTGGCAGCTAGAAAATCCAGAAAACATGGCACGAAGGTATATTATACCGCACATGGATTCCATTTTTATAAAGGTGCACCTAAGAAAAACTGGATTGTTTTTTATCCAATTGAGAGATTATTTTCACGAATTACAGACAAACTTATTACAATCACTGCGGAAGATTATCGTTTGGCCCAACAGAAAATTCATTGTCAAGTAGAACGAATTCATGGTGTGGGAGTAGATGAAAAAAGATATTTTCCGGTAAGTGAAGAGGAAAAGCAAGAGCTGCGAACAAGTATGGGATTTGATAAAGAACAAAAGCTGATATTATGTATTGGCGAATTGTTACCAAATAAAAATCAGACGATGGCTATAAAAATGATGCAGGAGGTTATAAAAAAATTCCCAACAGCACAACTTTTATTAGCTGGGAATGGGCCTGAAAAAGAGCAGTTAGAAAACAAGATTAAAGAATATGGAATGCAGAGTAATGTTAAACTATTGGGGTATGTAACAAACTTACAAGATTACCAACATATTGTTGATGTAGCCGTTAGTTGTAGTAAGAGAGAAGGACTTCCGCTAAATATTGTAGAAGCAATGATGTCAGGCGTACCTGTCGTTGCGACTATAAATAGAGGACATAGAGAGTTAATACATGAAGCTGAAACAGGTTTTTTAGTTGAATATAACAAAAGTCAAGATATGGCTAAGCGAGTAGTAGAACTTTTGAAGGATGAAAACCTCAGACAAGAAAAAAAGAAAAATGCATTAGTAAATATAAAAAAATATGGATACAGTAATGTGAAGGAAGAATTAACAAAAATATATTTCAATTCTTAGGAGAAAAAAATGAACTATAATAATATATTTGTATGGCTGCTTGGATGTTGGATATTAATAAGAATAGTTTATGGCGAATATAGAACAACAGAAAATAAGTATGTTCAAAAAAAGATAAATTGCGTATATGCGCTCCTAGCATTTTTACCGATTATTTATATTGTAGTATTTGGCCCAATGCAAGGTGACGTTCCTGTATATATATATAATTATAAAAATTTGCCTGAAAAATGGACAGACATAGTTTTATATATTAAGACGTTGGATAATAGTTATCTTTTTTGGACTATTTCTATAATAATAAAAAAAATATCTGGAGCAAATACGACGGCATTTCGATTGGTCATTGCATTACTGCAAAGTGTACCTGTGATATATATTTACAGAAAGTATTCGGATAGTTATTTATTGTCTTTGTACTTATTTGTAACATCAGCAATTCCGATTGCATGGATGATGAATGGAATACGGCAATTTACTGCAGTTACTCTTATATTTGCGGCAACATCCCTGGTGTTAAAAAAAGATTATAAAAAAGTAATAATTATTATATTAATTGCTACATTAATACATCAGACGGCAATTATTATGCTGCCAATTGTTTTTATAGCACAAGGAAAAGCGTGGAATAAAAAAACACTGGCACTTATTGCAATTGCGATTATGTTAGTTTATGTGTTTACAAGTAAAAGTGGAGCATATGAATTATTTATGGAGACGGCAGGAGTTGCTAAAGAAGTGTATGTAACGGATGATGGAACAAATCCATTACGTGTATTGGTAAATTTTGTTCCGGTCATACTAGCCTTTATAGGAAGAAAAATGGTAGAGAAGGATGATATACCAATTATTAATATGTCAGTTAATATGTCAATTATATCATTTGGAATTTATTTGATTTCAATGGTTACAAGTGGAATTATGGTAGGGCGAGTGCCTATTTATATGTCTTTATATAATTTTATTTTATTACCATATTTGATAAAGCGAATTTTTACATATGATTCGTATAGAGTGATTTTAGGATTCGTGATTGTTTTTTATGGTTTATACTATTATGTTCAGTATGTATAAAAAACGAGCTATGAAAAATGAGGAAAATAGATGATAAAAGAAAAAATCAGTGTGTTGATGGGAATATATAATTGTGAGGATACTTTAGAAGAAGCGGTTTCTTGTATTATTGCGCAAACGTATCAAAATTGGGAGTTGATTATGTGTGATGATGGATCGTCGGATAATACATATCGAATAGCTCAAAAATTGAAAGAACAAGATGAACGTATAGTGCTTTTAAAGAATGAAAGTAATCAAGGCTTGAATAAAACATTGAATCGGTGTTTGAAAGTATCTACAGGTGAAATAGTAGCACGCATGGACGGGGATGACAGATGTGTTCCTGAACGTTTTGAAAAACAAATTTCCTTTTTAAAAAAACAGAATAAGTATAAAATAGTTAGTTCGAAAATGACCTTTTTTGATGAAAATGGAATCTGGGGAGAGAATAATGTAAAATCGCTTCCATCAAAATATGATGTACTGACTGGATCACCTATTTGTCATGCGCCAGTAATGATGTGGAAAGAGTGTATGATAAAAGTAAATGGATATACTGAGGATATTCACATGCTACGCGTAGAGGATGTGAATCTTTGGATAAAATTATATGCAAAAGGATACTATTGTTATAATATGCAAGAAGCCTTGTACAGTATGAGAAATGATAGGGCTGCAGCTCAGAGAAGAAAGTACTGTTATCGAATAAATGAAACGTATGCAAGATGGCAAGGCTGTCATATGATGAAAGTTCCTGTTAAATATTATTTATGGGGAGCAAAGCCTCTAATTGTTGGTCTTGTTCCAAGTAAGTTGAGAGTTTTAATTAGAAGAAAGCAAGCAAAAAAGAGAAATTTAAAGAAATATTAATGGTGATTAAAAATGGAAAAAATACTTTTTGTAATACATGATTTATCTATGGGGGGTGCAGAAAAGGTTCTGGTTAATTTAGTAAATAATATGAATCAAAAAAAATATGATATAACAGTTTTGGCATTATTTGGAGGCGGAGTTAATGAGCAGTTTTTAAAGCCGCATATACGATATAAAAGTATATATAAAAAAACAATCCCAGGTAACAGTAAACTTATGAAGATATTAACCCCAGAACAATTGCATAGAAAATATATCAAAGAAACATATGATATAGAAGTGGCTTATTTGGAAGGACCAACTACTAGAATAGTAAGTGGATGTACTAATAAGGAAACGCGGCTAATATGTTGGGTACATACAGAACAGCATACAAAAGAGGTAGCTGCACGAGCATATAGGTCTTATAGAGAATCAAACGACTGTTATTTAAAATATCATGGGGTTGTAGCAGTATCAGAAGGGGTTAAGAAAGATTTTGAAAAAGTATATCCTAATGTAAGGAAAACGACTGTTTTATATAATACTAACGAAACAAAACGAATATTGGAATTAAAAAATGAAAAAATTGAAAAAAAAATTATGAATGAAAAATGCGTTCGTATATGTGGAGTTGGAAAAGTAATAAAACAGAAAGGGTTTAGTAAACTGGCACGAGTACATAAAAAGTTGATTGAAGATGGATTTTCGGTACACACATATATTTTAGGGGTAGGAGACGAAAAAGAAAGTATTGAACATTATTTAGTTGATAATGAGATAAGCGGGTCTTTTACTTTCTTGGGATATCAAACTAATCCTTATAAATATTTAGATAAAATGGATATATTTGTATGTTCATCAAGTGTTGAGGGGTTTTCAACGGCAACAACAGAAGCTCTTATTTTAGGGTGTGCTGTGGTAACAACACCTGTTGCCGGAATGAAAGAAATGTTAGGTGAAAATAATGAATATGGAATTATTGCAGAGATGTCGGAAGAGTCTTTGTATAAAAATATAAGAGAATTAGTTGTAAATTCTGAGATGCTTGAATATTATAAGAAACAATCTAGAATTCGCGGCGGTTTTTTTTCGAAAGAGAATACTGTTATGGATGTTGAAAATTATATGGATAACTTGGTAGCAGTTGATAAATATTAAAAGGAAGATGACAGATTATGATTAGTGTGATAATACCAGTGTATAATTTGGAAAATTATATAGAAAAAACATTAAAGAGCGTAATCAATCAAACATATAAAGATATTGAAGTTATTGCTGTGGATGATGGTTCAACAGATGGTTCAGCAGAAATATTAGATAAGTTTGAAGAACAATATCCTAATTTGAGAATAATTCATAAATTGAATGAAGGTGTGACTAATGCCAGATTAGCAGGAATTCAAGTTGCAAAGGGAGAGTGGATTGGGTTTGTAGATGGAGACGATATTATAGAAAATAATATGTATGAAAGATTATTGAATAATGCAATTAAGTATAATGCCCAAATATCACATTGTGGTTATCAGATGATTTTTGGAGATGGAAGAATTAATTATTTTTATAATACGAATCATGTTGTTTTGCAAGATAGGATGAAAGGAATAACAGATTTGTTAGAGGGGAGTTTTGTTGAACCAGGGTTGTGTAATAAATTGTTTTCGAAATCGTTATTTGATAAAGTTCTTAATGATAACATAATGGATAGAGAAATTAAAATAAATGAAGATTTATTAATGAATTATTATTTGTTTTTGAATTCAGAATGTTCAATATATGAGGATTTTTGCCCATATCATTATATGGTAAGAACTAATTCTGCGAGTAGATCTAAATTAAATATAAATAAAATTTATGATCCGATAAAGGTGAAAAAAATAATATGTGACAATGCACCAAATGAAGTTAGGAATATTGCAAAAAAGGTGTATATATCTACTTGTATTAATGTTTACAATTCTATTATATTGAATAAAGAGTATAAAGAGGAGACAAGAACAATTAATCAACTTATTTGTGATGAAAAAGAGCAATTTAATTTATTGAGTAAACGAAGTAGAATTCTGGCAAATCTTATTTGCTATACCAAACATTTATATCCTGTTATGTATAAAGTATATGCTCGTTGGTTTCAGAAAAAGAGGTATGAATAAATGCAACAAAAACAAGAAGAAAGTCTTGTAAGTATAATAGTTCCTATATACAAAGTAGAAGAATATTTAGATAGATGTGTAAAAAGTATTATTAATCAAACATATAAAAACATTGAAATTATTTTAGTGGATGACGGATCACCGGATCAATGCCCAACAATCTGTGATAGATGGAGTTTGGCAGATTCAAGAGTAAAAGTAATACATAAAAAGAATGGAGGTTTATCGGATGCAAGGAATGAAGGAATTAAAATTGCATTAGGTGAGTATATTGCCTTTATTGATAGTGATGATTGGATTGACAATAATTGGATTGAGGCACTTATAACTGAAATAAAAAGAAAAGAATGTGAAATAGCAATTGGCTGGACAAGATTGTGTAGTGATGAAGATAAGACAATTCTTTTGAGAGGAATGCAGAAGGGGGTTTATTCTAATATTGATATAGTTTATAAACTGATACAAGAAAATGGTGTTTTCCCGACAGCATGTGATAAGTTATATAAAAAAGAATTGGTAACAGATGAATTGTTCAAAATAGGGAAAATAAATGAAGATGAATTTTGGACATGGAAAATTTTGTGGAGGGCCACGAAAATAGTGTGTTGTGAAAATACTAATTATAATTATTTCCAAAATAGTGAAAGTATTATGGGCAGTAAATATTCTATTAAGAGATTAGATGGATTAGATGCACGATTAGAACGATACATTGCTTTACAACAAGTTGAAGAATTAGGAAATATTTGCAATAAACGACTGATTTGGGATTGCATATATCACATGCAACAAGTGTGTTTGTGGATAAAAGGTGAAGAAAAAAAGAATGCAATAGAACATATAAAAAATGTAGCAGATCAGATTGACTGGAAAGGAATTCATACGAATTCTTTGAAAGAATTTATATGGATTAGATTATTCGAAAAAATGCCAATAATAACTGCAAAAATTAGGAATAAAATAGGGGTTGGAGTGTAAATGAAAAAAATTATAAATGTTATGCCATCAGTTATGTATGGCATAATTTTACTTATTTTTGTGCTGAATCTTACAAGTTTTTATGTTGCATTAGTATGTGGAATGTTAATTCTTGTTCCTGTTGTATATGAATTCATCAAATATATTAGGAATTATAAAGGACCATTAAATATAAGTACACCAGATGGTTCGAAACAGCCATATCATCCATCTGTATTATACTTTGAAGGAGGCTGGTGTGGATACAAATATTGGATGGCATATACTCCATTTCCAATCGGAGCATTACCATATAGGGATAGATGGGAATATCCTTGTATTTGTGCATCAAACGATGGAGTTAACTGGAATGATATAAATGATGAACAGCCACTAGATGATTTAACAATGAATCAAATACAAAATAGAGATTATTTTTCGGACACGCATCTTGTATACAATCTGAAGGAGAATAGAATTGAATGTTATTATAGATTGAGTGAAGAAAAATATTCGTGTAATGGAGAAAAAGGAGTGTGGTTATTTAGAAGATATTCTTATGATGGTAAAAATTGGTCAGAGAGAGAAGTTTCTGTTCAAGCTGGAGAAAAGGGGCCACATGGTAACGCATATCCATGTATAAGTCCTGCGATTATCAGGCAGGAGAACTATCAGATGTGGTATGTAGTCAATGCAAATCAACATTATTTAGTATATTATGCAACATCAAAAAATGGGATTCAATGGGAAAATAGTGTGCAATGCCAATTAAAAGGATATGAAGTTAATCCATGGCATATAGATTGTCAGTATTATGATGATAAATATTATATATTAGCATATGATTTTTCACAGAAATTGACGTTATGGAGTTCTGAAGATGGTATTATTTTTAATTTTGAAAAAATAATATTAAAAGCATCTCATCGTATAGGTGATTTTTATAGGACTTCTTTATATAGATCTTGTATGTTAAGAGACGGAGAAAATTATAAGGTATATTTTTCAGCAGGAAATGAAAGAAAAGTCAAAATAGGATTAATGAGAGGTAAAGAGTTACATGATTTGTCTGTATGTAATGCTTCAAAAAATTTATCTATGAAAGATTTTATATTTGATTATTTTGAAAAATATTTTTTTATCGAAAGATGGGGAATGTCCGGCTCCCGCTGCCTGGACCGTTCCTTCCGCAGTGCCGTTTTCCTCACCGCTTGTCTCGATCACGCCGTCCTCGCGTTCTTCGCTGTCCTCACTCTCACAGAAAGGACAGAACATCTTCTTTCTCTCCGGGCTGTAAACTACATTACCGCCGCAGTTTTTACATCTAAAGATCATTTTACCCCTCGCCTTCTGCTTTTTACGACATTTTTCTTCGTAGAACCTTTTTTATCTTACCATAGATTCCATCGTATTTCCATATCGTAAAATACACATAATATTTTCTTATCGTTCGTTTACCATGATTGTCTCATGCTTTCATCAGGTCTGCGTAATCCTCCGGCAGGAATCGGTGATAGATCACATGGCACCCTTCATCCCGAAAACAATAACAGTAGGGATCTCCCATTTCCTCCGGGAAACGGATCATGACATCAAAGTCCTCGCC
>OGWV01001946.1_pt1 | contig 12857 bp, 10 predicted proteins | sample 1576081 | NCBI WGS metagenome assembly OGWV01 (sample SAMEA3541541, study PRJEB24748) | human gut metagenome | biome: human gut; feature: human-associated habitat; material: faeces | place: China | collected 2012 | reverse complement strand
GAGTGCAAAGCACGTAGCAATCTGGTATCAAAGGGGTCAAAATACCTTTTGACCCCAACATCATGAAATTCCACATTCAACCAGGGTTTACACGAAAATGAATAAGGTAAAGTTGAGATTGGGCGAGAGTTCATGAAGGGGTACACCACCACGGGTGTAATTCTTTGTGGACTCTTTTTTCATTTTTAAGAACTTTTCCGTTTTGAAAGGAGGTTTTTCCATGATTACAGTTAATGGTAAAGAAGTTACTCTGACCGGACCGCTCAGTGTTGCGGATTATCTGGAACAAAACAATTATCAGATCAAACGGATCGCCGTTGAAATGAATGGTGATATTTTACCAAAATACAGCTATTCTGACACCATGCTCAAAGACGGGGACCGTCTGGAGGTTGTAAGTTTTGTAGGAGGAGGCTAAGAAATCATGTATCATACACTTACAAAAGAAGAAATCTACACCGCCCTTGACGAGCGACATTCACCGGAGACGCAGAAGCTTCTCTCGGCAGGAAATGTAGCGATCGCAGGGCTTGGCGGCCTTGGCTCTAATGTTGCTTATGCGCTTGCACGGATCGGTGTCGGTCATCTTCACCTGATTGATTTTGACGTAGTTGACATTACCAATCTGAACCGCCAGCAATATTTCATGGAGCATATCGGAATGTACAAGACCGATGCCCTGAAATCCCTGCTTCTGAAGATCAATCCGTATCTGGATATCCGCACAGACTGTGTAAAAGTTACGGACGATAATCTGCAGGAATTATTTGCAGATGCCACAATTGTCTGCGAAGCTTTTGATAATCCGGAAGCCAAAGCAATGCTGGTCAATGGAATTCTGGAACATTTCCCAGAGAAAAAGCTCGTATCCGCAACCGGAATGGCCGGCTATGGAAGCAGCAATACCATTATCACAAAACGGATCATGAAAAACTTTTATCTGTGTGGTGATGGCGTGACAGCACCAACTTACGGTCATGGGCTGATGGCGCCGCGTGTTGCCATCTGTGCCGCACATGAAGCCAACATGATCACGCGGCTGATCCTCGGTGAAGAAGAAATTTAAAAACATAAGAAAGAAGGAACTTTATTATGAGTACAAATGAAGATAAATTTATCCTGGGAGGTCATGAATTCACTTCCCGTTTTATTCTCGGATCTGGTAAATTTTCTCTGGATCTTGTAAAAGCCTGTATCGAAAAAGCAGAAGCTCAGATCATCACACTTGCCCTGCGTCGCGCAAATGAAGGCGGTCTTGCAAATATCCTGGACTATATTCCGGACAATGTAACCCTGCTTCCAAATACATCCGGTGCACGTAATGCTGAGGAGGCAGTCCGTATCGCCAGACTTTCCCGTGAAGTCGGATGCGGCGACTTTGTAAAGATCGAAGTCGTTCATGATTCCAAATACCTGCTTCCGGACAACTACGAAACCATCAAAGCAACAGAAATCCTTGCAAAAGAAGGCTTTGTTGTCATGCCGTATATGTACCCGGATCTGAATGCTGCAAGAGCACTTGCTGATGCCGGAGCTGCCTGCATTATGCCGCTCGGCTCTCCAATCGGTTCCAACAAAGGGCTCAGCACAAAGGATTTCATCCAGATCCTGATTGATGAGATCGATCTGCCGATCATCGTTGATGCCGGAATCGGTCGCCCTTCCCAGGCTTGTGAAGCCATGGAAATGGGTGCTTCCGCTGTCATGGCAAATACTGCTATCGCAACTGCTGGAAATGTTCCTGCCATGGCAGAAGCTTTCAAAAAAGCCATTGAAGCCGGACGCAGTGCTTATCTTTCCGGACTGGGACGCACCATCGAAAGAGGTGCAAGCGCATCCTCACCTCTGACAGGATTCTTAGAGAATTAGGAGGCAGTCAAAATGGAAAATTCACATATCAACGAAAGTATTTTAAGTGAAGAAATTCTGGAAGACCAGAAGAAAAACCGCATTGATCATATGACTTACCTTCCGGGAATGGAAGATATCGGATCTGACGTAATGGATCAGGTCATAAGTGCCATGAACGCTTATGATTATGAAAAATATACCGAAGCTGACGTAAGACGCGCCATTGCGCATGACATCCGTACACCGGAGGATTTCGCTGCACTTCTCTCACCTGCCGCACTTCCTCTTCTTGAGGAGATCGCACAGGCTGCACAGGCAGAGACACGAAAACATTTCGGAAACAGCGTCTACATGTTTACTCCGATCTACATTGCAAACTACTGCGAAAACTATTGTATTTACTGTGGTTTCAACTGCCACAACAAGATCAACCGTGCACAGTTAAATGAGGAAGAAATTGAAAAAGAAATGGCAGCCATCGCCAAAACAGGTCTTCAGGAGATCCTGATCCTGACCGGTGAAAGCCGTAGCAAATCCACGGTGGAATATATCGGAAATGCCTGCAAGATCGCCCGTAAATATTTTAAAGTCATCGGACTTGAGATTTATCCGGTCAACTCGGACGAATACGCATTCCTCCACGAGTGCGGTGCCGATTATGTAACCGTATTCCAGGAGACTTACAATTCTGACAAATATGAAACCCTGCATCTTGCCGGACACAAACGGATCTTCCCATACCGTGTCAATGCCCAGGAACGTGCACTGATGGGCGGCATGCGCGGTGTCGGATTCGGAGCACTTCTCGGACTTGATGATTTCCGCAAGGATGCCTTTTCAACCGGATACCATGCTTATCTCCTGCAGAGAAAATACCCACATGCCGAAATCGCCTTCTCCTGTCCGAGACTTCGTCCGATCATCAATAACGACCGGATCAATCCGATGGACGTCCATGAGCCACAGCTCCTTCAGGTAGTCTGCGCTTATCGTCTGTTTATGCCATTTGCAAGCATTACGGTATCCACAAGAGAATGTGCGCGTGTAAGAGACAATCTGGTACAGATTTCTGCAACAAAAATCTCTGCCGGAGTCAGCACCGGAATCGGAAGCCATGTGGATGATATTGAGGATAAGGGAGATGACCAGTTCGAGATTTCTGACGGACGTTCCGTAGATGAGGTTTATCAGGCGCTTCTTTCCAACAATATGCAGCCGGTTATGAGTGATTATATCTATGTATAGAGATCTTATTGCCGTAACAAACCGCCATCTCTGTTCCCGTCCTTTTACAGAACAGATTACCCGTGTCTGCAAGCTGCATCCAAAAGCTCTGATCCTGCGTGAAAAAGATCTGCCGGAAGAGGAATATTTTTCTCTTGCCCGGCAGGTGAAGGAAATCTGTGAACAGTTTAAAGTTCCGTTTATTCCGCATTTTTATCCAGCCGTTGCGAGAGAACTCGGCTGCGACAGGCTACATTTACCACTTCCACTTTTGCTTGAAAATCCGAAAGTGGTTTCCGATTTTCATACAGTTGGAACTTCCATCCATTCTGTTTCTGAAGCAGTCGAAGCGGAAAAGCTGGGAACTTCCTATCTCACAGCAGGCCATATTTATGTTACCGACTGCAAGAAAGGGCTCCCGCCACGGGGACTTCCATTTCTGCAGAATGTATGCCAAGCTGTGCAGATTCCGGTTTATGGCATTGGCGGAATCAAAATTGATGAAGCACAACTGCACGAACTGAAAAATGTCGGTGCTGCAGGAGGTTGTGTGATGTCAGGGATGATGCACGTCTGACCGGTCATTCCTCAAAATAAAAAAGGCACTATGCAGGGTAGCATATCAAACTGATATTGTCACCTTGCACAGTGTCTTTTTTATTTCACCCGAAGTTGCACTTCTTTGCCTTCTTCTACTTTTATATTTCTGTCTGTCCGTACAATAATATGTTCATGATTCATTGTTTCAACATAATACTGTCTGTAAAACCCAAGAAATTCTTCCTGTCTTACAATTCCTTTCACAGAACCTTCTGCTGCAAATTCCAGTTCCTCCGGTCTGCAGCATATTGTATTTCCATGGATATCAGTAAAACGGTTGGATATTCCAAGGAAATCTCTTGCAAAATCATTCTGTGGATGCAGATACACTTCTTCCGGCTTTCCAATCTGAACCAACTTTCCCTGATCCATAATAGCGATCTGATCTCCAAGTACCATTGCCTCTTCCTGGTCATGCGTTACAAAAACCATTGTAATTTCATATTTCTTCTGGATTTCACGGATTTCTTCCCTCATTTTTACCCGGAGTTTCGCATCCAGATTACTAAGCGGTTCATCCAGAAGAAGCACCTTCGGTTTTGTGATCAGAGATCTGACCAGTGCTACTCTCTGCTGCTGTCCTCCGGAAATTTCCCCGATCGATGCCCCGGCATATTCTTCCATATCTACGATTTTCAGATATTCCATACCCATTTCTCTGGCTTCTTTTTTTCGGATGCCACGGAACTTCAGACCATAGATTACATTTTCCAGAACACTCATATGTGGAAATAATGCATAAGACTGAAAAACAGTCGATACCGGACGCTTCTCCGGAGCCAGTGTGGTGATATCCTGGCCATCAACCAGGATTTGCCCTTCATCTGTTTTTAAAAATCCACTTATCATTTTGAGTGTTGTCGTTTTTCCACAGCCGGATGCTCCCAGAAGACACAACAGTTCTCCCTTCGGAAGGGAGAGTGATAAATCTTTTACTACTTCTTTTTCACCAAAACTTTTACTTATGTTTTTCAGTTCTAAATACACGTTTCTTTTTCCCTTTCCATGCAACAATTATCGAAAACAGCACATTTACTGAAATTGTGATCACAATAATAAATGTCGCAATCATAGATGCTTCTCCATACCGACCTGTGTTAATGCAATCAAATAATGTAAATACTGCAATCTTCTGTCCCGGTGTCACCAGGAAAATAACTGCTCCTGCTGTAACCATCGCACTTGTAAAATTATTGATAAATCCCGTTGCAAATGCCTGCTTTACATTCGGAAGAATGACATCTTTCATTACCAGAAATTTATTCGCTCCAAGATCCCGCGCTGCTGCATCAAGCTCTGTACTGATCTGCAAAAGAGAGGATGCCGAAGCCTTCGTTGTAATTGACATCTGTTTATAGATCATATTCAAGATAACAATGACCGCTGTTCCGGTAAGTTTTAACGGTTCATGATTAAATGCCAGAATATATCCGATTCCAAAACAACTTCCCGGAAGCATATACGGAAGTGTAATAATAAAGTCCAGTACTCCGCCAAATTTTATCTTTCGTCTTTCAATATAATACGAAAGTAAAATACCGATCAGACTGCCGACTATTGCTACAATAAGCGCATATTCCACACTTCGGATAAATGTATCCATATTCCGTTCCAGAAGTGCGTCCAGATACATCGTTGTAAATGTGATTTTCCCACGTAAGTTTCTACTGAAACTGTTTAGAAAAATGGATCCGTATTCAAGCGCCATCATTACAAAAAAGATACCTGCGCCCAGCCATACAATCACTGCTGACAGCCCACGAACCCGGAATGTATCTCCCGCTTCTACCGTCTTATTACTGTTTCCGCTGATGACTTTTTCATTTTTCTGCATTAGATAGCGGTACAGGATAAAAACAAGAATCGTCGGGATCAGAAGCAGTACATTAAGTGCCGCACTCTTATCCAGTCTGGAATATCCGATTACCTGCATATAAATTTCCGTCGAAACTGTTTCAAAACGTCCACCTATCACAACAGGCGTTCCAAAATCAGCGATCGACCGGATAAACGAAAGCAAAAAGCAGCTGAGTAGTACCGGTTTTAACAGTGGTACAACAATTCTCCACAATGTATACCCAGAGGATGCTCCAAGATCAAAAGATGCTCTTACGAGCGACATATCCATTTTCCTCAGCATTCCGATAATCATCAGTGCATTTAATGAAGAAAAGAATAACGTCTGCATTACAACAACACCAAGCCATCCATACGGGTTCAGCGAAAGTCCGAACACTCCTTTTGTGATCAGACCGTTTCTTCCGAAAAGCTGGATATAAGCGAGCGAAGCAATAAACGGCGGCGAAACCATGCTGATCAGCAAAATCGCTTCCAGAAATTTGCCCAGTTTCTTCCCTGCTGTCCATACACAGATTGATACAAGCAGCCCCAGAATTGTTGAAAAGAATGCGGATAAAACACCTACAAAAACACTGTTTTTTACAAGCTGCAGATTGGCACTGAAGATGCTCTTGTAAACTTCTGTCGAAAATCCCTCTTCTCCCACAAAACTCTGTCTGATCATGCAAAGAAGCGGATACAGAATAAAGATCAACACACCTGCTACCAGCACTGCTAATATAAAATAATCTAAAATATCATAAAAATGGGCATCATAAAATGATGCCCGTTTTTCTCTAGGTTTTCTATTCTTCACCTTTATCTCCCATCAAAGTATTCCACTTATCAAGAATTGTAGTTCTTTCTGCTCCAAAAAGTGAAAGATCTTCTTTCATCAGTTTGCTCTGGTCAAAATCGAGTTCAAGTCCTTCTATACTTGGTTTTACTAATAAACAAGTATTTTTATGATCGATTTCTGCAAGCATCTTCATATTTTCATCATCTGAGAAGAACCATTTGATAAATGCTTTTGCTGCTTCTGTGTTTTCTGCATTTGCAAATGCTGCAACACCTTCCGGAACATATGGCATTCCATCTGTCGGATATACAACTTCAACATCTGCCTGTTCTTTCAGTTCATCTAAAGTTCCATCAATATAAGTAATACCGATTCCAACTTCACCGGCTGCAGTCTTAGTGCTCGGATCAGAACCACGTTTTGAGTAATAATCTACATTCTTATTCAGATCTTCAAAGTATTTCCAGCCTTCTTCTTCTCCCTTTGTCTGAAGAAGTGCATTTACTACTGCGTAGTTTGTTCCTGAAATAGCCGGGTTAGACATCAGAACTTCACCCTGATATTCTTCTTTTGTAAGATCATCCCAGGACTTTGGAGCTTCAAGTCCTTTCTCTTTTAAGATATCATTGTTAACAATAAATCCTACAACTGTAACACCTTTAGAGAACCAGTAATTATCACTGTCCTTATATTCCGGTGCAAGTTCATCAGCTGCATCAAAATCTACTTTTTCAAGAAGGTCATTATCTTTTGCATCCATAAATGCATCGATTCCGCCCCCGAACCACAGGTCAGCTGCAGGTGTTCCGCCTTCTGCTTTAAGCTTTGATAAAACTTCTCCTGAAGACATGGAAATGAATTCTACCTTCGGTCCTACTTCTTCTGTAAACTTGTCAAATAAAGGCTGATAAGCATCCCCTGTTGTAACAACCTTCAGAGTTCCTTCCAGTTTCTTTGTCTCTTTGTCGTCTTTCTTGGTTTCTTCTTTTTTTGTAGTCTCTTCCTTTTTATCTGAGCTTCCACAGGCTACCATACCTGCTGCCATTGATACTGCAAGGAGAAGAGCTGCAAATTTTTTCATTTTTTTCATAATGTTCCTCCCTTTAACATATCTCTGATATTATTCCGACATGCTTTTTACATTCTAGCACCAGATATTTTAATTTTCAAATTGTTTTTCTCTATAGATAATCATTCCTATAGTTTTTATCTATTTATTTTATTTTTATTTTCTATAAAAGAAATGCATGTGGGATACTGTACTGTCTTTACCGTTTTATTCAGTAAAAGCATTTATATCCTACACGCACTTCGTTTTACTCTCTTTTATAATTATCCCGCCAGATGAAGCACTCCGATCAGCAGAATACCACACAGTCCATAGTAAGCTACAACCGCAACAAGGTCATTGATGGTCGTAATAAGTGGTCCGGACGCTACCGCCGGGTCGATATTGATCTTCTTGAAGAACAGAGGAATCAGTGTACCCACCGCACCGGAAATTACCATTGCCACCATCAGAGACAGACCGATACAGCCGGATACCGCATACGCGAATGCCCAGGTCTTTCCTTTGAAAAGTGCAATATAAAGTCCTAATACGAGGAATGACAAAATTCCAAGAATCGCACCATTTGAAAATGCGATCCGCATCTCTTTGAATACCAGTTCTACTTTCTGCTTTCCTGTCAGTGATTCATCCATCAGAACACGGATCGTTACCGCCAGTGACTGGGTACCGACGTTACCTGCCATGTCCAGGATCAGTGACTGGAAACACATAATGATCGTCAGCTGGCTTACTACCTGCTCAAATACACCTACAACAGAAGATACAACTGTTCCCAGTGCCAACAGAACAAGCAGCCAAGGGAGACGTTTTTTCATGCTCTCTTTGAGTGGCTCTTTCAAATCTTCTTCTGCAGTCAGACCAGCGAACATCGCATAATCTTCACCCATCTCATCATCGACCAAATCTACAATGCTCTGGGATGTGATAACACCGAGAAGTTTATTATCGTTATCCAGGATCGGAATAGAATTTTCCGAATAATCTTTCAATTTTTCGATACAGTCATCAATCAGCTCATGACCGTATACATATGGATATGATGTCACGATCAGATCCTCAAGACGTGTATCCTGTCTTGCCGTGATCAAATCCTTCAGATCCATCGCACCGTAGAAGGTGTGATCCGCTGTCACCATAAAAATTGTAGAAATATTGTCATTTTTTGCTGCCTGACTGACAAGTTCGGTCATCGCCTGTTTTACAGTAAGATTCTCTCTGATCTCAATGTAATTCGTGGTCATTCTTGAACCGATCTCTTCATCATCGAATGCAGCAATAACTGCCATATCCTTTCTGGCTTCATCATCCATCAGCTCTAGCAAAAGAGCTCTCTTTTCTTTTGGAATCATCCGCAGTACATCTACAACCGCATCTGTTTCCATTCTGGAAAGAATTGCTGCTGCTTTCCGCACATCCATCTCATCCAGATATTCAGCAGCCTGCTTTTCATCGATATACTCGAAGATATCCGCAAGCATGTCCAGATTCAGAATCCGGCACAATTTCCGCCGCTCTGCAACGGAGAGATCCGGGAATACATCTGCAAGGTCATTCTCATGGTAGTCTTCCAGTTTGTTTCTCATAATTCCCGGAGAGGCATTGCTTCTTACAATGCCCAGGATCTCAGCTCTGTAGTCCTGGTAGTCCTGATAATCCTGTGTATTTTCCATAACTTTCGCCCTCCTTATCCTTTTTCCAGCACAAAAACATGCAGAATCAAAGTCTAAAATTCTCCACATTTCTGTCTTTCATCCAATATTCAATTATGAATGTCAATACGGGAAAACAGGATAAGAAATGCTATACGAACAAACAGAATGAACTGCTGCCATTTTCCCATCCTGCGTATATACTTCGCCCATGACTATCACAACTGTCCATTCTGTTCACCTGCCTTTTGTTTGAATTTGATTAAGAAGTTTTCAACTTCCTACGCTATTATAATACCTTAGTCTACAAAATTCAAACCTTTCTGTTTATAAAATTATTTTTTTATCAACTTTTTTCTTATTTTTAACATGAAATAAAAATCAACTGTTTTTTCGCTCCTCTTTACTCCTCTGCTTCCACTCATACATCTGTAAATCCTCTTCTTTTACACAGCTTTCACAATCATTCTTATCCGAATCAAATCTGCTGTAGCCGACAGATACATACGGAATCCTTCCCTCATAGCTCTGTCTGTTCATAAGTCCTGTTATTACATCTGTCTTCACGATAATACTGCTATAATAAATATAACCATTGCCAGGCAAATATAATCCATCCGTACCTTACTGCTTATCATCCCAAACATAACACCAGAGATTAAGAAAAAGAGTATCGTTCCCAATACAATACGATTACTGTTCTGATATCTCCCTCCGAACTTCCATGCCTGAACAACAAAATATAAACTACAGCCGAGATAAAAAGCAATATATGCCCAATAAAATCTTTCATGATGATAATTGCTCTGCGCATCAATATAATAAATCTATCCGAAATATACGGATAAAATTTCAATCAGTGCATGTCCACCTACCAGAAACGCAAAAATTCTCTTTTCTTCTGTCTTTCAATCAGGTCATTTCTTTCAATCATAAGGCTCATGACCAATATTGCTAATATAACCAAATAAATCTGGACCGTATACTGTTCCATCTTTTTACAACTATCCTTCCGCTTTATTATCATTACATTATATGCGATTTTGAAGAAAACATGAATATTATTTATTATTTTCTATCAAAAAAGGCAGAGATTTCATTCTGTTAAAATCTCTGCCTTTTCATGTTGCTCTTTATTTTCTAAAAACAATTTCAACAATATCACATTTCGGATATATCACTGTTCCGCGTTCTGTGTTTTTCCATTCTGCTCCGCAAACCTCTTTTACATCATGAACATTTACCAAAAGATATGTAATTTCTTCATTTTCCCCTGAACTGCACAGAACAATTTTTTCATCCTTATATCTGGCAGTAATATCCAGGACCTCATTTCCTTTTTCATCTGGAACAATACATTCCGCAATCTTGTCTTCTTCTAGTGGATATACCAGAATCTGTAACTGTTCCGGGTAATGATATGTTGCCGTTTTTTCATTATTACCAATTGGAAGAAGCGTGTTCTCACGGACAAACAACGGCAGAGAATCAAATCCATACACTTCTGTATACCAGCGTCCACCTTCTTTTTCTTCTCCGCTGAGCAAATGTGTCCATCTTCCCTTCGGAAGGTAATACTCACCAATACCCTCTTCATTGAAAATCGGTGCAACCAGAATCTGCTCCCCAAGCATATACTGTTGATCCAGATATCGCACTGCAGGGTCTTTTTCAAATTCCATGATCATTGGTCTCATAACAGGTATTCCAAGTTTATTTGACCGTACAGCCGCTTCGTAGATATACGGCATCAGACGAAGTTTTAATTTTGTAAACTTCCGACACACCTCAACTGCCTCTTCATCGAACGTCCACGGAACCCGGTAACTCTTGGAACCATGCAGTCTGCTGTGAGTAGATAAAATTCCAAACTGCAGCCATCTTTTATATACCGTAGGATTGGCAGCTTCTTCAAATCCCCCAATATCATGACTCCAATAAGAAAATCCCGAAAGAGTAAGAGAAAGGCCTCCTCTTAAAGATTCTGCCATTGACTCAAATGTACCTGTGCAGTCACCACCCCAGTGAACCGGGAATTGCTGTCCGCCTGCTGTCGCACTTCTTGCAAAAAGGATTGCTTCACCTTCACCCTTTACTTCCTTCAGCAGATCAAATACTGCCTTGTTGTAAAGGTATGTATAATAATTATGCATAGAAACCGGATCTGAACCGTCATAATATTTCACATCGACCGGAATTCTCTCGCCAAAGTCTGTCTTGAAACAGTCAACACCCATATCAAGCAAAGTTTTCAGCTTATTCTGATACCACTTCACTGCATCCGGATTTGTAAAGTCAACCAGGCCCATGCCAGGCTGCCAGTTGTCGATTTGCTTGATTCCTCTTCCGTCTGCACGCTGTACCAGGTATCCGTTCTTCAGACCCTCTTTAAAGAAGTTAGTTCCCTGTGCAATATATGGATTGATCCATACACAGATCTTAAGTCCTTTATCCTTATAACGTTTCAGCATTCCCGGTACATCCGGGAAGATTCTGGAATCCCATTCAAAATCACACCAGTGGAACTCTTTCATCCAGAAGCAGTCAAAATGGAATACACTCAATGGAATATCTCTGTCTGCCATTCCCTGGATAAAGGAATTGGTCGTCTCTTCATCATAGTTTGTTGTAAAGGATGTGGAAAGCCATAATCCAAAGGACCATGCAGGCGGCAATGCCGGTTTTCCTGTAAGATCTGTGTAGTTCTCAATTACACCCTTAATGTCATCTCCGTAAATAATATGATATCTGATCTCTTCACCTTTCACAGAGAATCCCACATTCTCAACCTTTTCACTTGCAACTTCGAAGGAAACATGATCACTGTGGTCTACGAATACGCCATAATGTTTGCTTGTTACATAGAATGGAATATTTTTATAAGAAATCTGAGAAGCTGTACCGCCATCTTCATTCCAGATATCAACAACCTGACCGTTCTTTACAAACGCTGTAAATCTCTCACCCAGACCATATACACATTCTCCAGGTGCAAGAGAAAGCTCTGTCACCATATATGGCTGATACTGTGCTGCCATATAGTTCGGTTCCGGGAATTTTGTCAGCGTAGCTCTGTCATATTGCATATAGCCAAGATTGCGGAATCCGATGTTTGTGAGAACTTTTCCGTCTGCTTCATATGTAATCTTAAAGTCTTTCAAGTCCACTCTTACTGTCATTCTTCCGGCTTTCATCACAGCTTCATCTTCTGTAATCTCAACCTCTGTTTCCTGTGGATCCTCATTCAGCTCATACCTTGGCTCACCTTTTACATAACCTTCATAATGATAACTTCTTACACTTATGATATCTTTACGTACAGAAATAAATTCTGTAGTGATAGTTCCGACATCCAGAGCACCGCCTCTGTCTGTGATCTGGCGGAATGGAGAAACAATTCTCATTCCTCCCGGAATTGCCTCCGCTGTAAAAGCCTGCATCGCATAGGATGCGTTTGCGCGTTCATTTTTCTCCCAGTAACCTTCTGTGAACTTCATTCCTGATCCTCCTTGCTTTTAATCTTATGATTTGCTTATTTTCCGAAATTGAAACTCTTTCAGTACCTTGCGGGATAACGGACTGCTGAATAGTTATCTGATACCAGTATACATCATGATTTTTTTTCTTACCAGCAATATAACCCAATTTTTATCTGTGCAAAAAACAAAATCTGTATATTGCATAAAAACAAAAGATTGTGGTAATATTCTTCAAAATATACACGTTCTACAAGTATCCATACGTGCCCGCATCATCGGTTTGATGCCGCCTGCTTCCAGAATCTTCATTGCCTGGTCGCCAAGACGGTCGCAGGCGTATACCT
>OGWV01001945.1_pt1 | contig 12858 bp, 12 predicted proteins | sample 1576081 | NCBI WGS metagenome assembly OGWV01 (sample SAMEA3541541, study PRJEB24748) | human gut metagenome | biome: human gut; feature: human-associated habitat; material: faeces | place: China | collected 2012 | reverse complement strand
ATAGTTATCAACTCTATGAAGAGCTATGTTAAGAGTCTGCAGCAGCGGTCTCATAGAACTTGTAGCCCACATAGATGCCCTCTACGTAGTTGACAAAGGAGGGAACAGCGCCGTCCACGGCAAACTCGTCCATGTTGTCATAGAACATGCTGCCGAAGTTGTTCCAGGTGGGGGTCTGAGTCAGGTCGTAGACATAGGTGTCCACCATCTTGGCGGAGGGGTTCACCTCGCCGGTGAGGATCTCGCCCAGAGCGTTGAAGCCAGTCTGACCGGGGCCGGCCATAACCAGAGCGCCCTTGATGGAATCATACTGGTCCAGCCAGCCAAGCTCCATGGGGTTGGCGGCGTTGATGACCACGATAACGTTGTCAAACTCGCTGGTGACGCGCTCCACCATGGCGATCTCGCGGTTGCTCAGCTCCAGGTAGTGCTTGCTGGCATCGCGGTCGTCGGTCTGGGAGCTGATACGCACGCCGGAGGCACCCCAGGTGCCGCCCTCTTCAAAGGTGTCCTCGCCGTCATAGCTGGTGGGCAGGTCGGCGCCCTCGCCGCCGGAGCGGGAGATCACGATCAGAGCGGTGTCGGAGTACTCCTTGGCATTCTCGAAGATGTCGGCGGCGTCATACTCCTCCATGGTGGGCTCGGGGATGGTCCAGTCCTCCAGCAGATTTTTCCGCCGCCGCACATGAAAGTTCGCGTGCCTCAAAAGGCTCACCGTAAAGGCGCACAGGTAACCGAACAGCAGGACACACGCCAGCGCAAAGGCCGCGGGCGGCACCCCGAAGGCCAGCGTCCGCGCCACATTCTCAAAGGTACCGTAGATCATCTCCGAAAACTGCTCCCCCAAAATGCTGCCCATCTGGGTAATCAGGGTGGAGATCAGCACCATTCCCGCAAACGAGTTGGAGGTAATCATCGCCAACACAAAAACATACCGGTTCTTCGGGCTGTACACCCGGGTGTGCCCGGGCGCCGTCACCGTCGACGGGGTCTGCAGCATGCGGATGATCTGCTCGCAGTCGCGGCGGCGCAGCATCACCAGCAGGTCTGCCTGCGTAAGATTCCCTCCCGCCGTATCCACCCGCAGATACTGCGCGCCAAACACCCGCAGCCGCAGTGGCGCCACCAGCGAAACGCAGTAGTATTGGGAGGAGGGCAGGAAGCTCACCTCCCGCCGGAAAACGCCCCGCCGCACCAGCAGCCCATCCGCTGTCAGCTCGACCACAAAGGTCGCCCACAGCAGCACGCCCAGCGACAAAAATGCCAGCAGCGACAGCACGTCCACCCACGCGCCCTGCAGCCAGTTGGAGATGTTCACCGCCAGCTGAAAGCCCCCAGTCAGCGAAAAGCTGTTGATGACCACATAGTAAAGGCCCCTCACCAGCGGCAGCAGCAGGATGAACAGGTAGCGCCACAGGTTGCTCAGGATGTACAGCGGGTGCGGACGAAACCGCTTAATCGAGGTCTGTTCCATCGTCCGCCTCCATTCTCTTGCCCAGCTGGATTCGCAATAGGCGCGCCTCCTCGTAGCTGATGTTCTCGATGCGCACCACGCCGCCCGCCGCGTACAGCCGCAGCGTCGCCAGATTCATCAGCCGCTGCAGCAGGTTCTGGCTCAGGGTAGTGTACTGCAGGTTGCGGATGTACACCGCGTCCACCTGGTTGTAGATCACGCCCCGGCTGACCCGCACCATCATCCCCCCGACCGAATAGCGGTACTGGCGGTAATACATTGGATAATACACAAAGCACAGCAGCAGAAAGGCCGCCATCCAGATAAAGGTAAAGATGGTGAACGCCCGCGCCGCCGTATAATAAAGAAAGCCGCCCACAAACGCCGGCGGGATACACAGCAAAAGCAGCCGCACCCGCCAGCAGGTCAGTGCCCGCTCTGGAAGCCGTTGCCCGGACAAACGCTCTCCCCCTTTCCCTGCATCATCGTTTTTCCCCGCCATCCAGGTCCTTCATGGTCAGCGAGATTCGTTTTCGTTTGAGGTCCACATCCAGCACCTTCACCCGCACGATGTCCCCCACCTTCAGCACCTCGGAGGGGTGGCGGATATAACGGTTGCAGATCTGCGAGATGTGTACCAGCCCGTCCTCGTGGACCGCAATGTCCACAAAGGCGCCAAAGTCGGTGACGTTGCGCACCGTTCCGGTCAGCACCATGCCGGGCTTTATCCTTATCTTAGGACGACAAAAAACCCGTCCAAACTAGAATTTTTTATAAATCTAGTCTGAACGGGCATGCCATTCGTTCGTTAGCAGGGCTAACTCTTAAATATAGATTTCAGCTAATCGATGTTTGCAGGATTCAAATCGGATGAGTGAATTTACTTTACTTTTCTCTATTTTACATCCCTTTTCTTTGGTTAATAAGACCACTTTCCCAAATGTTAGCAGGACTGTAAATTTTTCTTGTTAGCAAATGACTGCTTTTTATTAGCTGTCAGCTAACAATTTTATGGATTTGTTAGCAGAAACAGCTGATTTTCAAAGCAATTATCTTTCGAAAAAAAGAAAAAAGCGGATAACGATTTTGCTAATCAGCTAATCATTTCCGCCTCTTATCAAGCGTTCCCTGTAGGAATCGAACCTACAATAAAGTCTTAGGAGTTATACAGGGTGCTGTCAATTTTTGGTATGTTCTGTATAATAAAGCCTGATTTTTCTTATGAAAAACGGCTTTCCAATTTTTATCCAGTCAATTACTGTAATCAGCTATAAACCTTAGATAAGTACAGCTTGTTAGCAACTTTTTAGCTACAGCTAATATTTGGGGAAGTATGTAATGATACTAACTACATCAATCCTATGACTACCATTCCCTTAGAGGTGGAAATGATATCTATATTTAATTGACTAGATTTATATTTATAATATACAACGTGAGCGTGTATTTGTCTATGGAAATTTCGACTACTTTTTATTTTTGAAATTAGGGGATTTTCCAATAATGCATTTCCATTAAAACCAACGCTTCCTTATAGACGCTATATTATTTATTCTATTCCAAATAGGTGCAAAAAAAGAGCATTTACGGTTTTACGGTAAATACTCTTTTTACTGCCAATATTCAATTTATATCATTCGGTTTTCATAATCTTGTAATTCATGGAAAATATCATCCACATATACAACATCATTTTCTATTCTGTACAACATAAAGTATCTGTGCTGTTGAAAATTTATTCGACGATATCCAAGGCTCTGTAAACGTGGATTGTCGCATACATTCAAACTACTCGCTACATACTTCAACTTTTTAATAGTATCCTCAAAATCATCAAGCACATTTTTGGCTGCCTGCTTATTTTTCTTGGCAAAAAGCAGATACTGTATAAACTGGTTCAAGTCTTCTTCTGCTTCAGCTGTTACAACTACTTTATAATCCATATTTTCCTCTCATATCTGAAATCACATCATCTGCATTTCGGTAATTTCCCTTTTTTGAAGATTCTCTGGATTGTTCCAGTCTTTGAAGCATCTCTTCTTCTGTCATAGATGTATAAGGATTATGCACAGTTCGTTTTATTTCAAATGGAAATCCATTATATGCAACCGCCTGCGTTAAAAACATCCTTATTGCTGATGTCGTATCAGTTCCAAGATCTTTAAAAAGCTGATCTGATTTATTTTTTAAGTCATCGTCTACCCTGATCTGAATTGTACTTGCCATTTTAGAAACCTCCTTTTTTCTTCATTATAATGCCATTTCATTGCTGATTCAATACAATTGTATTGATGTTTTGCTCGCTTTTATTGAATAATTTCTATAGGCATGATGGAGATAGACTCACTACTTTTCATTACTTCATTGTCTTAGCCAGCGAATTAAGCAATGCCCGCATTTCCGGATTCGCCAGAGCTTTCATCAATAATTCCATATCGACTTCTTCAGAAACCATATTTGGATCAAGATTATTTTTTTTGTAAAATGCATCTTCAAATAATTCAGCGTTCTTTTTTCTGTCTTCATCAATAATATGGGAATACACATCTGTAACCATATCTGTCTGGGAATGACCAGAATCGCCCTGCACAGCTTTTATATCACCTTTATTAAGCTTTAATTTATAGGTGACACTAAAGTAACTGACCATCATGCGATTCTTCCAACCGAGGAACTAAGAAATTACGATCTCCACTCATTGAAAGAAACGGAATATCAAGTTTTGTTTTTAATTGCAATCAGGTTATTGATGGCAACAGACCAGGAGTATAAGTATGAAGAAATCTCTGTTACTCTCCCGGGATTTATAAATTTGACCGATTCAGATGCAGTAATCAAGGTTGATACAGAAGATTATGAAATTGAGCAGTATCCAGGAAAATGGAGAAGCGTGGATTATCTGATCTTTGAAGGAAAAAGCTATTTTCTCATGGAAAATCAGAAATATGGGAAAGATGCAGCGGCACTTGTACTGAATCAGTATGGCAAGGTGATTCTTGATGAGTGTAAAGATGGCTTTGATCAGGATACGATCGATAGGATGAAATCAGCTGTCCAGAAGTTCAATGAACAGGAAAAACAGAAGGGAGCTACCAAAGAACGGCTTTCGGTATGGCAGAATCAACAATCTGCCACCGAAAAAGGAGAATCTAGAAGTAGCAAAGAAGAGGAAATCTGTCCTTTTACGTTTGTATAAACACCGCTGTGAGGTTGCAAAGAAACAGGGAAAGATATATAAAATAACCAAGTGGGAATTGTAAGTTTTGCTGAAAATATAAATGAATCGTTGAAAATATTGTGCATAAAATGGAGAAATGATAAAATCAAAAATGTAGTGAACATAAGACATATTATTTTCGAGGAACAGAGTGATTTAGGGAATAGTATGTTTTTTTAGTATGTTCAATTAGTAGATCCGATTTCGTAAGTTTAAGATCAAGATATAAATATTGAAGGAGCAATATGAAAATACGAAAATATGTGAAAAAAGACGTTATAAAAGCAACCTCAATTTTAATTTTACTACTAGGATTATTGACTATTTTATATTTGTCAGAAATACAAAGTATATCAGGATATGTTGTACAAATTAATTATCCCAATAATATTGCTATAAAAGACGAATTTGAGAATGTATATTGGATAAAGCCATTTGGAGATTTTGAGGATAAATATGAGATAGGAGAGGAGGTAAAAGTATATTATTATCCGAATTCAGAAGATGGCTCCAATGAAAATACATTATCCCATTCTATTGTATTCAGTAGATGATAGGAAATAAGAGTTACTCTGGGCGTATTTTGCCCTAAAAGTAAATCCCTCTATAGGTAGAAACGTTATGTAGGTCTTATACAGCTAATTTCGAGAAATAATTGAAGAATCATAATGGCTTGCATGGTATGAAGAGCCAAGAGTGGCAGATGAAGAAATATCCTCAACAGCAGTCACTAAAAGAAGCAGAGCTACTGATTGGAACATTCATTGGAAGAACTGGCATATCAGGTAGGCGAGCGGTATTTTGCGATCCAGGTCACAGAAGAAGCAAGTGGTAGATGGAAAAGATAAGCCGGAGAGAGACTGATCGGGATGTAAGATAAGGATAAATAAAAGGCCTGGTAGATGATTTTAAAAGATCATTTACCAGGCTTATTTTCAATGTTTGTTTTTGCTAGAGATTCTAAATTGATTTGGAGTCATATGATAGTGTTCTTTGAAACATTTATAAAAATGAGTTGTATTAGTAAAATGTAATTCTTCCATAATTTCTGAAATAGAAGAAGTTGTTTCTTTTAGTAATGTAGCAGCTTTTTTCATACAGAAAGTTTGCCCATAATCAAACAGACATTTGTGGGTATATTTTTTAACAATGGTGTTCAGATAATTGCCACTATAGTTTAATATTTGTTCCAATTCGGAGCGAGAGATTCTTCCATCTGTATCTTCTAATAAATGGCAAATATGAGAAAATAATATAAAATCATTGTCAGCTTCTACGTGAACCGGTGTAAAGTGAAAATGTGTAGGATCTGCCAGATAGTCAAACAATTCTAAAAGCATACCCTTTATAATATAAGTGGAACCAAGTTTTGGAAACATAATTGCACGTAAAATATTGTCAGTAATTGCGTGAAGAGTGTGGTGCCAGTCTTTATTATTAAGGGCGGGAAGAAAATCTAAATATTCTTTCGTATCAGGATTATCCAGGTTGTCTGTAAGAAACTTTAATATAGGATTCTTCCCTGGCATTTCGATATCTGGAAAATATACTTTCTGTTCATCATCAGACAGTTGTTTTACAAGTTCTTTTGACATACCTATAAATAAGAGTGTTGCATCTGAAGAAAAGACTTCCTTATGGACGATATTATGGTTCATCAAGCAACAGTTTCCACTATGAAACACAAGATCAGATTGTTCTATCTGCTGGTGGATTTCTCCGTCTAAAACAATTAATAATTCATAGAAGTCGTGGATATGTGGGGCACGGTTATTAAATTGGTGGATTTCTTTTTTTGTTTGAAAATGATAAAAAGTATTTTCCCGTGGTGAGGTCATCAAGAAATTGAGATAAGCATTATCATCTGACTGACAGCATGTTTCGAGAGTGAACTGAATAGGTGTCAGTATCTTGATATAAGAGTTAATGCCACTATTTAAATTATCCTGTTCGATAATATTATTAACTGTATAGGATGAAGCCATTTCAATAAGTCCTCCGTTTCATTCACGAATATGATAAGAATTTAAATATATTCTATCATATATGTTGTAGTATTATAAGACATAATTTATTAAAGTAATATTATAAAAACATAAGCGTTTATGAAATGAAAAATAATTGTGCCGAGGAATAAGGAGGTTACAAAGTAATGCGTGAAACAGAAAAGAAATACTTGAAATGGTATCAGAAAATAGCCTATGGAGCAGGCGATTTAGCTTCAAACACAAGTTATGGATTAGTATCCAGCTTTGTGCTTTTGTATCTGTCAGATACAATGGGATTAAACACAGGAATCATCGGAACATTGATGTTAGTATCTAAATTCTTAGATGGAATTTCAGATGTTATATTTGGTAACTTGATTGACCGTACGAAATCAAAACTAGGAAAAGCAAGACCGTGGATGTTATACGCTCAAATCGGTGTATCATTATGCTTAGTATTGCTGTTCTCTATTCCGGGCGGGCTTGGAACAACAGCACAATATGCCTATTTCTTTGCTTTTTATACAGCATTGAATGCTATATTCTATACAGCAAATGGAATTGCATACTCAGCATTATCAGCACTCATCACTAGAAATAAGAATGAGCGTGTTCAACTTGGTTCTATTCGTTTTATGTTTGCTGTTGCAACAAATATTGTAATGGGATTTGCAGTAACAAATGGAGTAGAGGCATTTGGTGGTGGAGCTGCCGGATGGAGAATGGTTGCGATTATTTGTGGAACAATCGGTCTTGTAGTAAATACCATTAGTTGTCTTTGGGTAAAAGAATTACCAGAGGATGAAAATATTGTAGTTGAAGTAGAGTCAAAGACACAAGATGATAAGATTAGTTTTGGAGAATCTTTAAAACTTCTTTTTAGCAATAAATATTATATATTAATAGTAGCAATCTATATTGTATATTATTTTATGAGTAACCTGACGACAGGTTCAGCTGTTTACTTTATGAAACAGGTACTTGGTGATGGTTCATTACTGGGCTTATTCTCAATGATGAAGATGTTCCCAGTTATTATTGCATTGATTTTTACACCTATATTAGTAAAGAAGACTGGAAGTATGCAGAAAGTTAACTTCTGGGGATATGTCATTAGTGATATTTTAGGTATTTTCTTAATCTTCTTTGCAATGCAGAAGAATCTGCCAATGATGCTTCTGTTTATGTTCTTAAAAGGAACTTTTGCAGGAACAATGTCAGGTACATTAAATGCATTGATTGCAGAAATCAGTGGATATACATATCGTACAAAAGGTGTACATATTGATGGTATGATGTTTAGCTGCTCATCACTTGGAGTAAAAGTTGGTGGTGGTATAGGAACAGCAGCAGTTGGCTGGCTGTTAAATGCATCCGGCTATGTTGGAACAGCAGCAACTCAGACAAGTGGAGCAATTAATATGATCTTTAGTATGTATATTACAATTCCTGTAATCCTTGGAGTTGTAATCACTGTTCTTTTAGGACTTATGACAGTAGAAAAAGAAAATAAGAGAATGGATATGGAAAGAGAAGCGAATAATTAAAATAGAAAGAGGAACAAAGTATGCAGTGTCAGAAATTTAATGATCGCTGGACATTTGAAAAAGTAGATCAGGATGATAGATTAAAGGCTTTTTATGGTGATGACAATAAAATAATTGTTACACTTCCATATGATGCTATGATTCGTGAAAAAAGAGATAAAGAGTGTCCGGCAGGTGCACAGAGTGGCTTTTATCCTGGGGGAGTTTATACTTATGAAAAATCATTTTTAGCACCAAAAGAATGGAAAAACCAGGATGTGGTGTTAGAGTTTGAAGGAATTTACGGAACAGCAAGAGTTTGGATAAATGGGGCCCTTGCAACTGTAAATAGAAATGGATATATGGGCTTTTTTGTAGACTTAAAGCCATGGATTTGTTATGGACAGGAAAATTTGATAAAAATTGATGTAGATAACAGTAACCAGCCAAATAGCAGATGGTATACGGGTTCTGGAATTTATCGTGATGTGAATTTATGGACAGGGAAAGGTGTCTATATTCCACATGATGAGATGAAAATAACTACGTTATCTGTAAATGATGATGTAGCAGTTGTGGAAGTTTGTGTCAACTTAAAGAATACAGAAGCATGTGGCATAGAAGCAAAATGCTATGTTGAACTGATATTTGAGGGAAAAACAGTTGTAACAGAAAAACAGAATATTGTATTTTATGCTGAAAGAACAGAAACTGTAAGAGTACAGCTTCCTGTAAAATGTCCGAAAAAATGGAGTACAGATCATCCGAATTTATATCAATGCTGTGTCAAAACATATATAGGGGACGAAATATGTGATGAATATACAGTAGATTTCGGCATTAGGACGCTTACACTTGATCCAGTTAATGGATTTCAGATCAATGGGGAAACAGTGAATTTAAGAGGAACCTGCATTCATCATGATAATGGGGTGATAGGAGCAGAGACATTCCCAGAAGCGGAATGGTACCGGTGTAAAAGACTAAAAGAGGCAGGGTTCAATGCGATAAGAAGTTCGCATCATCCTATGAGCAGAGCAATGCTTGATGCTTGCGATCATTTAGGAATGCTTGTGATGGATGAGTTGACTGACATGTGGAATCGAGGTAAAAATACCTATGATTTTTCAGATATTTTCAAAGAGGAAGCACCAAAATGGATTCACCACATGGTAGACAAGGATTATAATCATCCATCGGTAGTTATCTATTCTGTGGGAAATGAGATACAGGAAGCAGGAACAAAACAGGGATCATGGATTAATCGTTCTTTGTGCAATAGATTTCATGAACTAGATGCCACAAGATTTACTACAAATGCTTTAAATGGATTGAATTGTGCTGGAAAACGACTCAAGGTTATTATGAAGGAAGTCATTGAAAAGTTTGGAATGGACACACAAGGCAATGGAAGTGGTGGGGGAAGTAATGCTCTCAATAGTTTCATGAGTCTTATGTCTGGAGAAAAGGGCGAGTTTTTTGCAAAGCATCCTCTTGTTACAGAAGCCCTGGAAGAATGTGCCCAGAGTTGTGATATCACAGGACTTAATTATTTGAGTGGAAGATATGAACTTGAGCATGAGTTGCATCCGGGAAAAACGGTGCTTGGGACAGAAACATATCCAGCAGATATTGAAAATCTGTGGGAGAAAGTTACAAAATATCCACATGTTATTGGCGATTTTACCTGGACAGGTTATGACTATATCGGCGAAGCAGGAGTAGGGATTTTCCATTATGATGGAAAAGAGAATTTTACAAGCATTTATCCAGAAAGACTGGGGTATATCGGAGATATAGACTTAATTGGAAATCGCAGACCAATCAGTTATTTCCGGGAGATTGTATATGGATTAACAAATCAGCCATACATTGCGGTAGAACGTATGGAGCATAGGGGACAGACAGCAAGCAAAACCGCATGGATGTTTAAAGATAATATCAGCAGCTGGACTTGGAAAGGGCATGAAGGAGAAAAGGCCAGTGTTGATGTATATTCATCAGGAGATGAAGTAGAATTGTTTTTAAATGGTAAATCTCTTGGTAGGAAGCCGGCTGGAAAAAAATCTCATTACACAGCAACATATGAAGTGGCATATGAGTCAGGGACTTTAAAGGCAGTAGCATATGAGTCAGGGAAAGTAATAGGAAAGTATGAACTTGTCACTGCTGATTCGATAAAAAGGCTAAAGGCTTGCCGTGTTACCGAGAATGAACGTGATGTAGCATATGTAAAAGCATGGTTAGAAGATGAACATGGTATTTGCAACCCACAAGAAACACAGAGGAGAATCATTCATGCTAAGGTTACGGGAAATGGTGTGCTAGAGGGATTTGGTACAGCCAATCCTTCAAGCGAAGAAGATTATTTCTCAGATACAGTAACAACTTTTGAGGGAAGTGCATTAGCTGTGGTCAGATGGAAAGATTCAAACTCGAAAGAACCTGCGGTTCTTCGGCTTTGGACGGACGATGAAATAGAGGTATGCATAAATATTGGGAGGTAAACGGTGATGAAAAAGAGTAGCAGAAGATGCAGTATAGCTATTTTAATGATGATTTGTTTATGCATAGTGTTGTCAATACCATCAATTCCCGTACAAGCGGCTGATAATTTGTCAGAAAATGAAATGATTTATGGTGCAGATATAGGTTTTTTATCACAGCTTGAATCACAAGGCGTTGAATGGGTGGATGACAATGGAAATACAAGAGATGCTCTTGAGTTGTTAAAAGAAAAGGGTGTAAATGCTGTAAGACTTAGAGTTTTTGTAAAACCACCTGAGAATTTCTATTGGACTAAACCTGATGGTACAAATTGTATGCTTGGTTACGCGGATACTCAGGGACTTTTATATACAGCAAAAAGAGCAAAAGAGCTAGGTTTGAAGATAATGGTTGTATTTCACTATAGTGATCATTTTGCAGATCCATTGATTCAAGATGTTCCATCAGAATGGGAAAATGCATCGACTAGTGAGCTGGAAAAGTATGTATATGATTATACAAGATATATAATGACTGAGCTAGCAGATGAGGATATTTATCCAGAGTGGGTACAGGTTGGAAATGAAGTTAGTTATGGTATGTTGTATCCGACTGGAAGTAATCAGTCAAATGATTTTACTCAATTAACGAAATATCTGAATAGCGGATATGATGCGGTGAAATCGATAAGTCCTAATTCAAAGGTAGTTACACATCTTACGCATGGAAGTGGGATAAGCCATTTCGCATGGTTTTTTGAAAACTTTATCACGAAATGTGGTGGAAAAACAGATGTGATAGGTATGTCATACTATCCGTATTGGACTTCGAGTTATGATGGAGATTGTATAGAAAATGTTGCGTATAATTTGAATAAAATGGCATCACAGTATGGTAAAGATGTGATGATTTGTGAAACCGGTGAGCTCGAAAGTAATTCACAAGGAACATATGAACTGTTAAGAAAAGAAATTAACGCTGTTAAATCGGTTCCTAACAATAAAGGAATAGGAGTATTCTATTGGGAACCAGAATTAAATTCATCTGTTGTACCAGATGGTTATACATTGGGAGCTACAGAATTAGTCGGGAATAATAAGTTGCATTTCACAAATGCTTTAAATGCATTTAAATTAGCTCCGGATTATTTGAATACTGATTGTTCATATGAAATGATGAATATCAATAGCCAAAAATCGGTTAATATTGCAACTGGATCACAAGACAATAATGCGCAGGTAGAACAATATACTTATGACCAGTGGGACAGCCAAAAGTGGATATTTGAAAAGGTAGACAGTAGCTATTATAAAATTGTAAATAAGAACAGTGGTAAAGTTTTAGATGTTTGCGGTCTTTCTCAAAATGAAAATGCACAAGTAGTTCAGTATGAATATACCGGTGGTTGGAATCAGCAATGGAAGGTTACTACTACGTCTGATGGGAAATATAAGATTCAAAACAGATGGAGTGGATTATATTTGGGTGTGCTGAATAATAGTACTAATGATGGAGCATCGATTGTTCAGGTAGCGGATGAATCGTCAAGTTCTGAATGGTTTATTCTTTTGACAGATTGATTTGATTGGTAAATATTGATTAAGATATGAAAGAGCTGTCGGTTTTTATTGTACCGTTCAAATGTAATTGATATAATAAAAATAACGTTTATATTTGCTATGGAGGATTAATATGCAAGGCGGAAAAAGAGTTAATGCTGGAAGAAAATCTGTGTCATTGAAAGAAAAAAAGGTTGGTTTTAAAGTTTATTTAACACCAGAATTACAAGAAGAAATAAATTATTATGGAGTAGGAGCTTCATTCTCAGAAAAGTGTGCAAACCTTATTGCAAAAAGAATTCAAGAAGAAAAAGAATCCTTTGATAGTACAATTCGATTTATCGATTTGTTTGCTGGATTAGGTGGCATTAGACTTGGGTTTGAAGAAGGCTTGCGTGAAGTAGGACTTGAAGCGAAATGTGTTTTTTCATCTGAAATTAAAAAATACGCAATTAAAGCGTATCAGGGATTCTTTGGAAATGAAAAGGTATATGGGGATATAACACAGATAGAGACAGATACAATACCGGATTTTGATTTTCTTTTAGCAGGATTTCCATGTCAGCCATTTAGTTCAGCAGGAAAAGGCTTAGGATTTGCTGATACAAGGGCACCTGCTCAGTTTTTC
>OGWV01001942.1_pt1 | contig 12862 bp, 11 predicted proteins | sample 1576081 | NCBI WGS metagenome assembly OGWV01 (sample SAMEA3541541, study PRJEB24748) | human gut metagenome | biome: human gut; feature: human-associated habitat; material: faeces | place: China | collected 2012 | reverse complement strand
CTCAGTCCGCCAGACCTTTCCCGGCGGAAAACTGATCGTATTTCGCCTGAAGTGAAATGTTTAAAATAGACAAAGAAGTATGTTCAAAACAGGAATATATGCTTGTTCTTATGGATACAGCAGGAACTTACAAGGCAGACTTTGGTGGCAAAGTAGATTGGAATGCCAAAGTAAGCGACAATCAGACACTGCAGTCATATGTAATGCAAAAGGTTAAAGAAGACATAACAGTTCAGTATACATTAGCTTCAATGGCAAAGGAAAGAAATATTTCCCTGTCAACAGATGAAAGCAGTATGATTAAGACTAAAGCGGCAGAGTATTATAAATCCTTAACAAGTCAGGAAAAAGAATATACCGGAGCTTCACAGGAAAATGTGGAAAGCTTGTATAAGAATTATTATTTGGCGGACAAGGTTTACGATGCACTGGCAGCAGAAGCAGACGCAAAGATTAGCGATGAAGAAGCAAGAGTAATGAAGATTCAGTACATCAGAATGAATACTGACAATACTAAAGAAGACAAGATTAAAAGCACACTTAAAACAGTTACAGACCTTGTAAAAGGTGGTTATCAGACATTTGCCAGAGAAGCAAAGCAGTATAGTGAAGATAACGTGTTTGAGAAAACATTAAAGAAAAATGAGGCCACTAAAACATACGAAAAGAGTGCTTTTAACTTAAGCAATTCGGAAATAAGCAGCATTATACAGGATGGAAAAGATTATTATCTTGTATACTGTGTAAACAGTTATTTAAAGACTGAAACAGAAAAAAACAAAGAAGAAATCATAAAGAATGCACAGCAGACATATTTTAATGACAAGTATTCTAAATATCTGAAAGATATAGATGTAGACTTTAATGATGATCAGGCAAAGAAGATTAAATTGTCAACAGATGAAAATGTGAAAGCTGTAAATTTAATGACAGTGTACAACACGATTTCAAAGGAACTAAATAAGAAATAGTAATTATTGTAAGAAGGGAGCATATAATTTTTATGCTCCCTATTGTTTTATGTATCGCAGAGAGAAGATGCCTTCAAACACGTTGATTTTCTTATTTTGCTCCGTCGTCTATTGTACAGCGAAAACTTAAACTCGCCTTCGGCTCAAACAGTAAGTTTATCGCTGTACACTATACTCGCAAAATTTCGAAAATCTGCCTATTGTTTGCAGTCATCTTCTCTTTGGCGGTACAATATAAAAAGATAGAGAGAAGTTTAAAAATGATATGCTCCCTTTTGCAAAACGTTCGTATTTACTTTCACAAGTTCATATTGTAAAATTATTTTAGATACAGATGATACGGATTAATTTCAAGTTACATATGAAAAATGAGTCAAACGGACAAGACTTAAGAATGAACTTTGAAATTGTAAATGTTTAAGTAAAGGAGGAGTTTTGTGAAAAAAGTGAAATATATTAAGAGAAGGTTGTGGGCGTTTTTTTTGTCTGTTGCGTTGTTAGCAGGTACTATGCCGGCTATAATATCTGCACAGGACAGTAACGTATCAAATTCAACATTGATGGAAGGTGCATATGGTAATGGTGAAATAAGGTTGGCATCTATTCCTAATACTACAAAAATATTAACAACTTTCGTTGCTGATAAAGGAGACAGAAGTTATATTAATTGTTCAGAACTTGTGTATACCATATGTACAGACGAAAGATGGTCAGTACCGGTATCTGTTGAGGATGACGGTACTTTGGATATGGAACCTTTTGTATATTCAGGTAATGATAAGGGCATAATTGTTTGGACAAATGCTACTAAAGAGTTTACAGAATCAAGTACCAGTGAAGATATTGCAAAATCTATGCGAGTATCTCTTGCTGTCTTTGACAGTACATCAAATGTTGAATTTAAAAATACTAATGTTTCTTATTATGATTCAGAGAATATTAGTACATATACTCCGAAGGTAACAGAGATTGATGGAAAGTTTCTTGTATCATGGATAGTGCACTATGATACAGAAGACAAGAAAGCATATGGAATAGAAGGTTTTTACTATAACCCTGATAATAATACATTTTATTCAGAAGATAATAGTACTGATGAAAATGGAAGGCTTATTCCAATGGTCTTTGCAAGAGATTGTAATTACATATCATCCTATGCAATTGCAAAAGTAGGTAATGATGTAGTGACGGTTTGGGATGAACCAACTGAGCAGATAAATATTTATGACGTAATGGCTGAAAAAGTTGTGAAGAAAAATTATTATTTTGGCAAATATAAATCGTCCACATTAAAGATGGCTATAGACAATGGAAATGATGTAAAAAAACTTACAGATGGAAGTACATATGCATCAGTTATTGATTCTGATATTCCGGGAATAGCATATTACAATAATGGAAAGATTTATAAGATTTCTAATGATGAGCAGAATGGTTTGGTAAATACAGAATTAGCAGATGTTTCAAAAACAGGAGATACTAAGTATTCAATAGTGTCTAAAGATGGTATTCCGACATATATTACAGCACTTCTATATGAACCATTAAATACAAATATAACCAATATTACAATAGATGGCGAGGACTATGAAAAATCAACAGATGGAATCTGGAAAGATAAAGATGGAAAGGTAAAAGAATTTAAACAGGAAGATATTTGTATATATTACATAAATCCTAAAACCGGAAACACAGATACACTTCCACAGAAGTTGTACAATAGAGATGAAATTCATTTTCCAACATATCCGGCATTTATTATTGACAGTTCAAATCAGTTAGGAGTTATGTATATCATTGGACAGGTTTGGGATAATGTTCATTATAGCCTTATATATTCAACATATAATCAAAAATATCTGTTTCAGGCAGATTATTCTAAAGTAGATGAAGCTATTGCCAAGGCGAATGTTTTAAATAAAGATGATTATATAGATTTTAAAGCGGTAACATCAGCTATAGATGCAGTTGTTCGTGATAAAGACTATACTGAACAGTTAGCAGTTGACGCAATGGCAAAAGCTATTGAAGATGCAATTAAGGCCCTTCAGTTAAAGCCAACTCCTGAAACTACAACAACTATCCCTGAAACAACCACAACAGAACAGGTTACAACTAATCAGGAAACAACTACAGTAGAACAGGTACCGACAACTTCAAGAACAGAAGCAACTACAGAAGAAACGATAACAATGGTTAATCCAACAGAAACTGAAACACAATACATAACAACATCTGTGAATGATAATACTCCAAAAACAGGTGAGAACAGTAACATAACATTGTGGATGATAGTTTTCTTTATTACAGCAGGTGGAATATTGACTATAGCACTGGAAAAGAGAAAAGAAGACAAACAATAAGAGTTCAGATTCACAATTAGGAAGTGCAGACTATGGAGAATAAACTGAAAACAATTATTTATTACAGTAATTTGAGAAAAATAAGAAAACCACCCGAATCCAACGGGTGGTTTTTAGTAATATTAATTACAAATAATCAATATATTATTGTTCTTATTTTGAAACTTTTGGCTCCTCATTTGCCACAGCTTTTTGAACCTGTGGTTTTTTTGAAGGTACTTTTGAGCCTTTCTTTTTTCCTGTGATTAATTCTAATATGCGGTCTCTAAATATTAATCCCAACAGAATTAAAAGTGAAATTATTGAAATTATAATTCCCTGGAAGAAGCCTCTAGGAGTATATTTAAATGTAATCTGGTGTGTTCCGGCAGTAACCATTACACCTGTAAGAGCACCCTTGCATATAGCTGTTGTATTAGCTTTCTGTCCGTCAACATATACAGACCAACCTTTGTCATAAGGAATTGAAGTGTATAACAAATTGCCCTTGTCTGTTGTAAGTGTTCCTTCAATCTTTGTATCGCTAAATGATGTTACCTGATAAGGATTAGCATTTAAAAGATTGTAGTCATATTCCCAGGCAGTTTCATCAAATGCATAAGCGTACATGGCTGAGATGGCTGTGTTATCACTTGCGGAAATGCTAATTGTTGCACCTTCAGGAACATTTCCAAGATGACAAATATAATTCTGGTTAGCAGAATCAAAAGTTTTTGAAGTAGAAGTTGTAACACTGCTTGAAACAAAAGACTTGTCCTGAATGCTTCCGTTAGAAACAGTAGCAGTTAAAGTTTCAGCAGATGTTTCGCAATAGAAGTATATATCATAAACTTTTGTGCCGCTCTTATTAGCTGTATCATTTTCTTCAAGATTATACTGAGCAGTAATTGAATTAGTACCGTCTGTCTTTAATCTATGGAAAATCATCTGTCCGCCGTTTACTGCAGAAGTTACAAAGTTATTCTGCATTGTAAATGGATCACCGGCTTCAGAGTTCATCTTTGCAATTGAACTTGAATTAATTAAGAAGCCTAATGGTAATGTGTTATTATATTCATATGCATAAACAGTTGAATTTCCACCACTTTCTAAATTGTAAGAAGCGCTGTTAAGCAATGATACATTATTAGGGAGAGATGGCTCTCCTGTTGAATATTCATATTTTATTGAGAACAATGATGCTGTAAGTGGTGTATGACCATAGTATGAACATGCATTGTATGAAGTCTGTAATCCCATTGAATCAAAGTAATCCTGAATATTTGCAGATAATACAGATGAAAATGTTGAAATACTATTGTAATTAAAGCGGGCACCATCATTTCTTGTAGTGTGGACAGCAGATTCAGTTCTGTAATATTTAACGTTCTGAGAATCTGCATCTTTCTTAGTAATATCATTTAACTGGTCGTAAGCCTTAGTAGCTTCGTAGTAACCTTTTCTTCCTGATGTACTTGGAATACCTGTAACATTCATATTCAAAGTTAATTCACAGAATACAATCAGAATCATCAAATATGAAAGGAAAGGTTTAAGCTTAGGTGCTTTCTTATACCAGACAATAAGACAGGCATATACAACTATAAACAAAAGACTAAAGTAAATAATCTTTACAATGCTTGTCTCAATTTCCAAATCGCTGAAAATAGAAGCGTCTTTAAATAACTGGTCAAGTAAAAATACCAAAGCTACTGAACCGCCTGTAGCCCATGCAATATGTTTTGGCTCATATTCCCTAATATACAGAAATGCCTCATAGCACATAGTAAGAATAAGGAAAATATAAAGGAAAGACTGTCTACAAGGCAAGCTGTTAGGAAAATGGAATCCGTGCCAGATATATGCAGGAATGTTAAGACCAAAGCTTAAAAGCATAATCAAGGCAATAACGGTTTTGCCAATTCTTTCTTTAACATTAATTTTTTTACACATCCAGAATAATGGAATAAGTATAAAAATAGCTACTGAACAATAAATATTAGGTTCAGGATAATATTTTAAATCTGCAACAGGAACACATATTAATGATCTGAAAATCATATAAAGCATTGAAACAGTTTCTTCCAAAGTTGTTGGGAAACTTGAATCAGCAGACTTAGTAGTTAACAATGAAAAATACTCTGGTAAGATAACGCATGCTGCAAGAGCACCGCCAAGTATTGAGTAAATTGCATAGTCTTTTAAAATAAGAAGTCTTGCTTTAGTTTTTTTAACAGTTTCATCAAATTCAACAATGCAGAATAAGTAAACAAAATAAATAATGCTGAAAATGCAAATCATTAAGCCAATGTAATAGTTAGAGAAAATTGCAAGTGCAAGTGAAATGCAGTACATTTTGCATTTCTTTTCGTCAACTAATTTTTCAAGACCAAGAACAATAAATGGAAGTAACCACATACAGTCAAGCCACATAATGTTCCAGCTAAATGCTGCAAAATAAGCTGATAAAGCGTATGCCATACCGAAAACTACGGAAGAAATATTTTTCTGACCAAAACGTTTTGTAAGATAGTAGCATACTGAAAATCCAGCAAGTCCCATCTTTAATACGATGAAAAAACTTACCATATCAGCCATATAACCCGGCCAGATAATGGCAAGTAGGTTAAGGGGACTTGTAAGATAATAAGCGGCAACCGCCATAAAGTTCATACCGGCGCCGATTTCCCAAGTATAAAAAAGGCTTCCCCCGTCTTTAAGTTTCTGTTGAAGTATTTCTAAATAAGGTGTGTACTGATGATAACAGTCACTTCGAAGATACATTTGGTCACCAAATGGGAAAATATCCTTAAAATAGTAGACTATTAACATAGATAAAATAGGCAATACAAAAGCAAGTATATATAACTTATTTTTTTCAAACCAATCCTTAATAGAAAACTTTTTACTATTTGTTTTCATTAATAAGCTCCTTTCTATCATTGAAAATAAATAATTTACTGATAATATAATTTAAAATAACCGTAAGAACCATAGAAATAAGTTTTGAAATCTGGTTGACTTTCTGGTTATTTCCATAAATAGCAACTGAAGCAAAAATAATAACTTCGCTCATTATTAAAGTAGCTATACGGGCTCTGGCAAAGCGCAAAAACTCATGTAGAACTTCCATAAAACCGCTGGTCTTACTTTTGAACACCCATCGCTTATTTGTGACATAAGAAAAAAAGATAGCACAAAATGTTGAAATAATATTGGCAATAAGGGCACTGACCTTACCTGCATTAAAAAAAGTAAATACAAGGTAGTCAACAATGGCAGTACCAATGCCGAAAAAAACATAAGTAAGCATTTCGTAACTTATTAAGCCTTTAATAAGTGTTTGCAAACTTGGATTCTTAATATGTGCTAACAAAAAACTTCTAAACTTTATAATTGAATCTTTCATATTAATAACCTTTATAAATTTGTACTTTTATTTAAAGTCTGAAATGTTATTGCCTTCAGAATATAGATACAACAACATTAGTATTTTTCAAATATAAACAATAAAAAAACGCACTCTGGTCTGCCTCGGCGTCCGCGGCGGGCAGCAGGTGAGAAAGCCCCTCGCCGTCCACCTCGATGCGGGCATAGTGCCCGGTGGCAATGAACGCGCAGTCCAACTCGGCAGCCTTGTCGGCCAGCAGCTGTAAAAGCCCGGCTGGCGTGACTTCGTGTTCAGCCGTGAATGTCTGCACCGCAAAGCCCTGCTGCTGCAAAATGCGCATGGCTGCGGCGGCGTCACTGCCGCTGTTCAGTCCCAGCAGGACCTTATCCTGCTTTTCAAATGTGTTAAAACCGTCCATGTTTCTCTCCTAATGCCAAGGTCAGGCCTGACGCCCGCCGTATTTCTTGCTTTGCTCCACAGCCATGCGGTCACAGCGTTCGTTTTCGGGATGGCCGGCGTGGCCCTTCAGCCAGTGGTAGGTGATTTCATGTTTCTCGCTCTCGGCCAGCAGCGGGGCCCACAGATCCGGGTTCAGGGCGGGGGATTTGTCTGCTTTCTTCCAGCCGCGGGCGCGCCACCCCCTGGCCCAGCCCTTTTGCAGGCTGTCAATGACGTACTTGCTGTCGCTGTACAGGTCAATGGCGCAGGGCTCCTTGAGCTGGCGCAGCGCCTCCAGCAGGGCGGTCATCTCCATGCGGTTGTTGGTCGTGTTGGCCTCGCCGCCGGAAAGCTCCTTCTCGTACACCTTCTGCGCCGTGCGGAACCGCAGGATCGCGCCCCAGCCGCCCGGGCCGGGGTTGCCGCTGCAGGCACCATCGGTATAAATTTCAATATGCTTCATGCGTTGTACTCCGTATTCTGGTCTATAATACTACTATTATAGCAAGCAGGGCTTCATAAGGCAAGATATTTGACATAGACGCCATTTCCGATTATAATAGAGTGTAATTGCATTGTGTGTTTTATCGGGCCTGGCCGCGTCTTTTCAGGCGGGCTTTCCGCGCCCATTCCATTAGGCATAGGAGCATCCGCTCTTAAAATACATAGATCGCAACCGCTTTTGAGGGATTCCGGTACCTGCAGATGGCAGGCACCAGCCCGGAAATACGACGATTCGGAGGTTTTCGATGGAAGAGTTCAAGCCAAAACGTAAAAATACCGCACAGTCTGCCCAGAACGGCCAGAGTGCGCCCCATACCCGCAAGCCGCGCACACCCAAGCCCCAGGGTGAGAACGCTGCCAACGCGCAGCACAAGCCCCGCCCCCGCCGCCCGCGCCCCGCGGCCCCGGCCACTGCCGAGCAGAACGCCGCCGCGCAGAGCATCCCGGCTCCGCGTCCGCGCCGCCCGCGCCAGAATCAGAACAGCGCTGCACCCCAGAACGGTCAGGCTGCCGCACCGCGCCCCCAGGGCCAGCGCCGCGGACGCCGTCCTAAGAACCCGGAGTATCTTGAGATGACCCCGGCCATCCCGATGCACATCTGCCCGCTGGGCGGCCTCGGCGAGGTCGGCAAGAACATTACGCTGTATGAGTGCCAGGGCGACATGATCCTCATTGACTGCGGCCTTGTGTTCCCGGATGCCGATATGTTCGGTGTCGATCTGGTCATCCCGGACTTCACCTACGTGCTCGAGAACAGGGACCGCATCAAGGGCCTGTTCATCACCCACGGTCACGAGGACCACATCGGCAGTCTGCCGTACCTGCTCAAAAAATTCAATGTGCCGATCTACGCCGCCAAGCTGACGATTGGTCTTATCAAGAACAAGCTCGAGGAGCACGGCCTTGCGTCCAGCGCGATCTTCCATGAGATCCGCCCGCGCCAGAAGGTCACGCTCGGCTGCTTTACCGTTGAGCCGATCCACGTCAACCACTCCATCCCGGACTCGCTGGCCTTCGCCATCGACTGCCCGGCGGGCGTGGTCATCCACACCGGCGACTTCAAGGTCGACTACACGCCGCTGTCCGGCGACGCCGTGACCGACCTGCCCACGATTGCCGAGTATGGCCGCAAGGGTGTGCTGGCGCTGCTGGCAGATTCCACCAACGCAGAGCGCCCGGGCTTCACCGCCACTGAACAGACCGTCGCTGAAGGCGTGCGCCGCCTGTTTGTCAAGGCCGGTAAGCGCCGCATCATCGTGGCAACGTTCGCCTCCAACATCTACCGCGTGCAGCAGATCATCGACCTGGCGATTGAGTCGGGCCGCAAGGTCGCCGTCAGCGGGCGCAGCATGGTCTCCAACACCGAGATGGCCCGCGAGCTGGGCTACCTGCACGCGCCGGATAATGTGCTTATCACGATTGACGAAATCAACAAGTACCCGCCGGAGAAGGTCGTGCTCATCACCACCGGCAGCCAGGGCGAGCCGTTGAGCGCGCTGTCCCGCATGGCGCAGGCAAGCCACCGTCAGGTGCGCGTCGGCCCCAATGACTTCATCATCATCTCGGCCCGCCCGATCCCCGGCAATGAAAAGACCGTCACCAAGGTCGTCAACGGCCTGCTGACTCTCGGGGCCGAGGTCATCTACGAAAATATGTACGACACCCACGTGTCCGGCCATGCCTGCCAGGAGGAGCAGAAGCTCATGCTGACGCTGGCCCACCCGCAGTTCTTCCTGCCCGTGCACGGTGAGTTCAAGCAGCTCAAGCGCCACGCCGAGACCGCGGAGCATCTGGGCTATATCCCGAAGCAGAATATCTATATCGCCGAGAACGGCCAGAACATCCGCCTTTCCGCGGATGGCATGACCGTTGAGAACACTGTTACGGCGGGCGCTGTGATGGTCGATGGCTACGGCGTCGGCGATGTAGGCAACGTGGTCCTGCGTGACCGCCACCACCTGTCGGAGGACGGCATCATCATTGTGACCGCCGCCATCGACGGCAGCAACGGACAGGTTCTCTCCGGTCCTGATCTTGTCAGCCGCGGCTTTGTCTACGTGCGTGAGAGCGAGGAGCTGATGGAGGGAGCCCGCACCCAGGTGGAGATGGCCCTGGACCGCAGCCTGGCCGACAACCTGCACGACTGGGCCAGCGTCAAAGCCCGCGTGCGCGAGGCGCTGTCGAGCTATATCTACCGCCGCACCAAGCGCAGCCCCATGATCCTGCCAATTCTGCTGGAAGTGTAATTGTTTTCCTGAACAGGGGAGTGTACGATGAAACACAAGGATGGATTGGATATTGCCGCTCTGCTGCTTTTGCTGCTGGTCGCCATCGCCGCGATGGTCGTGCCGGTGGCCCTGACGCAGCCTGCCCTGCTGGCCGTGCCTGCGGTACTGGTACTGATCGCGCTCTGTGTAGTGCTCTACCAGCGCCGCCGCCTGCGCGCGTTTCTGGCCAGGCAGCTTTGCAGCACCGATTTTGAGAACAGCCGTATCCAGTACAGCCTGGCAAATCTGCCCATCCCCACGGTGCTTGTCAATGACGGGCGCATTTTGTGGTACAACCAGTATTTCAGGCAGGATGTGCTGAACGATTACGACGCGGTGACCCGCCCGGTGAATCGCGTTCTGCCGGAGCTGGATCTGGCTGTCTGCTCCCGCCCGCACGGGCAGGACCTGAAAGTGAGGGAGCGCCGCTTTACGGCCTATGCAGGCTCAGCCAAGGGCAGCCGCGGGGCCAGCCTTGTGTATCTCATCAATGATACACTTTATAAAGAAACGCTCGACGAGTACAACGAGAGCCGCCCGGCCTGTCTCATCATCGTCATCGACAGCTATGACGAGCTGTTTGATGATATGAAGGACAGTGAGCAGGCCAAGGAGCTGGAGGCTATCAACAGCCTGCTGGAGAAATACATCGGGCGCAGCACCGGCTTTTTGCGCAAGGTCACGAACAGCCGCTACATCGCAGTGGTGGAGGAGCGTGACGTCCGCTGGATGCTGGCGGAGCGCTTTGACATCCTCGATAAGGTCCGTGCGCTGCATCCCGGCGGGCTGACGACGCTTTCCATCGGTGTCGGCCACGGCGGAAAGACCCTGCAGGAATGCCACCAGATGGCACGCGAGAGCATCGACATTGCCCTGGGCCGCGGCGGCGACCAGGCCGCCGTTAAGACCGTTGACGGCTTTGAGTTCTACGGCGGTATCTCCCACGGCGTCGAGAAGCGCAGCCACGTCCGCAGCCGCATTATTGCCAACGCGCTGTGCGACCTCATCAAGCGCAGCGACAGCGTTATCATCATGGGGCACCGCATGAGTGACCTCGACGCCGTCGGCTCCGCCATCGGCGTGCTGCGCATCTGCAAAATGTGCGATGTGCCCGCGGTCATCGCCATCAACAGCGAGGCTACGCTCGCCGGGCCGCTGCTCAAGACTTTTCTTGATGCAGGCGAGGGCCACGACTTTATCGCACCCGATCAGACGCTCGACGTCATCACGCCGAACACGCTGCTGATCGTCGTCGATACCTACCAGAAGCGCCTGCTGGAAAGCCAGCAGATCTACGAAAAGTGTAAGCACGTCGTCGTCATCGACCACCACCGCATGGCGGTGGGCCACATCGACAACCCGACGCTGATCTGCCATGAGCCCTATGCGTCCAGCGCCAGCGAACTGGTGTGTGAGCTTCTGCAGTTCATGCCGAAGGAAAACAACATCACCCCGCTGGAGGCCCAGGCACTTTTGGCCGGCATCATGCTGGACACGCAGTACGTCTCGGTATTGAGCTTGGACTGCAGCTTCCCATTGCAGAAGACCTGGCTCGTCTGACTGCAGCCTATCCGTTTGACTATGTGATTGGTTCCAATCATTTTGTGGATCATATGGATCCCTATTTTCCCGCTTATTTTGAAGGACGAACCGAGGAAGAAGGCTACCGGAGATACTTTGAATCCACTCTGGAACGGATTCAGGCAATCCCTGACTTTGACGTGCTGGGCCACTTGGATTATGTAGTTCGGTACGGCCCTGATAAAAACCAGAATTACTCCTATAATAAATATCAGGATCTGATTGATCCGATTTTAAAAAATCTCGTGGAAACCGGCCGCGGCCTGGAATGCAATACTGGCGGTTATAAATACGGACTTGGCCATCCAAATCCGGCCGAAGACGTTTTAAAACGCTATCTGGAATTAGGCGGAGAAATTATTACCCTGGGATCCGATGCCCACGAACCGGCTCATTTAGCCTTTGATTTTGCCCGCGCAAGAGAGGTTTTAACCGGTATTGGTTTCCGGTATTATGCGGTTTATTCCCAGAGAATTCCCCACTTTTATCCTCTCTAATGCAGAAAAATCCATCTATTTTACGGAGGTTTTATTTTCTTATGAATGTATTTGATATTATCGGACCTGTTATGATTGGTCCTTCCAGTTCCCACACCGCCGGCGCCTGCCGCATTGGAAAAGCTGCGTCCCTTCTCCTTTCCAGCCCCCCTGTGCGGGCAGATATCCTGCTTCATGGTTCTTTTGCCAAAACGTATCGGGGCCATGGTACAGACAAGGCCTTAGTCGGCGGCATTATGGGAATGGATCCCTGGGATCCCCGCATACGGGACAGCCTTTCCCTTGCAGAAAAAGCCGGAATTGAGGTACGGTTTTCTACCGGAACTTTGGACGACGCCCACCCAAATACCGCCCGCATTGTTCTGACTGAACGAAACGGTTCCTGCACCCAGCTTACCGGATCTTCGGTAGGCGGAGGCAACATTCTCATTACCCAGATCAACGGCATGGAGGTGTCCTTTACCGGACAAAATCCCACCCTGATTGTTCTGCATCGCGACCTTCCAGGCGTTATCGCCCTGGTAACCGCCCTGGTTTCTCAACACCAGGGAAACATCTGCAACTTCCGGCTACGTACAGCTGCCGGAGGACGAAGCGGGCTACATTGCCCTGCATCTGGTAGCCGGAAAGAAAAAGGCGGGGACGCTGTAATGTGCATTGAATTAGACAGCAGCATCCATCCGGATCTGGTAATGGAAATCCGGAAAATGCCTCACATACACGACGTAATTTTATTTCATTTAAACTGATACAGGAGGATTTTAATTATGAAACTAGACTATTGCTCTGTAGAAGAACTGGCCTCTGCAGCAAAAAGCTGCGGAAAAACCATCGGCCAGATCGTACTGGAGGAACAGGCAGAATCTATGGA
>OGWV01001939.1_pt1 | contig 12868 bp, 8 predicted proteins | sample 1576081 | NCBI WGS metagenome assembly OGWV01 (sample SAMEA3541541, study PRJEB24748) | human gut metagenome | biome: human gut; feature: human-associated habitat; material: faeces | place: China | collected 2012 | reverse complement strand
TCACGCGCAAAATTCACAGATTTTGAGAACTGTACGCTGAACAACATCGACTGGACAATATGCTATCTATTATAACAGATAAATTATATACTTTTATATGCTAAAATTCAAGCCATTTTGTCAATTTTCTACAATAACTTGCAAGATAAGTAATAAAAATTAAAAGAAAATCATATTAAATTATATTAACTTTAATAGCAAATATTCCAAAAATAAGAAATTGAAAAAAATAAATTTAATAAAAAACAAAAAAATTGTAAAAAAAAGAAGGATTATTAAAATTTATATAGAATATTATAAATGTACATATGAATAAATGAATGTACAAAATTTATACTTTAGGAAAGGGCGGTGCACGCAAAATGGAAATAACAGACGTACGTTTAAGAAAAGTAAATTCTGAAAACAGAATGAGAGCAGTTGCTTCTGTTACTTTTGATAACGAATTCGCAGTTCACGATATCAAAGTTATCGAAAGCCAAAATGGATTATTCATAGCTATGCCTAGCAGAAAAACTCCAAACGGAGAATTCAAAGATATAGCTCATCCAATCAATCCAGAAACAAGAGAGAAAATTCAAAAAGCAATCTTAGATGCTTATGAAAACTCTGATGACGCTACAACAACAGAAGGTTCAGCTGAATAATAAAAAAATAGAACCAAGAAAAAATCCGTATCTTAAAGAAGCGGATTTTTTCTTTTTATAATAAGATAAAATAAAAGCAGATTTATAAATATTAAACAAATTATTTATAAATCCACAATATATCAATTATATTATATATTTAACATAAAAAATATTAAATCCACTCCTTATATTTTTTAATATAAATTCTTTTAGCAAATAAAGCAACAATACAATAAAGAATAGGAACAACAATAATAATACTCAAAAATTTAAAAGGAATAGCAACTAGTCCAATCATATTTCCCAAAAAAGTATAAGGAATAACAATAGCAATAATACTCAACAAAATTGAAGAAAAATAAACAACTTTATTAGCATTACTCTGTACAAAAGGAACCTTAGCAGTTCTAATAACATGCATACCAATCAAATTAGAAACTATACCATAAGAAAACCAAACAGTTTGAAAAGTAGCCGCATCTCTAATACCAAAAATAAACCACATAGAAGCAAAAACAATCATATCAAAACAAGAGCTAAGAGGACCCATAAAAAGCATAAAATGTTTCAAACTATTAATATCCCATTTTCTAGGCTTTTTCAAATATTCCTCATCAACATTATCAAAAGGCAAAGTCAATTGACCAAAATCATATAAAAGACTCTGGAATAACAATTGAATAGGTGTTATAGGCAAAAAAGGAAACAAAATACTAGCAATAATAACTGAAGAAACTTCACCAAAATTAAAGCTAACAGCCATTTTAATGTACTTCAATAGATTTGCAAAAGTACGTCTACCTTCACGAACACCATCTAGTAAAACATGCAAATCCTTTTCCAATAAAATAATATCAGCAGATTCCTTAGCAACATCAACAGCAGTATCAACAGAAATACCAACATCAGAATTACTTAAAGAAGGACTATCATTAATACCATCACCCATATAACCTACAACATTTCCATTTTCCTTCAAAAGTCTAACAATTCTAGCCTTTTGAATAGGAGAAAGTTTAGCAAAAATACTTGTTCTTCTCAAAATTCTCAAAACAGCCATATCTGTCAATTTATCTAAATCACTACCTAAAACTATATTTTTAGACTTTATACCAACTTTACTACAAATACACTTAGTAACTTCTGCATTATCACCAGTCAAAACAATAACACGAATACCAGCCTTATTCAACTTTTCAATAGAAGATTTTGCACTTTCTTTAGGAGGATCCAAAAATCCTATAAATCCAATTAAAACCATATTTTTTTCAAGACTAACATCAAAATTCTCAACATTATCAATATCATTTTTTTGGCAAACAGCAATAACACGCAAGCCATCTTCATTCATCTTTTTACTAATACGCTTTATATTATCTTTAATTTCTTTTGTAATAGGATAAACCTGACCTTTATAATCAACAAGAGAACAAATATTTAAAATTTCTTCCACAGCCCCCTTGGTAATCATCTGTTTCTTTTCACCATTTTGCTCAGGATTAGAAACAATAACAGAAAGACGTCTACGAGAAAAATCAAAAGGAATCTCATCAACCTTTTTATATCCACTAGTCACATTAGCCATATCATTTTCTAATCCACGCTTAACAACAGCCTCATCAATATTACCTCTTAATCCAGTTTGAAAATATGAATTCAAAAAAGCATGTTTCAAAACACGTAAATCTTCATCACCTTTTACATCCAAATATTTTTCCAAAACAATTTTATCCTCTGTCAAAGTTCCAGTTTTATCAGTACACAAAATATTCATAGCACCAAAGCTCTGTATAGAATCCAAAGACTTTACAATAGTCTTTTTCTTAGACATTCTTACAGCACCTTTTGAAAGACTAGATGATAAAATAACAGGAAGAAGTAAAGGAGTAATACCTATAGCAATAGCAACAGCAAAAGTAAAAGCTTCAATCAAATCATGTTTCCAAAAATTCAATAAAAACACAATAGGAATTAAAACAATCATAAAACGAATCAACAATTTACTAATACTTTCAATTCCTTTTTGAAAAGAAGTTTTAGGTTTTGCACTAATATTACGAGCAATTTTAGAAAAGTATGTTGAATCAGCAGTTTTAATAACAACACCTTTAGCAACACCACTTATAACACTTGTTCCCATAAAACAAATAGTATCTAAATCTGTAATACTTTCAATATCAGCATAAGATATCTCAGAAATAATATTTTTCTTAACAGCATCTGACTCACCTGTTAAAGAAGACTGACCAACATATAAATCCTTTCCTTCAATAATTCTTAAATCAGCAGGAATCATACTACCAGCAGAAAGAGAAACAATATCACCTAAAACAACTTGATTAATAGGAATTTGCAACTCTTTTCCATTTCTTATAACAGTAGTTGATGTAGCAACAAGCTCTTTTAATTTTTCAGCAGCCTTATTAGAACGAAACTCCTCAATAAAATCTAATAAAGTACTCACTATAACAAGTACTAAAATCACAATAATATTAGCATAGCTAGGAGTTTCAGGCAAAATAATATCAGTATAAATTAAAACTAAGCTAATACCCATCAAAATACTATTAAAAGGACTAAAAAGACTACCAAAAAAGTAGTTATACCATTTTTTAGGTTTAGCCTGACTAACTTCATTAAGGCCATATTTTTCAAGAGAAGAAGCGGCTTGTTCTTCACTCAGTCCATTCTCACTAATGTGATATTCTTTAAAAAAATCCTCCTTTGATAATGTACATTCTTTTCCATAAAGTTTTTGAATATTCAAATCTTCTTTTGGTTGTGCCAAAATAATCATCTCCGTTTCTTTTGTTTTTTCTTTATGTATTATAGCACAAATATTTATAAAAATTACAAAAATAATAAAAAATGTTAAATTTTTTATATATAACTAAAAAGCAACTATATAGATACAGGAAACCTTGAATTTATATAGTTGTTTTTTGAATATAATAAAAAACAAAACACTAAGAAGAAATAAGACACTCCAGAATTTGCACAGCATTAGAAGCAGCACCCTTTCTAAGATTATCAGAAACAACCCAAAGATTAAGACCAAACCTAACACTAAAATCACGACGAATCCTACCAACCAAAACATCATCAGTACCATCAGCCTTAGAAGCAATCGGATAATAATTTTTAGAAGGATCATCAATAACTAAAACACCAGGAGAATTTTGCAACAACTGTTTAACATCAAAAACATCAAAATCCCTTTCAAATTCAACATTAATACACTCAGAATGACAATTCTTAACAGGAACACGAACAGCAGTAGCAGTAACAGGAAGAAAAGGTTTATTCAAAATTTTTCTAGTCTCATTAATCAACTTATACTCCTCCTTAGTATAGCCATCATCCAAAAAAGAATCAATATGAGGCAAACAATTATTAACAATAGGATAAGGAAATTTTTTAGTAGGCTCACCCTTCAAACCATTTTCCAAATCCAACACACCCTGTCTACCAGCACCAGAAACAGCCTGATATGTAGAATAAACAACACGCTTAATACCATATTTTAGATCAAGAGGCTTCAAAGCAACAACAGCCTGAATAGTAGAGCAATTAGGATTAGCAATAATACCAACATTTTCCCTAATTTTTTCAGGATTAACTTCAGGAACTACAAGAGGAACATCTTTATTCATACGAAAAACACTACTATTATCAATCACAACACAACCATTAGAAACAGCAATAGGAGCAAACTTTTTAGAAACATCACCACCAGCACAAAAAATAGCAAAATCAAAATGATAATCAAAAGAAGTTTCTGTCAACTCACAAATTATATAATTCTGACCTAAAAAAGAAAGTCTAGAACCAGCAGACTTACTAGAAGAAAACAAAGTATACTCACAATTACTAAAATTTTTTTCCTCCAAAACTTTTAAAACAGTTCTACCAACAATACCAGTACTACCAACAACAGCAACTTTAAACTTATTATTAGACATAAAACCAATCCTTCCTTATTATACTAAAAGACATATAGACTAAAAAATCTAAAACTTAAAAAGTAAAAAATATAAACAAAAAAATAAATATTTATAAATAATATTCGTAAAAAATAATAATGTTACAAAAAAAGTCATTCGAAAAATGTGCAAAATAACCACAAAAGTCCTTTGAAAAATGTGAGACTTCACACAAAACTCCTTTGACTTTTGTGCATAAATATATAATCACAAAAATAAAGATTTTATATATAGATACAAGCTAAATAATTTAAAACATAGAAAAAATATTAAGAAAAAGTTAAAATAAACAAAATTTCCATGAAATAGTTGCATAAATTTGACAAACATAGTATAATAAAAAAAGAGTAAAATAAGATATAAATAAGAGAAAAAAAGGCAAACAAGTAAAAATTGTAAAGCCTTAAGAAAGGAATGTGAAAAAAGATGGAGTATCTATATATACTTAGAGAAGCATTAGTTTGGATAGTAACTATATTTTGGTTATATCAATTATTAATCAGTTTATGTTCTCTTATAAAAATAAAAGATAAACCACTAAAAGTAAAAAAAGACCACAAATTTATGGCAATAATACCAGCACACAACGAAGAAGCGGTAGTAGGAAATTTAATAGAAAGTCTAAAAAATCAAAACTACAACAAAGACTTATATGATATATATGTAATAGCAGACAACTGCACAGACAACACAGCAAGAGTAGCAAAAAAAGCAGGAGCAATAGTATATGAAAGATTTGACAACACCAAAAAAACAAAAGGATATGCATTAGACTGGTTTTTACAACAAAAAATCCAAGAAAATGCAGACTATGACGCAGTATGTATATTTGACGCAGACAATATAGTAGACAAAAACTTCATAAAAAATATGAATAAAAAACTATGCCAAGGAGAAGATGTAGTACAAGGATACAGAGATATAAAAAATCCAACAGACAGCTGGGTAACAGCAGGATATGCAATATTTTACTGGACAATGCACAGATTTTATCACTTAGCAAGATATAATATAGGATTATCACCATTATTAAATGGAACAGGATTCATGGTAAGATTTGATATACTAAAACCAAATGGCTGGAAAACAGTAACACTAACAGAAGACATAGAATTTTCTTTACAAAGAATAATAAAAGGAAGAAGACTAGGATGGGCAACAGATGCAATAGTATATGACGAACAACCAGTAGGATTTAAACAAAGCTGGTCACAAAGAAGCAGATGGACAGTAGGACATATTCAATGTATACATGAATATACAAAAAAATTAGCAGTAGCAGTAAAAGAAAACAAATCATTAGTAAATATAGATGGATTTTTATATATAATAGGAAGTATACCAGTATTTATCATAACACTAATATTATTAGCAACAAATTTTATAATGTATGCAGCAAACGGAGTAACACAAACAGAACTAATATTTAATATATTAAGATATATAGTACCAACATTCATATTACCAATATTTACAGGAATGTTTGTAATGTGGTTAGACAAAAGACCAATAAAACCAATGCTAAAGGGACTATTATGTTATCCACTATTTATGGGATCATGGTTATTAATAAACTTCAAATGCCTATTCAAAAGAGATCTAACATGGGAAAAAATAAACCATGTACGCAATATAAAAATAGGAGAAGTATCTCAAACAGAACAAGTAGAAACAGAAAAAGAATTGATATAACTATCAATTCTTTTATAAAATAGAAAACAAAATATAATTTTTATAAAACATAAAATAAATGTATAAAAATTAATAGTCAATATATAAAGAAAAAAGGAATGTGAAAAAATGAAAGAAAAATTAAAAAAAATAAAAATAAAACATATACATATAGCAATAATAATAATAGGAATAATATTCATAAGCATACCAGCAATTCATGCAAATCTATGGTTTGACGAAAGCTACTCTGTAGCAATATCAAATAATCACACATTTAGTGAAATATGGTCAATAGGAGGACATGATGTACACCCAGTATTTTATTATTGGATGTTAAAAATTGTATCAATAATATTTGGAAACAGCATAATAAGTTATAGAATACTTTCAGTAATATCAATAGCATTACTAGGAATATTAGGATACACACATATAAGAAAAGACTTTGGAGAAAAAGCAGGAGCAATATTCTCACTATTAACATACACACTACCAGCAAATATAGTATATGCAAGTGAAATACGTATGTATGGATGGGCAATGCTATTTGTAATGATTATGGCAATATATGCATACAGAATATATTCAAATAAAAAAGTTTTAAAAGAAAATAAACTAGAAAAAAAAGACATAAAAAATTGGACTATATTTGGAACATTTAGTCTAATATCAGCATACACACACTATTATGGACTAATGGCAGCAGGAATAACAAATATAATATTATTTATATGGATATTAAAAGATTCAATAAAACAAAAAAAATTCACTATAAACTTAAAAGCATTTACAATACAAGCAGTAATTGAAATTATATTATACATACCATGGGTACTATCACTACTATTACAAATGACACAAGTATCAAAAGGATTCTGGATTGGAGTAAAATTCCCAGATACACTAATAGAAATGTTTACATTCCAATTTACAGGAAACTTAGAAGGTACACACCATATAAATAATTGGATAGCAGGAATATATGGAATAATATTCTGTATATACATTATATATTGTGTAATAAAAAGCAAAAAAGCAACAAACAAACAAAAATTAGAACCAGCAAAATTATCAATAATAATATATGGATTAGTAATACTAGGAGCCATAGCAGTATCAATAGTTATACAAAGACCAATAATTTATGCAAGATATTTATTAGTTATAACAGGTTTACTAATATTTACTTATGCATATATAATGGCAAAAATAGGAAGCAAAAAAGGAAATATAGCAATAATAATATTAACAACAATAATAGCAACAACTGTAAACATAAACTTAGCACAAATAAACTATGACAAATCAAACCAAGAACCAATAAAATATCTACAAGAAAATATACAAGAAGGAGACATAATGGTATATGGAAACGAAGGAAGTGGATTTGTAATATCAGCAGTTTTCCCAGAATACATGCAATACTTTTATGACCAACAACATTGGGGAGTAGAAGAAGCATATAAAGCGTATGGACCAAATATGCAAACAGTATATGACCTAAGTTTCTTAGAAAACTACAAAGGCAGAATATGGTTTATAAATGCAGGAGAATATTTTTTACTAGAAGAAGCACAATCAAAATATGAAGGAATAAAAGTCATAAAACAAGCAAAATTTGATGTAAAATACCAAAAATACAGATACAGTTTCGCACTAGTAGAAAAAGAATAAAAAAGCTAAAAGCAATTACAACCAACAAATAAAAATATAAATAACAAAAATAAAGGAAAAATACAAATAAAAAAAGCATTCAAAATAAAATAAAGAAAGGAGAGTATGATATATTTTAAGAAATTACATATATCATACAAAAAAAATATGGAAAATAACGAAAACCAACAAACAAATCAAGAATTTCAAAACGATCAAAAAGAACAAGTAAACCAACAAGCACAACAAAACAACCAAAAAGTAAGAACAGCAGAAGTAGTACAAACAAATGAAAAAGAAAAGAAATATAATGGAGTAGCAATAGCAAGTTTTATATGTGGATTAGTAGGACTAGCAGAATACCATTTTCCATCTGGAGTAGCAGCAATAGTAACAGGAATAATAGGACTAGTAAAATTCAATGAACAAAAAGAAAAAGGAAAATGGATGGCAATAACAGGAATAATACTAGGAGTATTAGATATATTATGGAGTATATTAATATTACTAATAGCATTAGGAATATTTGTAACAGCAATTGGAACAACAGTATATTAGGAGTTGAAAAAATTGAAAGAATTAAAAAAATTCATAATATTTATAGCAAGTATAGGACTCATAGCAATAATGATAGCAATATACTTTCTATTTATAAATGATGAATCACAAGTACCAAAAAATGTTCAAGAAAGAGACAATGTATATATAAAAGAATACGGAAACAGAAAAGTATTCGCAATAGACCCAGCAGAAAAAAACGAAAACAATAAATACATACTATACTTCCATGGAGGAGCATATATGGGAGGACTAGAAAACTATCACTGGAACTTTATAGAAAAACTAAGCAAAGAAACAGGATATGGAATAATAATACCAGACTACCCATTATCTCCTAAATATACTTATAAAGATGTATTTGAAATGATAGAACCACTATATACAGATATAATAAAAGAAATACAGCCACAAAACCTAATAATGATGGGAGACTCAGCAGGAGGAGGACTAGCATTAGCATTAGAAGAAAAACTAGGAGAAGAAAATATAGAAGTACCAGAAAAATTAATATTAATATCTCCATGGTTAGACACAAGAATGACAAATCCAAAAATTGATGAAATACAACCAAACGACAAAGACCTAAACAAAGAAAAACTAAAAATAGCAGGAATAGCGTATGCAGGAGAAAAAGACAGTAATAGTTACTTAGTAAACCCAATAGAAGGACCAAAAACAAAATTAAAAAATGTAACAATATACACAGGAACTTATGATATTTTAAATCCAGACACAAAAGAATTTGCAGAACAAGCAAAAACAGAAAATGTAAATATAACAGTAAAAGAATATGAAAAAGCAAGCCATATATGGATATTAAGAAGCGAAGACGAATTAGCAACAAGTGCATATAAAAGCCTTATAGAAGATTTAAAAAATAATACAGTAGAATAAAGACAACAAAGCAAAGAGAGTGAGAAGAATAAAAGGAATAGGAATATGACAAAGTGACTTTAAAATATTAATAATAAAAAACAACTAAAACTAAAAATACACATTTACAGTAAAAAAGCCTGTAAATGTGCATTTTTAGTTTGTTCTTTTAACCTATATTATATGATAAAATATAAACATTAAAAGGTATAAAAAAGAAAATAAAAAACAAAAACACCTTAAAATTTACGCAAAAAAATATTTATTTAAGTAATAAACTTAAATAAAATAATATACTTTAATATATACCATATACCAATAAAAAATGCAATATAGGTAGAAAAAAATTTTTAAAAAAATTAAGTATAAAAAACATGAAAAAGGCTAATACTGTAAGTAAAAACAAATTTTACCATTTTTATTAAGTTTATTACTTAATAAAAAAATAAAACAAAAATGGGGGAAAAGAAAAATGAATCAAATAAAAAATGTAGAAACAAAGCACACATTTACAAAAAGAGGTAAAAAAGAAACAGGAATCACAATAGTAACCCTAGTAATAACAATAATAGTATTACTAATACTCTCAGGAATAACCATAACAGCACTAAGTGGAGACAATGGAATATTAAAAAGAGCAGCAGAAGCAAAGCAAGAAACAGAAAAAAATCAAGTAATAGAAATGGTACAACTAGAAGTATTAGGAACGTATGCAGAAGCAGATGGAGAATTTGATTCAGAAAAATTTAAAGACAATGTAAAAGACCATTTAAAAAATTATAATCCAGTAATAAGTGAAGATGAAAAAACAATAACAGTAGAAGTAAAAAAATATGAAGTAGTAGTAGACAAAGAAACAGGAGAAGTAGTAAAAAAAGGAGAAGTAAAAGGAGTAACACCAATATTTGAAACAAAGCTATACAATGAAGACGGAACAGAGCTAAAAGGAGAAGGAAAAGGAACAGTAATAGTAGGAGTAAAGCTAACAAACAAAGAAAAATTAGACAAATATAGTATAGAAATAAAAAATAGCAAAGGAGAAAAAATAGAAGCAGACACAACAACAATAGGAGAAGGAGAAGTAAGCTTCACAATAAAAGAAAATGGGAAATACACAATAATAGTAAAAGGAACAAAAGAAGGAACAGAAAGAACAAACCAAAAAACACTAGAAATAGGAGTAGGAGAAGAAATAATAACAAACATAGAAATAAATCCAAATGGAGGAGCAAAATATATAGTACCAACAGAAGGAAAAGCAAAAATAAAAGTAGGAATAGAAGAAAAAGCAGGAGAAAACAAATATAAATACAGTTATGGATGGAGTACAGACGAAACAGAAAAACCAACAACATGGACAGAAACAGCAAGCAAAGCAGAAATAGAAAAAACAGACTGTGAAGAAGGAAAATACTATTTATGGATAAAAGTAGTAAGTGAAAAAGGAAACGAAAAATATATAAAATCAAACAAATTTGAAGTAATAGCAAACAGAAAAATAACAATAGAAGCAAACACAAAAGAAATAACAAATAAAGATGTAAAACTAAAAATAAATTATGACGAATTACTAACAGAAAACAGAAACATAGAAGTAACAGGAAAAAGAGGAACAGACTACGAAATAAATGGAGAAAATGAAGTAATAATAAAAACAAATAACCAAACAATAACAGTAAGTGCAACAGACATAGCAGGAAACAAAATAACAGAAAAAACAATAATAAGCAATATAGACAAAGCCCAACCAGTAGTAACATTTGGAACAAATGGAAGCACAAGCTACAAAAAATCACAAAGCACAACAGTAACAGTAACAAATGCAGGAACAAGTACAGTAAATGCAAGTAGTTTAAAATACCAATGGACACAAAGCACAACAGCACCAGCAGAAAATACATTTAGCACAACATTCACATCAGGAGGAACAATAACAAAATCAGATGGAACAGGAAACAACTGGTATTTATGGATATTAGCAAAAAATACAGCAGGAAACACAACAATAGTAAAATCAAATGTATTCTATTTAGACAACACAGCACCAAACACAACAGCGCCAACAGCAACAAGTACAACAAACTCAATAGTAGTAACATCAGCACAAACAGACGCACACAGTGGAATAGATGCAAGTACAAGACAATACTCAATAAAGAAAACATCAGACAGTAGTTGGGGTTCATGGGTAACAGATAGTAGCAATACACATACATTTACAAACTTAACATTAAACACAGAATATCAAGTAAGAACCCAAGTAAAAGACGCATTAGGAAATGGATATGCAGTATCAGGAGCAAAAGCAATAACAACAGTAAACATAACAAAACCAACAATAACACTATCAACAACAGCACCAACAAACAAAAGCATAACAGCAACAATAACATATCCAAACATTACAGGAATAACAAAACAATATAGTTATGATAATAAAACTTGGACAACTTACACAGCACCACTAACAATAGACACAAACAAAACAATATATGCAAGAAGCATAGACAGCACAAACCAAGGATCGGACTCAACAAGAGTAGCAAGTCTATCTGTAACAAATATAGACAAAACGCAACCAACAGTAACATTTGGAACAAATGGAAGTACAAGCTATAAAAAATCACAAAGCACAACAGTAACAGTAAATGATGCAAGTGGAATAAACACATTAAAATATCAATGGTTACAAAGTGCAACAGCACCAGCAGAAAGTAGTTTCACAGCAACATTCACTTCAGGAGGTACCTGGCCGATCTATTATTTCTTATTAGAGCCAAGGGGACTTGATTATTTACAGACGATTGTATTTATCCTTGTAATCGCTGCATTAGTACAGTTTGTAGAAATGGTATTAAAGAAATTTATGCCATCTTTACATGCATCACTTGGTGTATATCTTCCATTGATCACAACAAACTGTGCCGTACTTGGTGTAGCGTTGAACAATATCACAAACGGATACAATTTCATTGAAAGTGTTGTCTGTGGTCTTTTTACAGCACTTGGATTTTTACTTTCTATCACGATCCTTGCCGGAATTCGTGAAAGAATCGAATACAATGATGTTCCTCATTCTTTCAAAGGAACACCGATTGTATTAGTTACAGCTTGTCTGATGGCAATTGCATTTTGTGGATTTGCGGGATTAGTCTAGGAAGGAGGCAGAAGAAATGAACGGAGTTATTTTAGCAGCATGTGTTATTGGTGTACTTGGACTTCTCATTGCCCTTCTTCTTGGTTTTGCAGCAATTAAGCTTGCAGTACCTGTAGATGAAAAGGAGATTGCTGTTCGAGAATATTTACCCGGTAATAACTGTGGTGGATGTGGCTATGCCGGATGTGATGCTTTGGCAAAAGCAATCGCAGCAGGAGAAGCACCCGTTAATGCATGTCCTGTAGGTGGAGCAGCAGTTGCAGAGAAGATCGGAGCTGTCATGGGAGTGCCCTTCCCCGAGTGCGGCGCCATGAGCCAGGGGTATATCGGTTATCACC
>OGWV01001930.1_pt1 | contig 12910 bp, 14 predicted proteins | sample 1576081 | NCBI WGS metagenome assembly OGWV01 (sample SAMEA3541541, study PRJEB24748) | human gut metagenome | biome: human gut; feature: human-associated habitat; material: faeces | place: China | collected 2012 | reverse complement strand
GTTTTTCTAATCCTGGAATGCCGTTGTGGGCGAATACATTGACCGGGCGATTTCCGGCACCACAGACCACCGCCCGGAATTTTTGCGCATGATCTCGGACGGGGACAGGAAACTCTTTCAGGCAGTATTGGTCTATCAGCTTGACCGCTTTGCCCGCAACCGCTACGACAGCGCCACCTACAAGGCCAAGCTCAAAAAGAACGGCATCCGTGTGTTGTCTGCCCGTGAGAACATCTCTGATGATGCCTCCGGTGTGCTGATGGAGGCTGTCTTAGAGGGCATGGCGGAATATTATAGTGTCGAACTCTCACAGAAGATTCGCCGGGGCATGGACATCAATGCTGAAAAATGTCTCTCCACAGGCGGGAATGTGGCACTGGGATTCTATGTGGACAGTGAGAAGCACTTCCAGCTTGACCCGGACACCGCACCTGTTGTGCGGAAAATCTTTGAGATGTACGCCAGTGGTCACTCTATGGCAGATATTATCCGATACCTCAACGCAAACCATATCAAGACCTCCTACGGCAATGAGTTCAACAAGAACAGCATCAACCGCATTCTCCGCAACAAGCGGTACATCGGCGTGTATACCTATCGGGGGACAGAGGTACCGGACGGACTGCCCCGAATCATCAGCGATGACCTGTTCTATGAGGTGCAGGATATGATGGACAAAAAGAAAAAAGCCCCTGCGCGTGCAAAGGCTTTTGAAGGCTACATATTGAGTACCAAGCTGTTCTGCGGTCACTGCAAGGCGGCCATGACTGGCATCAGCGGCACCAGCAAGACCGGAAACAAGTATCACTATTATCAGTGTGTCACCAACCGCCGGGACAAGTCCTGCCAGAAAAAGACGGTCAGCAAGACCTACATTGAGGACTTGGTTGTCATGGAGACCCGGAAACTGCTGACCAAGGAGAACATTGACTGCATCGCCAAGGAGGTGGTGCGGCTCTGCGAGCAGGAGAAGGACACAGACAATCTCAAACGGCTCAAGAAGCTTTTAAAAGAGAACGAGCGGGCCACAGAAAATCTCTTTAAGGCCCTTGAGAGCGGCCAAATCGTCGATGTGATTGCGGAGCGTATCTCCCAAAAGAAACGGGAGCGGGACGAACTGGAACAGCAGATTCTTGTGGAGACCTCCTCCCATCCCACACCCACGGTCAATGAGGTGCGCTTCTTCCTGAATCAGTTCCGCAAAGGCGATGTGAATGACGCCAAATATCGTCAGGCATTGGTAGATACCTTCGTCAACAGGATTTACCTTTATAACGACAAAATGACTGTCCTGTACAATACACAGGACAGTCATTCTGATGTGACCATCGACGATTTGAGTTCGTCTAGGGTCGCTTTGGTGGAGGCGGGGGGAGTCGAACCCCCGTCCGAAAACTCTTCCATGGGAACTTCTCCGGGCGCAGACGGTTATTGCGGAGGTCTTGCTCCTCCCGTTCCCCTCTCCCCAGGCAAGCCGTCACGCCTGAGGGTCAGGTGAGCTTCATCATGCATGGCCGGCGCAAAGCTTTGCCGGCGCACGTGCACCACTAAACGACGCCTGATCCCGGCTCGTGGTCCTTCCGGGTCAGACGGCCGCCTTTAATTAGGCAGCGTAAGCGTAATTATCGTTGTTCTTTAATTTATAAAGAATGCCCGTTTTAAGGTGGCCAGGCGCCACCGCCCGCTATTCCCACTTCCGCGTCCCCGTCGAAACCGGTACGCCCCCTCGTCGAGGCAAAGTCCGCTCTATTCGGAACACCCGCCAAAGGCGGCTATTCCTCACGCCGCTCCCTTGCCTCTCCTCTCCAAATCGAACCCGCTGCCGCTGGGCTTCGATTTGGTTTTGGCGGGCTGGGAAATTGCAGCGTCTCCCGGCGGACTTCACTTTGCAGCTTTGCTGCTGTAACGGGAGAATGAGGTGGGAACTTCTCCTCCCCACAAGGGGGAGGAGAAGATTCCATATTTCATTAAACTTTTTCAGGCTCAGGATAGTCCACACCGAAGGTCTCCACGGTGACCTTCTTCATGCGCTGAGGCTGACGGGGCTTGTCGTTCCAGTCCCGCTTGGTGGACACGATGGCGTCGGCCACCTCCATACCCTCGTGAAAAATTAATGAGTGAAGCAGGCTATAAGGTGCCGGAGATTGTGTAGCATCAGGCATGAATAATTTATCAAAATGTAAATAGCAAAAATCCGCTAACCATTGTATTTGGAATAGCGGATTTTTTGTGTAGGAAAGTATCACATCCGACTGTTATTGTACTGTTCTATTGCATCGACACCGCCTAACAGCACTATGATAAGTATAGCTCCAATCCATGGAAACAACACCATAAAAATTCCAAACCATGCGCCGAGTGAATCGCTGCTATAGTCCCAGAAAGGCTTGTTCGGGTCATCAAGCCAGTACACATTTATGATAGTCCTAAGCTTAGAACGTGTGCTATGTCTGTTATCGCATGAAAAACGCTTGCGGTACTCCTTTCCGTCTACGGTATATGTGTATCTGGCAGCCCAGTAGCTGTAAGCGGATTGTGAATTATTGACAACGAGCCTCTTCGCATCCTCCTTCACAATCATGCCTCGCACTACATGTCCACGCTCCTTTGCAAGTGCTATCTTGCGCTGTAAACCAATATTTAATTTGCAGAAAAACTTAAAATCTATGATGTACAGTGGTATTAGTGAAAGCACCCCCACATTTACCTGCCATGGGTAGCTTGCGATAGCTTTAAAAACTTCTGAAAAAGTGTTCATTGAAAATCCCCTTTCTTAATATGCTGCATTTGAATATATGGTATGTGAATATTATAGAAATAAGGAAGGGGATTGGCAATGGGAAAAAAATATCAATTTGTAGAATCTTTGGTATCGAAATAAACATGGCATTACTAAATTATGAATTTGACAGGCAGCTGGAGCTTGAAAGAAATGATTTGGTACAAAAGAATATCTGCTATGATGGGAACATAGACTGTGATGGTATAGAAGGAACAAGGCAATACAGAATATTATGGCAATTCAGATAATGCGAGAGGCATATCAGGCACAATGGGAATTATCCTGACTGTGCCGATTACATCTCTAATCAATCACAAGCCCGTTACAACAAGGTATATCACACCAAGCACCCAGCTTGAAAATATGCCGTACAGTATCACAGGACCGGCAATCCTGAATATCTGACAGCCTATGCCAAATACCTGCCCCTCCACCTGAAACTCACATGCGGATGAGCATACTCCGTTTGCAAAGCCTGTTATAGGAACGAGAGCGCCTGCACCTCCCCAGTTTGCAAGCGGTGCATACAGGTTTAGCGCTGTCAGTATGCAGCTTATGAGAATCAAAATCATGCTGCACCAGGCAGATGCTTCGTCACTGCTTAAACCAAAGTATTGTGTGCAGGTATTTACTATGAGCTGTCCGATAGTGCATATGATTCCGCCGAGTATAAATGCCTTTAGCATGTTTGCAGAAAGGCAGTGAGTAGGTGTGACGCGCTTTACATATTTGTTATATTCATCATTTCGTTTTTCTTTTTGGTCAGTAGTCATGTTTTCAGACCTCCTTTTTTATAGGATGACCGTATTTTTTAAATGTATTCATATATGTGATTTTAGTTATTTGATTTGGGTATAGTTACTTATTAGAATTAAATATGAAGGATATATCAAATAATCCTTGCTACTTTCTGCTTTAAATAGTAGAATTGTAGCAAGGATTATTTTTATGCGGTAGCGCATCAATGTAATAAATCACAGCGAAGCATATAATTGCGATAAATAATGCAAGCATCTTGCAATAAAGAAAAGGAGACACATATATGTATACACTTGACGACATCAAGAAAGAAGATCAGGAGATTGCAAGCGCCATCACAGACGAATTTGAGCGCCAGAACAGCCACATCGAGCTTATTGCTTCTGAGAACTGGGTAAGCCCTGCTGTTATGTCAGCTATGGGAAGCATTCTCACCAATAAGTACGCTGAGGGATATCCGGGAAGAAGATACTATGGAGGCTGCGAGTGCGTGGACGAGGTAGAGGAGCTTGCCAGAGAAAGAGCCAAGGAGCTTTTCGGCGCAGAGTATGTAAATGTACAGCCACACTCAGGTGCTCAGGCCAACATGGCAGTACAGTTCGCCATCTTAAAGCCGGGCGATACCATCATGGGAATGAATCTTGACCACGGCGGACACCTCACACATGGTTCACCGGTCAACTTCTCAGGCTCATATTTCCATGTAGTGCCTTACGGAGTAAATGACGAGGGCTTTATCGACTATGACAAGGTAGAGGAGATTGCCCTTGAGTGCAAGCCAAAGATGATTATCGCAGGTGCATCTGCATATGCGAGAACTATAGATTTCAAGCGTTTCAGAGAGATTGCAGACAAGGTAGACGCAGTGCTCATGGTTGATATGGCTCATATCGCAGGACTTGTAGCGGCAGGACTTCATCCAAGCCCAATCCCATATGCACATGTCACCACAACCACTACACACAAGACTCTTCGCGGACCTCGTGGTGGAATGATTCTCTGCAGTCAGGAGATGCAGGATAAGTACAATTTCAACAAGGCTATTTTCCCGGGAATCCAGGGTGGACCTCTCATGCACGTTATCGCTGCAAAGGCAGTCTGCTTCAAGGAGGCATTACAGCCTGAGTTCAAGGAGTATCAGAAGCAGATTGTCAAGAATGCACAGGCACTTTGCAAGGGTCTTCAGAGCCGTGGCATCAAGATTGTATCAGACGGCACAGACAACCACCTCATGCTTGTAGACTTAACTCCGTTTGGTCTTACAGGAAAGTCTATCGAGAAGCTTCTCGATGCGGCTCATATCACAGCCAACAAGAATACTATTCCTAACGACCCACAGAAGCCATTTGTCACAAGCGGTATCCGTCTCGGAACACCTGCTGCTACATCAAGAGGCTTAAAGGAGGATGATTTCGACAAGGTTGCAGAGGCAATCGCCATGATCATCAAAGAGGGCGAGAGCGCAGTTGAGCCTGCAAAGGCTATCATCAAGACACTTACTGACAAGTATCCTCTTGCATTTTAAGGGTTTTCAGAGTAAAATGTTATAAGTTATAAAAACATAATACTTTGGAGGAATTATGATAGACTTAAAGTTTTTAAGAGAGAATCCGGATCTCGTAAAAGAAAATATTAAAAAGAAATTCCAGGACCACAAGCTTCCGCTCGTCGATGAAGTAATCGAGTATGACAAGAAGGCCAGAGAAGCACAGCAGGAGGCTGATGATCTTCGTGCAAAGAAGAATCAGGTCTCTAAGCAGATTGGTGCTCTTATGGCACAGGGCAAGAAGGAAGAGGCTGAGGCTGTAAAGGCTGAGGTAGCACAGATTTCAAAGCGCCTTACAGAGCTTGAGCCACTCGAGAAGGAGTATCAGGACAAGGTGCTTGAGGATATGATGAAGATTCCAAACATCATCGATCCATCAGTTCCAATCGGAAAGGATGATACCTTCAACGTGGAGAACGAGAAGTTTGGTGAGCCTGTTGTTCCTGATTTCGAGATTCCTTATCATACAGATATCATGGAGAGATTTGACGGAATAGATCTCGATGCAGCAGGAAAGGTTGCAGGAAATGGTTTCTATTATCTGATGGGAGATATCGCACGTCTTCACTCAGCCATGACAGCATATGCGCGTGACTTCATGATTGGAAAGGGCTTTACATACTGCATCCCACCATTCATGATCCGTTCAAATGTCGTAACAGGTGTTATGAGCTTTGAGGAGATGGATGCCATGATGTACAAGATTGAGGGAGAGGATCTCTACCTTATCGGCACATCTGAGCACTCAATGATCGGTAAGTTCATCGATACAATAAACGATGAGTCAAAGCTTCCATATACACTCACAAGCTACTCACCTTGCTTCCGTAAGGAAAAGGGTGCACACGGCATTGAGGAGAGAGGTGTTTACCGTATTCACCAGTTTGAGAAGCAGGAGATGATTGTTGTCTGCAAGCCACAGGATTCAAAGGAATGGTATGAGAAGATGTGGAAGTACACAGTAGAGCTTTTCAGAAGTCTCGATGTGCCTGTCCGTACTCTTGAGTGCTGTTCAGGAGACCTCGCAGATCTCAAGGTTAAATCATGTGATGTAGAGGCATGGTCACCAAGACAGAAGAAGTACTTCGAGGTTGGAAGCTGCTCTAACTTAGGCGATGCACAGGCAAGACGTCTTAAGATTCGTGTAAAGGGCGAGGATGGCAAGAAATACTTTGCACATACTCTTAACAACACAGTTGTTGCTCCACCACGTATGCTCATCGCATTCCTTGAGAACAACCTGAATGCAGATGGCTCTGTAAATATCCCTAAGGCACTTCAGCCATACATGGGTGGTACAGAGAAGCTTATTCCGAAGCACTAGTTTTTGAAATAAATTAGTTCATGTAAATATAACAGCCGTAGCTGCGATTGAAAAAGAAAATCGCAGTTACGGCTGTTTTGTGATAAAAGATAAATGCCATATTAAAAACTGGTTGACATGATATATACCGTGATATATACTAAATGCAAAAGGAGGTGTTCTATTATGTTAACAGCTAAGCTATTTGAGAATGGGCGAAGCCAGGCAGTTAGATTACCTAAGGAATGTCGTTTTGATGGAGACGAGGTTATGATAAATAAAGTCGGAGATGTGGTTTTTCTAATACCTAAAGATAATGAGTGGGCAGGACTGCTTAGTAGTCTGGATATGTTTACAGATGATTTCATGAAAGAAGGACGCATGCAGCCAGAAGTACAGGTACGAGAAAGTTTTTAATGAAAAGGGGTTTTTATGAAATACATGTTGGATACGAATATTTGCATATATGCAATAAAAAATAAACCTAAGGAAGTAATAAAGCATATTTTATCACACAAATCAGATGAATTATGTATATCAGCAATTAGCTACGGCGAATTAATGCACGGTGTGGAGAAAAGCACGTATCGCGAAAAAAATTATCTTGCGCTCTCTCTGTTTTTATCATCAATTACAATTTTACAATTTGATGGTATTGCAGCGGAAAAGTATGGTCTGGTGCGTGCTGGACTTGAAACTATGGGAACACCAATCGGACCAATGGATACTTTGATTGCAGCTCATGCTTTGTCCAAAGACCTTATTCTTGTGACAAATAATACAAGAGAATTTTGTCGTGTTGATGGATTAAAGCTTGAAGACTGGACTATTGCATGATGCTACAATAAAATTTACAGAGAAGAAAATCCCTTACCAAACACTTCACTGGTACTCATAACAGACATAAAAGCATGCAGCTTATTCTGATGTATGAAGCTTCTAAGCTCCACGGCCTGCTTCTTTGTGAGTGTGCTGAAAACAATATAGTTTTTCTCACCGGTGTAGGCACCTCTGGCCTCCACATATGTGGCGCTCTTCTCCAGAGTGTTGGTAATGTAATCGCATATCACATCCTTGTCATCGCAGATGAGCATTATGGATTTTCTGAGCATGATATTTTCGATGATTGCATCAATCATAAATGATTTCACAACAAGTCCGACAAATGAATACAGAGCAGTCTTTATGTCAAACACAAAGCAGGCAATTATAATCATGACGAGGTCGGTGAGAAATAAAGCCATGCCAATATTTTCTACATGTGCATATTTTTTTACAATCATGGCGATGACATCGGTTCCGCCACTTGAAGCACCCACATAGAAAAGCAGTGCAGATGCGATTGCAGGAAGAGCGATGGCAAAAATCAGCTCAAGCATTGGCTCGTTTGAGAGCGGATGAGTGAGCGGGTCCAGCTTTTCAAGTACCAGAAGCTCAATTGATAAAAGAACTGTGGCATAGGTAGTCTTAATCGCAAAGCCTTTGCCAAGGAAGAAAAAGCCCACTACAAGCAGAAGCATGTTCACAATAGTAGAAAACATACTCGCTGAGAGAGGTGTAATCTTTGCAAACACAACTGCGGCACCGGTTACTCCACCGAAGGTAAAGTTGTTTGGGAACTTGAAATAGTATACACCGATTGCCATGATGGTGATACTGAGTGTCATTATCAGAAAATTTTTTATCTGTTTAAGCATTCTTGTTCTCCTTTGTGATTTGACAGCTTGTCAGCTATTTATTGCAGTGCTGTGTATCATAGCTTCCTTTTGTATTATTAATCGTGCAAATCTTAATATTTATTTGCATGGATAGTGTAGGACGATGAATGTCTGATGTCAATATAATCCGTTAAATAAATTATAAGTATTATTTCTATAAAAGATATATTATATTAGTAAAACTAATAAGAATAATTACAATATATAATTGGAAAATTTGGCACTATGAAGGTATACTATAGGTATTGAACGAATTGCAGATTATTAGGAGGAACAATAATGGATTACAAGAATTCAGGTGTTGATATCGAGGCAGGTTACAAGTCAGTAGAGCTTATGAAAAAGCATGTAAAGGAGACTATGAGACCGGAGGTGTTAGGTGGTCTCGGAGGCTTCTCAGGAGCGTTCTCACTTGCTTCCATCAAGGATATGGAGGATCCGGTGCTTTTATCGGGAACAGATGGATGCGGAACCAAGGTAAAGCTTGCTTTCATCATGGACAAGCATGATACAATCGGAATCGATGCAGTTGCCATGTGTGTAAATGATGTGGCATGTGCAGGCGGTGAGCCATTATTTTTCCTTGATTATATAGCATGTGGCAAGAACTATCCGGAGAAGATTGCTACAATCGTAAGCGGTGTGGCAGAGGGCTGTAAGCAGTCAGGCTGTGCACTCGTTGGTGGCGAGACAGCAGAGCATCCGGGTCTTATGCCTGAGGACGAGTATGACCTTGCAGGCTTTGCAGTTGGTGTGGTTGACAGAAAGGACATCATCACAGGCGAGAGTTTAAAGGATGGTGATGTACTTATCGGAATGGCATCCACAGGCGTACACTCAAATGGATTTTCACTTGTCAGAAAGATTTTCAAGATGGACAAGGAAACATTAAATACATATCATGAGGAGCTTGGCACTACACTTGGAGAGGCACTTCTTGCCCCTACAAGAATCTATGTAAAGGCTCTTAAGGCTGTAAAGGATGCAGGAGTCACAGTAAAGGCCTGCAGTCATATCACAGGTGGCGGCTTCTATGAGAATATCCCACGTATGCTTATCGATGGCAAGCGTGCCGTAGTTGAGAAAAACAGCTACCCTGTTCCACCAATCTTTAAAATGATGGCTAGAGAGGGAAATGTCGAGGAGCAGATGATGTACAATACCTACAACATGGGACTTGGAATGATTGTCGCAGTTGACCCTGCAGACGTGGACAAGACTATGGAGGCTATGAAGTCTGCCGGAGATACACCATACGTAGTCGGAAAGATTATTGACGGCGAGAAGGGTGTAGATCTCGTATAATATCATTATATTGTTAATAACGTATACATCGTTGCGAGGAAAAAGAATGAAAATTGCAGTATGTGTATCGGGTGGCGGCACCAATCTTCAGGCCATCATAGATGCAATAGATAACGGAACAATTACAAACACACAGATAGAGGTTGTTATCAGCAACAACGCAGATGCATATGCGCTTGAGAGAGCTAAAAAGGCAGGAATAAAGGCAGTGTGTATCTCACCAAAGAGCTATGAAAACAGAGCTGCCTTCAATGAGGATTTTTTAAAGCAGCTTAACTCATATCATGTGGATTTAGTCGTACTGGCAGGCTTTCTGGTAGTGATTCCGCCTGAGATGATAAAGCAGTATAGAAACAGAATCATAAATATCCATCCATCGCTCATACCATCCTTCTGCGGTACAGGCTACTATGGCCTTAAGGTGCATGAGGGAGTGCTTGCACGCGGTGTGAAGGTGACAGGTGCCACCTGCCACTTTGTGGATGAAGGCACAGACACAGGTCCTATTATTTTACAGAAGGCAGTCGAGGTAAAGCAGGGCGACACACCTGAGGTGCTCCAGCGCAGAGTTACTCTGCACATATTCCGTACCGTCTATGTCAAAAACGTGGACCGTGTCGCCTATTTCCAACTTTTCTGCGTCGCCGTATTCGGATAACTTCGATAGGTCAATCAGTTTACCGCTGATTGTCAACTGCGGTACGTCAATTCTATCTTCGTTGTCCTCATCAAATTCCCACTTTGCATTGCGGTACAGTTTGTCCGCTGACGTATAGTCGCTGTAATCTTTGTACCCCTCTTGTACTCCGTATTTTTCAATGTTTGGACTGTCTATATATGCTTTGCCGCCGTTTACACTGCTGACCGTTAAATCATCACTTCCGAACGCCCATAAACGCGTTATCATATCGCTTACGTTGCGTTCTATTGATATGCTTTGCATATTCTTTTCTAAACGCAGTCTGACGCCGTTATCTGTGCCGATACGTTCAACAATGGCAATGTTACATACAATGTTGTTATTACTGTCAATAGTTGTTTCGTGGAATATCTCACCACGTCCCAAATTTTCTATTATCGTTTTTATAACGTCCCACAAATTCGTTTTGTCAGTTGAGAAAAAATCAATTAACAATTCATCATCTGCTACCCACTTCATTCCTTTGGCGGTAAGCTCTGCCTCTGTCATAATGTGAAAAATGCACCTTTCCCCGACATACTTTTTAAATTCTGATATAATATCAATCGCTTGTTTTAGAACATATCTTGAACTTTTACCGATATTATCACCGATTGTCGGTATAAATGCTTTCATTGCCTCGTAAACGAAATGCGGTGTACCGTAAACGTGCAATGTGTCTGTACCGTTTGTATTTCGTGTTGTTCGGCTGATTTCGTATATATGACCGTTTACACTAACCAACATATTTTGACTGATTAGACGTGCCTTTTCGTCGTATGGATAGTCAAATTCAATACTTCCCGTATCGTTCAATATCCTTGTTTCCTTGATATTATATGCGTTGTTCAGCACCTCGCCTGTTTCAAAACTGTCTGTATATCTGTCGTGCAATCGCATAAATGTTATCTGTCCCATTTGTATATATCCTCCGTTTCTGTATTCCACACATACTGTGGATAAAATGAAAATTCGACCGTTGCCGTCGTGGACAAATTTATTCTATTCGCCCCTGTTTCCAATTCAAAAAAACTACCTTTGATTTTTTTCATAATACTGTTGCCGTTTACGTCTGTTACCGACTGTTTGTCGCAGTCAATAACGCAGTTTTCCGACACCGTAATACTGATACCGTTACAGGTTATCGTTGTAGATTTTTTGACGTTTGTAACACGCAAAACAGGTCTGACAGGGCGGTCGCCTGTGTTATGTATTGTGCTGTCGCCTGCCGTTGTAATCGTGTAATATTCATTCGGTCCGATTGGTATTTCATCATCTAATTTGATGTTTTGGCTATCCAATATCGGACCGTCAAAAATATCAAATACCAACGCCGCCCACGTCTGCACCTTGAACGACACCGAAATAACGGCTTTGTGTCCGTAGTTTTCGGGTTTATAATCTATTGTTTCAATAACCGACGCATTCCATTTGACATTCGGTGTGTCGTCAAATATCAACTCACCGCGTCCCATTAACCACGTTGTGATTTTTGTGATTTTGCTGTTCAGTTCAGACATATCCGCCGCCGATATTTGCAAATTCATTTTAAATACACGGTTTTTATAAAATTCACGGTTGTACGCATTTGCCGTTGAAAAATCATATTCACCGTCTATATATGGGCTGTCATATGTCTGTATTTTCATTTCCGGTTTAATCGGACGTGACTGCGTTTGTACAGTCACTCCGAAATCGTTTGAATGTTTGTTTTTAAAATAAAATCCGTTTCGCATTTTCTACCTCCGCACATTATACATAGCTACCCAAAACAGCGCTGTCAGTCGTATTGATTGTGATTTTACTGTTGTTGTTATAGTTCTGCTGTTCAATCTTAATGCCCTTAATTGCGTCTATAATCTCACTTAACGTCTTGGTTATCTTGTCATTGCCGCCGCTGACTTCCTGTGTTATATCCGCCACAATACCCGTCACGTCTATACTGTCAATGTTGGTTGCAATGGACTTGATGAAATCAGCCTTGCTGTTTTCCAACGCGTCATACTCCGCCTCCAATTTTTCAATCGTGGCATTGTTTTTGACTTGCAGTTGATACAATTCCTCGTCACGTTGCAGTTGTTTCATCTGCTCTTGCAGTTCTTTGTACTTCTGCTGTCCTCTGTCTGTTACTGCATTTGCGTAAATATCCAACTGCGCCTGTGTTTCGGACATATCAGCCTTGCGGTCCTCTACCGTCCAACTGTCCTGTAGGGCCTGTTCCTGTGCAGAAAATTCATCACGCAGTTTGTTGATGTAGTCCTGTTGTTGCTGTAGCATATTGTCAAACGATTCGCCCGCTTGGTCGAACATATCGTGATTTAGTTCAGTCATATTTTCGTTGTATTCTTTGCGGCTGATTAACCCCAAATCATAATATTCCTGTGTATACTGCTGAATACGTTTTAAACCGGCGATATATTCTTCATCGGTCATACCGTAATACTTGCGTTGTTCTTCCAACCAGTTCTTTGACTGCTCCACACGCTCCGAATACATATCCGAACCTAATTCACTTTGGTACTTGTCGAACTCGTCCTGTGTCAGCTCACCGTTCGCCAATTCCTCACGGTGCCTGTCCATAACGCGGTTGTATGCGTCAAGCGGACTGTCGCCGTTATCTTGCCAGTCGTTGAAATATGTATGCTCGCTGATGTAGTCCTTAGATATGTTGTATTCTTGTTCAATCTGTTCTTTGCGTTTATCTAAATATTCTTCATTCAGCTTGTTTTTTGCCTCTACATATTCTTTGTGGCTGATTATACCCTGTGCGTACATTTGTTCGGTGTACGTCTGTATTCTGCCGATACCTGCTATATAA
>OGWV01001925.1_pt1 | contig 12920 bp, 9 predicted proteins | sample 1576081 | NCBI WGS metagenome assembly OGWV01 (sample SAMEA3541541, study PRJEB24748) | human gut metagenome | biome: human gut; feature: human-associated habitat; material: faeces | place: China | collected 2012 | reverse complement strand
AGACATGCGGGATGTTCACGTCGGCGGAGAGCTGCTTGACGGCGGCGATGGCGGCGTCGGCAGCCTCGTCGGTGCTCATACCCGTGGTGTCAACGCCCATGGCGACGGCAACCTTGGCCAGGCGCTCGGCGCAAACCGGCTTGTTGAACTCCATGGCGATCGGCAGCAGCATGGCGCAAGCGACGCCGTGCGGGGTATCGTAGTGAGCGGACAGGGTGTGGGCCATGGCGTGATCGATGCCCAGGCCAACGTTGGAGAAGCCCATGCCGGCGACATACTGGCCAAGAGCCATGCCCTCGCGGCCGGAGCCGGGCTGACCGGACTTGGCCTCGGCGACAGAGTCGCGCAGGTTCTCGCTGATCAGCTTAATAGCCTCAAAGTGGAACATGTCGGAGAGCTCCCAAGCGCCCTTGGTGGTGTAACCCTCGATGGCGTGGGTCAGAGCGTCCATGCCAGTGGAAGCGGTCAGGCCAGCGGGCATGGAAGCCATCATGTCGGGGTCGACGACGGCGACCTCGGGGGCGTCGTTGGTGTCAACGCACACGAACTTGCGGACCTTCTCGGGGTCGGTGATGACGTAGTTGATGGTCACCTCGGCAGCGGTACCGGCGGTCGTCGGCACAGCGATGGTGAACACGGCGTGGTTCTTAGTGGGAGCAACGCCCTCGAGGCTGCGGACATCGGCAAACTCGGGGTTGTTGATGATGATGCCGATAGCCTTGGCGGTGTCCATGGAGGAGCCACCACCGATGGTCACGATAGCGTCAGCCTCGGCGGCCTTAAAGGCCTCGACGCCGTCCTTGACGTTCTGGATGGTGGGGTTGGGCTTAATCTCGGAGTAGAGGCTCCAAGCAATACCGGCGGCGTCGAGCTCGTCGGTTACCTTGGCGGTAACGCCAAACTTGACCAGGTCGGGGTCGGAGCAGACGAAGATCTTCTTGTAGCCACGACGCTGGAGCTCGCCGGGGATCTCCTTGATGGCGCCAGAACCATGATAAGAAATGGTGTTGAGAACGAAACGATTAGCCATTGATAGCCTCCCATCGTGTGCGGGGCGCCCATTACGCCCCACGCTATGTGTCCCATCCTAACGCTTTTGAAACAAAAAATGCATGAGAACGTCAAAAGTGTTAAAGCGTTTCAACATAATAACGGAGCCCCAGTCCTTCCCTCCCGACTGCAGCGAAGGCTAGATTATAGGAGCAATTGCCCAAAGAATACGACCAACTCAGTCTATAAATTGTTTCTGTTTTAGCAATATATGTTTGACAATACGTTTATAAAAGGATACTTTATAGTAATTAATATGCATGCAGCAAATAGTGTCATTCATTTTGTTAGAAATTGCCCATGCGGTTATTGCAGCTGCATGTACTGCAACATACAGCGTAATTCTCCGCACGAAGCAGAAGACGGTTCCAATTCGATCGAGGCGATGACGCGTGATGGCTACTGGTCCTAAATCGAGCAAGACGGCTACAAACGAATATCGAATCTCAATTGAAGGTAACCCTTATCCGCATGCTCTGGCTCTCGTCAACCCAGCGGGAGACAACCTCAACATCAAAAGACATGGGTTCACGGGTCCACTAGGACAGCTATTGAGTCTTAAATACACCGTTTATGACGATGCAAATGAAAAGCTCTTTACTGTCGTCGACGGTGGTTTTAGTAACATGCCCAGGGTTGCGCTCATCATCGAACACAAGGAAGTTGCGGTGTTCGATTATGGCCTAAACAGACTTGAGATGAAGTGCGTAACGAACATACCGAATTACACAATAAAAGGTAACTTCCTATTTGGAGATTACGATATATTCAGTCAGCGGGAAGTGAAGCTATCTTCAGTTAACGTCCTTCAATGTGATAAACAATCGTGCTTTAACATACAGGTTTTGGATAAAGCCGAATTAGCCGCCGCAATTGGAATACCCACAGCCATTGCCCTTCTGAGGGCTCGGATTGAAGAGCATCTCGAATAAATTGCAAAAAGCAGTTCGTAACAACATTCAGGAGCTAGATAGTTTTTTTCTGGCTCCTGAAGCTGTACTACATAGAGATGAAAAATAATGCGGCAAAGGGACAGCCCCTTTGCCGCATTCGGTTACTTTCGACAGCCCTCTTTCCAAGCCTCGGCCGCAACCTTCCAGCGAAAACGCAAGTCGCGCTCGCGGTCGATGAACATGATTGCAAACGCCACGAACAGCAGCACGCTCGCCACGACGATGGCGTGCAGACCCATGCGCTCAATGCACCAATTGCCCAACACGGCGCCAAACACAAAGGTAAAGATCACACCAAAGTACAGCAGGCCGTTTTCCAAAAAGCCGCGCTTGTGGGTAATGATGTAGTCGTCCACGTTTTGCAAGGCATTACGGAGGTTGCCGATACACATGGTCGTGGCGATGCCGTGTCCATGAATCTTGCGGAAACTCTCGACCTGCATACCGCAGGCAAACGAAGTAAGGCAGTTGGCGAGCAGGTTGAAATCGCCGCCCGGGATAAAGCTCACGCCCAGCAAGATAACGGCTTCAAAAAACACCGTCACCTGGCGCCAGTGAATCACGCTGCCAAAACGCTCGTGTACCAGGTCGGCAAGCATAATGCCCACGGCAAACGACACCACGGGGAAGAAATAACGTCCCGCGAGCGCCCAATTACCCTCCGAGATGCTCACGCCCACCAACAAGATGTTGCCTGTCTGCGCGTTGGCGAAAACATGATCGCGCCCAATGTACGAATACACGTCCATAAAGCCACCGGCGAGCGCCAGAATGATGCCCAGCTCGATGGACTCCGATATCTGCTTGGCACGCTGCATCGTCGTGCATCCTCCTTGTTGACGACCCTCTCGTGCGTTGGCGGAGACATAGCCGCCGTTCATACTGTAACCCATTGACAACATGGCGTGCGCGCGAGACGGGCTCCCCAACGCGCAGATACACAGTCTGGAAACAAACGGCGGGCGCGGCGCCACACCCGACGCCCGATGCCTCGTGTACTCCACCAGTCTTTTTAGCCCCGTCCCAAAAAGACTGGTTACAATTACGTGCAGCATACAAACACAGGGAGGGATCGTGGCAAAAAAGCCTCAGCACGCTCAGAACAACCAGCGCAGTCAGCAGGGCAAACAGGGCCAGCAACAAAAGCGCGGCGGCAAGGCGCAGGCCACGGTCGCCCGCACCAAGCATTCCCAAGCGACGCCCGCCCGCCCCTGGCGACCGGGCCGCGATAAGTTCCTCCCCGTCAGCCGCGCCGACATGGATGCGCGCGGCTGGGACCAGTGCGACTTTGTCTACATCTGCGGCGACGCCTACGTGGACCATCCAAGCTTTGGCATGGCCATCATCAGCCGCGTGCTCGATGCGCATGGCTACAAGGTGGGTATCATCTGCCAGCCCGACTGGACCGACCCCGCCAGCATCACCGTGCTCGGCGAGCCGCGCCTGGGCTTTCTCGTCAGCGCCGGCAACATGGACTCCATGGTCAACCACTATTCGGTGACCAAGCACCGCCGCCACACCGACGCCTATACCCCTGGTGGCGAGGAGGGGCGCCGTCCCAATCGTGCCGTCACGGTCTACGGCAACCTCATCCGCCAGACGTTCAAGGACGCTCCCATCATCATCGGCGGCATCGAGGCAAGCCTGCGCCGCCTGGCCCACTACGACTACTGGCAGGACAAGCTCAAGCGCTCGGTACTGCTCGACTCGGGCGCTGACATCCTCATCTACGGCATGGGCGAGCACGCGATTGTCGAGATCGCCGACGCGCTCGATGCGGGGCTGCCCGTCGATCAGATCACCTATATCAACGGCACCGTCTACCGCACGGGCTCGCTCGACGAGGTCTACGACTACGACCTGCTGCCCAGCTGGGACGACCTTACCGCCGACAAGCTCAACTACGCGCGCAGCTTTAACGTGCAGCAGCAGAATATGGACCCCATCACCGGTCATCGCCTGGTAGAGCCCTACCCCAACAGCGTCTATGTGGTGCAGAACCCGCCGTCGGCAACACTCACCACCGACGAGATGGACGAGGTTGCCGAACTCCCCTACGCACGCGATTGGCATCCCGACTACGACGCGGCGGGCGGCGTGCCGGCCTTTGCCGAGATCAAGTTTTCCATTAGCTCCAACCGCGGCTGTTTTGGCGAGTGCTCGTTTTGCGCCCTCACCTTCCACCAGGGCCGCGTGTTGCAGATGCGCAGCCACGACTCGATCATGCGCGAGGCCGAGCTGCTCACGCGCGATCCCGAGTTTAAGGGCTATATCAACGACGTGGGCGGGCCGACGGCCAACTTTAGCCGTCCTGCCTGCGACAAGCAGCTCAAGCACGGCGTGTGCAAGAACAAGCGCTGCCTGTGGCCGAGCGTGTGCAAGAACATGGTGGTCGACGAAAGCGGCTACACGCAGCTGTTGCGCGATCTGCGCCAGTTGCCGGGCGTCAAAAAGGTCTTCGTCCGCAGCGGCATCCGCTTTGACTACACCATGGCCGACGCCTCGGACGAGTTTTTGTGCGAGCTGTTGGAGCATCATGTCTCGGGCCAGCTGCGCGTAGCGCCCGAGCACGTGAGCGACGCGGTGCTGTCCGTGATGGGCAAACCGAGCCGCGCCGTCTACGATGCGTTCTGTCGTAAATTTGAACGCTTGAACCGCGAATACGGACTCAAGCAGTACGTGGTGCCGTATCTGATCTCGAGCCATCCCGGCTCGACGATGAAGGAAGCCGTGGACCTTGCCGAAGCCGTACGCGACATGGGCTATATGCCCGAGCAGGTGCAGGATTTCTACCCCACGCCGTCGACCATGTCGACCTGCATGTACTACACCGGCGTAGATCCGCGCACCATGGAGCCGATCTACGTGGCCCGCGACCCGCACGAGAAGGCCATGCAGCGCGCACTGATTCAGTATCGTAAGCCCGAGAACTACAAGCTCGTACGCGAGGCACTGGAAAAGGCCGGCCGCCGCGATTTGATTGGCTACACCAAGCATTGCCTGATTCGCCCCGTGCCGCCACGCCCGGGCGAGACGCCTGCTGGCGGTGGGCATGGCACCGGCAAGAAGGGCGGCAAGGCCCACGGTGGCGTTGGCGGCGCTGGCAAGGGACCCAAAGGCAGCAAGGGTCACGGCGGCATGTCGCGTGCGCAGAACACCGCAGGCCGCAACCGTGCAGCCCAGGGGCGCCAGGGCGCTAACGGAGGCGGACGCCGCAATTAGGGCAGCGATGCGCTCGCTGCGTCCATCCCACACGCTTGGCGCAGCGAGCGCATTGCCTCAACGAGGATGACGCCGGCGATAGCGACCGTGATTGCCACGTCGAGCGGCGTGTTCACAAACCACAGCAGGCCCATGAGGTACGACCCGGCATTAAAGGCAAAGTGCAACAGGATCGTATAGCGAAGCTTTCCAGTCGTTACGAGCACCCAGCCAAAGACCAGACCGGCGGCACCCGCGTAGCAGCCCTGCACCCAATTCATGTGCATAAAACCGAAGATTGCCGCCTGCAACACAGTCGCCGCGGCGATACCCCACGTGCTTGGAGCCGCCCAGGGCACCATGGCGCCATCCTGTGCGCTCGCACGACGCCGGCGTTTCCAGAGCGGACGGCACTGCGGGTTAAACGCTCGGAGCGAAAACTCAAAAATGATACCGCGCACCAGCAGTTCCTCGCAAAACGGAGCGCCGAGCACCGTGGTCAGGACGGCCAGATAGCTCGTATCGCCCATGCCCGTCTCCTCGACAAGCTCGCTGTAATCGGCCGCGGCATCAGGCAACAGCGACAGCACGGCGTCGGTCACGTAGCCAACGACCACCTGCAGGGCCAGGCCGATCACGATAACGCAGGCGATACGCTTCCACGCCCCACGCGCTCCCCCGCCGAGCGGATGCTCGCTTTGCCGGCGTGCCATAAATGAACGCGGCCAAAGATAACGCCACCACAGCAGCGCCATCAAAAACGATGCCGTCTGCGCGACGGCCAGAAGCAATTGAATGTCGAGGTCATCGATCGAAAAACCCAAGAACACCGATGCGACGCCAAGGGCGGAGAACAAAACGACGCTCAGGGCAATATCGGCAGCGACAACGCCAAAACAGGCAAGCGCCCAAATCATCGCATTGAGCATGCCAACCTCCTCAAAACCCTGCACTTAGGGACGTTCCTTAACTGCCGGCAGAAAAGGAACGTCCCCAAGTGCCGGCAGTTTGGGACAGTCATTGTTGATGAGAATCGGGCGAAATGCCAAAGGCCCCGTTGGGCGAGATGTCGAACGGGAAGGTGCCGCAGCGATTGAACGCGGCGATAAACATGCGGATGGCGTTGGACGGCGTGGTGCCCACGAGCTGGGTTGCCGCCGCGAAGGCCGCCTTTTCCTCGGGCAAGACCTTCGCGACAACCGGGGTCATGTGTTCTGCCATGGCGCTTCCTTTTTGAAACGACGGTGGTGCGGATAGATGCGGGCCACGCGGCTGGGCGACGGGCTGTGAAGGCAACCCGATTGGCCCGCATCCGGAGTTTGTTTCTGCTGCGCTGGTATTACTTGGTATTCCTAAGTATTACCCCGCAGATAGAATAGCACACCCGACCCCATGGGGGCGGAGGAAAACGAATCATTTTGTTGCTGAGTAGGTATTTAGAGCGTGATGATGTCCGAGATATCGAGGGCCTGAGCGTCGGCGACATCGTGCGATGCAAGCAGCAGCATACGGCCGTCGAGCAAGTCGAGCACGACCTCGGCGCATGCGTCGCGCGCAGCGGTATCTAAACCGGTAAAGGGCTCGTCAAGAATCACCGCGCCGCCCGGGCACAGCAGGGCTCGAGCGATCTCGACGCGACGGCGCTGCCCGCCCGAAAGCTCGGCCACGCGAACATGTACATCGACCCCCGGCACCAGCAGGCGCAACAGGGCCGCAGCACTCGAGGCGTCCACGCGTGCATCGGCGCACACTAGCACGTTATCCAGCGCCGCGGCGGACTCGACCAAGCGTGCATCCTGAAACACCATCGAGCACGGCGTGCACTCCCCCGCCGCCAGCGCAAGCAACGTCGACTTGCCCACGCCCGAGGCGCCCATCACGCAGGCGCGCCCACCGGCAGACACATGAAGTACCAGTCCGTCGAGCGCCGGCGCCCAGGGCGCACGATCGCCCACAGCAAGCGCAAGCTCCGCCGCAGCCCTGCCGCCAGCAGAACCGCCCGCACGCCCGTGCAAGCCGCGTCCATGCGACAGCACCGCCGCACGCCACGCCGCGGGTCCCGAAGCCCGCAGCAACCACACCAGCACACGCTCGCATGCCCACGATGCCGCCACGACTAGCACGGTCCAAGCCAGTAGGTCAGCCGTCTCGATGAGCAGCTTCGCCTGATAGATGCGTTCGCCCACGGTGCCCGTCGCCATGCCGATCAGCTCCGCCGCCACACCGGCCTTCCAGCTCATGCCAATCACGGCGCGGGCGCACGAAAGCACAAACGGCAGGACTTCGCGCCAGGTGTGGGCGCAAAACAGTCGCCAGCCCCGCACGCCATGCAGGCGGAACATCTGCTCCAGTGGCTTATCCACCTGCGACAAGCCTTCGACCAGTGAGAAATATACGCCCGGCAGCGCCATCAAAAAGACCGCCGCGATGCTCACACGTGCCGACCCCAGCCAAATGAGCAGCAGGACCACCACGCAGGCAACCGGCGTCGCCTTCACAAACGAAAGTGCCGGCGCCGCCAAGCGGGCAAACGCCCGCGAACGTGACGAAATCCCGGCAAGCACACCACCACACACCGCGGCAAGCGCCAGCCCGCCCAGTATCCGCGCGCCCGAGCCCGCCAAAATCGCCCAGGTACCGCCATCGCACACCAGGCGCAGAAGCGCCAAGGCAACAGCACCCGGCCCCGGCAAGATCAGCGGCTGCGCCACCAGCGACGCCGCAAAGATCCACACGGCAAGCCAAAAGGCGGCGACGGCACCCACTGCCGCCACCGCCTTCGCACGCTCAGTCATGTGTCGAGCAAACGCACGCACGAGCTACTCCATGTAGTAAAAATCGTCAGCCGGGAGCTTACCGCCCACGGCACTCGCGTCCGCATCGGCCAGCACCTGCAGGTACCCACCGAGCGCCGCCTTCATATCTTTCCCCGTCTGGCACACGAGCATGCACCCGGGAATCGCCTTTTCGGCAATCGTGGCGTTATCGACGATACCCGCATCGACCACCGCCTGAGCCCAGTCCGCCGGTGCCGCGTTCACGGCCTCAACGCTCGCCGCGTGGCAGCTCAGGAATTCCGCCACGGCCTCGGGATGTTCCTCGGCAAACGCGCGGCGCACCACGGTCACACCCGTCAGCAAGCGCGAGCCCGTGTCTCCTGCCAGCTCGTCCCACGCATCGGTCAGGCTCACCGGTGCCGACAGCTTGCCCTCGCTCTTGGCGACGGCCGCCGTCTTAAACGGCTCGGGCAGCACACCCACGGCAGACGGATCGGCAAGCAGGGCCGACAGCACCTCGGTGGGCTCGCTCTTAAACTCGAGCGCCACTTGGCCGGTCAGGCCCGCGCGCTCCAGCAGGTAGTTCATGACGTACTCCGGCGTGGTGCCCTTGCCCGTCATATAGACGGCATGGCCCGCCAGATCGCCAAACGAGGTCACACTCGCGTCGCCCGTCACCACGCTCAGCACGCCGAGCGTGTTGATGTCGATGACCTGCACCGCGCCCTCGGTCTTGTTGTAGAGAACGCTCGCCACGTTGGCGGGCACCAGGGCGATATCGACATCGCCCTGAATGACCTTGGGCACGATCTCGTCGGCCGCGGCGCTGATCGCAAAATCGAACTCGTTATCCGTCTCGCCACTCGCCGCCTGGTCCATAAACTGCACCAGGCCAATCGAGGTCGGCCCCTTGAGCGAGGCGATGCGCACCTCGACCGGCCCTGCAGCAGCACCGGCGCCGTCCGTGGCAGCCGAGCCCGCAGCAGACCCAGCCTCCGCGGCCCCGCCGCCACATCCAACCAGTGCAAGCGACAGCGCGCCGGCGGCAAGCGCCGAGGCAAACCCCCGGCGCGTCATCTCAACAGTAAACGCGCGCATCGTTAGCACGTCCCTTCGTTAGGCATCGTCCATGCGTGATGGTCGGTATGCAGCAGCTCCTCGGCCAGCGGCGAGAGCGGCTCGCCCAAAAACTCGCGGTAGCATGCCTGGACATCGGGGTTCTCGTGCGAGAAGCGAATGTCCGCCTTCGCATCCAGGCCCCACAGCACCTGGCCGCGCTCAGCTGCCAGCTCGCAGCCGTCGTGGATGGGCTGACCGCCGCCGCCGACGCAGCCGCCCGGGCACGCCATGACCTCAACGAAGTCATAGCTCACGCGACCGTCGCGAATCGCGTCGAGCAGACGGGCGGCGTTGCCCAGCCCGTGTGCCACGGCGACGCGCACCTTGGTGCCATCGATATCGGCCACGGCTTCTTTCCAGCCGTCCAGGCCACGCACGTCGGTAAAGAATTCGGCGTCGGGGTTCTTGCCCGTCACCAGGTAATATGCCGAGCGCACGGCGGCCTCCATCACGCCGCCCGTGGCGCCAAAGATCACACCCGCGCCCGTGCCAAAGCCCAGCGGCGTATCGAGCGGCTCCTCAACCAGCGTGTCCACGCTCACGTGACTCGCGCGGATCATGCGCACCATCTCGCGCACCGTCAGTGCAACGTCCACGTCGGGCGCGCCGCCCTCGCCCATCATGCTCGGCAGCGCACACTCGGCCTTCTTGGCCGTGCACGGCATAACGGACACCACGAACAGACGCTCGAGCTCCACGCCCAGCACCTTGGCGTAGTAGGTCTTGGCGATGGCGCCGAACATCTGCTGCGGCGACTTTGACGTGGACAGGCTGTCGACAAACTCGGGGTAACGTGCCTTCACAAAGCGCACCCAGCCCGGGCAGCAGCTCGTGAACATGGGCCAGCCGTGGCTGTCGCCCTCGCCCTTGACGGCCTTCCCCAGGCGCTCGAGCAGTTCGGAGCCCTCCTCCATAATGGTGAGGTCGGCCGAGAAATCGGTGTCGAACACGTACTCAAAGCCAACGCGGCGCAGGGCGCAAGCCAGGCGCTCAACGGTGGCCTCCTCGCGCGGAATGCCGAGCTCCTCGCCCCAGGCGCTACGCACGGCCGGCGCAATCTGCACCAGTACGATCTTGTCGGGATCGGCGATGGCGTCGAACACGGTCTCGGTATCGTCACGCTCGCGCAGGGCGCCCGTCGGGCAATGCGTGATGCACTGACCGCACGCGACGCAATCGGTCTTGCCGATCGGCGCACGCCCGCAGGTGCCCACGGCGGTATGCGTGGCGCGGTTGGTCAGGTCCCAAATCCCTAAGCCCTGCACGCTCTCGCACACCTTGATGCAGCGCATGCATTTGATGCACTTGTCGTTATCGCGGATGATGGGGAAATCGAAGTCCCAGCCCTCGCGCGCCAGGTGCTGCTCGTACGGCAGATAGAAGATACCCAGGTCGTTGGCGATGGTCTGCAGGTTGCAGTTACCACTGCGCACGCAGCTCGTACAGCGCGAGTCGTGCTGGGACAGCAGCAGCTGCACGTTGGTGCGACGCGCCCCGCGGGCCTTGGGGCTGTTGGTGTGGACCACCATGCCGTCGAGCACGTAGTTGTTGCAGGCGGCAACCAGCTGGTCGCAGCCCTCAACCTCGACCACGCATACGCGGCAGCCGCCGATCTCGTTTAGATCGCGCAGGTAGCACAGGGTGGGAATCTGGATGCCGGCGGACTTGGCCGCATCCAGGATCGTGGTGTGCTCGGGAACCACGACCTCGCAATTATCGATCGTGAGCTTGACCATGTTGAGTGCTCCGTTTTCGGTGTTGTCGCTGACGGTGGTGTTGTTGGGCTCTACCATTCCAGGTTCCTCCCTCCGCGGAACGCGCCAAAGCCAAAGTGATCGCAACGCAGGCAGCGGCTCGCCTCCTGGCGCGCCTCCTGCTCGGTGAGACCCTGCTCGACCAGATCCCAATCGTGAATACGCTCGCCGGCCTCGCGCTCGCCCAGCTCGCAGCGGCCGCACTCATGCTTGCCCTTAAACTGGACGGTCGGCAGCTCGACCTCGAGCTTGATCTTGTGGTCAAAGCCCAGGTAGCGGTCGATATTTGCCGAAGCCACGCGGCCGGCGTTGATGGCGCGGATAACGGTGGCGGGGCCGGTCTGGCAGTCGCCGCCGCTAAAGAGGCCGTCGAAGTTGGGCACGGCGCCATCCGAATCGGTGACCACGCAGCCCCACTTACAAGCGATGCCCATGTCCTCAAACGGCTTGGAATCGATGTCCTGGCCAATGGCCACAAACACGCGCTCGCAGGGAATGACGCGCTCGGGCGTGGCGGCGGCACGCGGGGCCGGACGCCCACGACGGGGCTCGCCGATAATCTGCGGCTGCACGCGCAGGCCACTCACGCGACCGTCTTCGCCCGTCTCGATGGCGAGCGGAGCCGTCAGCTCCAGCACCTCGCAGCCCTCGGCCTGGGCACCGGCGATCTCGGCGTCCTGGGCTGTCATATCGCAGATGCGCCGGCGGTAGACGATGCTCACCTTTTCGGCACCGCAGCGCACGGCGGAGCGCGCCACGTCCATGGCCACGTTACCGCCGCCGATGACGCACACGCGCTGGCCGCTCAGGTCGGGCAGCTCGTCATCGCCGATGGCGCGCAGCATCTTGACGGCCGACTCCACGCCGGGAGCTTCTTCGCCCGGAAGGCCGAGCTTCTTATCGCTGTGGGCGCCAATGGCCAGGTAGACGGCATCGAACTCGTCGCGCAGGCGGGCAAGCTCCTCGCCGTTGACGGAGTGGTCGAGCTCCACGTCGATGCCGGCGCTCAAGATCCAGTCGATCTCGGCCTGCAGGCGCTCGCGCGGCAGACGATAGCTGGGGATGCCATAGCGCAGCATGCCGCCCAGGTGGTGGCGCTGCTCAAAGATGGTCACCTTATGACCCATCACGGCCAGGTAGTAGGCACAGGAAAGGCCGGCCGGGCCGCCGCCGATCACGGCGACGCGCTTACCGGTGTCGTCCACTACATGCGGCTTGTGGTCGTTGAGGTCGCTGTGCTCAACGGCAAAACGCTTGAGGGCGAGAATGTTCATGGGGTCGTCGACCATGCCACGGCGGCAATGCATCTCGCAGGGATGCTCGCACACCAAGCCGCAGACGAGCGGCAGTGGGTTGTTCTTGCGGATGACCTTGACGGCGTCGGCATACCGGCCGGCCTCGACCAGCGAAATGTACCCGGGAATGTCGACGTGCGCCGGGCAGCCCGAAACGCACGGGACGCGGGCCTCGCGGTCAAAGCCGCAGGAGTGCTCGCGGATGTGATGCTCAAAATCGTCGCGGAAGCCGCGAATGGCCGTGAGTGCCATGGCGCCAGCTTCGTAGCCGATGGCGCAGTCGCTCGAAAGGTAGATGGTGCGGGCCGTGCGCTCAATCAGGTTGAGCGTGGACTCATCGGCGCGCCCTTCGAGCACATCGGCGAGCAGGTCGCTCAGCGCGCTCAGGCCCACACGGCAGGGTGTGCACTTGCCGCAGCTCTGGGTGGAGCACAGGTTAACGAGCGCTGCCGTAAACTCAACGGGACACGGGGCGAGCGAACTCACCGCCAGACGGCGTCCGAGCGCATCGTGCAGATCGTCCATGACGGCCTGAGCGTGGCTGCGTTCCATTACGTGCAGTCGAGCCATAAGATCCCCTCTCACATGGCAGCCCGGAGGCGAGACCGGGCGAAGTTGCTACACGCACAACACTGACCTATAAAATTGTTTGGCAGCGACACGGTTCGGCAGGCGGTATGAAACGTCGTCCTTAGCGGTGAAAACGAACATTTCCGGGTGACGCATAATTTCTTTCGCAAATTGACAACCGCATAGCGGAACACGGCCCGC
>OGWV01001924.1_pt1 | contig 12920 bp, 9 predicted proteins | sample 1576081 | NCBI WGS metagenome assembly OGWV01 (sample SAMEA3541541, study PRJEB24748) | human gut metagenome | biome: human gut; feature: human-associated habitat; material: faeces | place: China | collected 2012 | reverse complement strand
ACAACACAGACATGTACGCCAGCAGCCTCCAGTAATCGGTATAGTGAAATTCCGGGAAATAGGCTACACAGGTCTGTACCTGCGTGATATGGCTTGCAGGGGCACCGGAACGCATATCCGCCGTGGCTGTCATGTTGATGCCATAGCCTGATTTCAACGTGCTTCCTGATGCAGTGGGGTTCTTTTCATCCGGAGTGTGTAGGAGTTGACAATTCCTACACTTTGATGTATAATTTTTGCTAAAAACTATGACAGGAGAGAAAAAACATGTTAATGCCATGTCCCGAATGTGCTTTAAATGTTAGCGACAAAGCAATATATTGCCCTCATTGTGGCTTTCCTTTAAAGCCAGAGAAATTACCAAAAAAAATGAAAGGAAAAAATAATAAAAGAAGAAGATTGCCAAACGGTTTTGGTCAAATAAGTGAAATTAAGAATAGAAAGTTACGTAATCCATTTCGTGCAATGATTACTGTTGGTAAAACAGAAACAGGAAGAAGTATTTGCAAACCACTCAAACCGCAATCATATTTTCCTACTTATAACTGATGCTCTGCACGACCTGCTGATGCAGGTCAGGCAGCGTCGGCCCAATGCAGAGGGGGTCCTGCCGGATAATGGACAGGTTTTTCCTTTTCCGGAACTGGATCCTCTGGGAGATACCTTTGGTGTTCTGACTGAAGAAAGCGGCACCACCGTTGTCAACTGGTATGCCGCGGATGCCTACAACAGGCTTTGCAGAACCATACATCAGTGGTATCAGGAAGGATTGATCCTGCGGAATGCCAGCCTGCGGGACGAACCGGCCACCGATCGGATGCGGCTGGGCAACAGCTTCGGCTTTTTTGCACGGCTCAACCGGGATTCACTGGACTGCTACACCCGGGCCTGTGGCACAGAGCTGACTGCCATCCCGCTGGGGCCGACCATTCAGAACGGTTCCATCCCGGTGGAGAGCTGGTGCCTGCCGGTGACCAACAGCCACCGCAGGGAGGCACTGGCTTTTCTTGAACTGTTGTACACGGATGCATTCTGTTATGATCTCTTTGCGAAGGGAGATGGGAAAGAGGAGCAGTTCCATCCGTGGCAGAATCTGTATCTCAACGCCAGCGGACTGCTGCCGGAAACAGACGAGCAGCCGCAATGGGTTTCTCCGGCCTATGGGTTCAGCTTCAACAACAGTGCAGTTGCCGCAAAGCTGGATGCCTGCCGGGCACTGAAGAACAGCTATCACAATGGGCTGATGTGCGGCTATCTGGATTCGGAAGAGGCACTCCCGGAGTTTTTGGAAAAACTGGAACAGGCCGGAATACAGGAGATCCTTCAGGCAAAACAAAGCGCATTGGATAACTGGCTGAACGCATCGCACTGAAACAGGCAGGGCTGGGAGACCGGCCCTGTTTTCTTTTTTCGGACAGAAGAAACCTCTGAAAATGAAAAACAGAGGTCGGAAACTTGAAAAAATGCTGAAGCTCTCGGAACAGGAACACGGAAAATGAAAAATTAGTTTCGTTTTTTTGGTAGCTGGAAAAGCTCCCGGTGCGCTAAACTAAATACAACAAAAGCACGGCAGACACAGAACCGTGCAGACGAACGCAAGAATAAGAAGGACAAGAAGGAGAAACCACTATGAAACGCATCTCTCGTCGGAACTTCCTCAAGGCTATGGGCATTTCCGCAACGGCCCTGACACTGGCTGCCTGCGGCGGATCTTCCAGCTCCACCGCAGCCGGCACCGCCGGTTCTTCCGCTGCCAGCGCAGCAGCAACCGGGGAACCCAAGGCAGGCGGAACCCTTCGCCTGTGCTATTCCAGCCCCATTGCCACCCCCCGGTTACACCCCCCGTGCCACCGGCAACGCTGCAATCTATTACCTGACGCTTTCCTACGAGAGTCTGGTCAGCTATGATGAAAAGGGCAACCTGATCCCCAATCTGGCAACGGAGTGGGATGTGAACACCGATGAGCTGAGTATTACCTGGACTCTGCGGGAGGGTGTCAACTTTGCCGACGGTGAGCCGTTCAATGCCGAGGCAGTCAAGCGCAACATTGAAGAGTATCAGGCCAATAACCGTACCGAGACCGCAAACATTGCCGAGTGCCAGATCATTGACGACACCCACATCAAGATGATGATGGCAGAGCCCAACTCCTCTACGCTGGAATCTGTGGGCTTCTTCGTCTACTACATGAGCCCCAAGGCACTTGAGAACCCCAGCAGTCTGGATGCCGCTACCTGCGGCACCGGCCCCTTCCAGCTGAGCGAGTTCGAGAACAACGCCTACGCTATCTATACCAAGAACGAGAATTACTGGAAAGAGGGGCTGCCCTATCTGGATTCCGTGGAAGTGACACTGGTCACCGAGTCCAGCACCGCAAGCACTGCGTTCCAGGCCAACGAGTACGATATGTACTGGGTAGGTCTGGCCAATCCCACCATCCTGCAGCAGCTGGACGGTGCAGGCATCTACGTCAAGGAAGATAACCAGAACGGCATGGGTGTTGAGAGTCTGGGTCTGATCCCCAACAGTGCCATTGACGGCCCCTGGGCCGATGCCCGTGTCCGCCGCGCCCTGTGCTACGCCATCGATGTGGATGCCATCAACGCAGCATTCCTGATGGGCATGGCACAGATGACCGACCAGTGGGCAGTTCCCGGTTCCGCCACCTACAACGACAGCCTGAATCATTTTACCTATGATCCGGAGAAGGCAAAGTCCCTGCTGGCAGAGGCTGGCTATGCCGATGGTTTTACCACCAACATTGTCACCATCAGCGGCATGTCCGATATGCTGACGGCCATTGCCAACATGCTGGACGAGGTGGGCATCCACTGCAACATCCAGCAGGTGGACGGCGCAACCAACAACCAGTACATGAAGGATGGCACCTGGGAGGGCCTGATGCTCCACTTTGCAACCATCGCTCCCGATCTGGGCCTGTACATGGGTCGTCATCTGGACAAGAACGGCGCTTACTACGCCAAGGGCATCCAGCATCCCGACAAGGAAATGGAGCTGCTGGAGGAGATCCGCCGCTGCATGGATCCCGATGAGAAGCACAAGCTGGAAAAGGAGTTGCAGGCAGCGATCTACGATGCCGAGGATGGCTCCTGCCTGTTTGGCCGCGTGCTGTACGTGAATAAGTCTTCCATGTACAAGTACGATTACGTCATCGACGACCACGCAACCGAAGCCTTCACTGCTTGCTGGGATCTGTCCGCCTGCTGGCTGAACAAGTAAGCGACCAACCTTAGTGTATCACGACCGGAATACGTTTCTCCTTATTTCGGCAGATTCCGGCGCGGGTAACTGCGCCGGAATTTGTTTTAGAGGGGGAGAAAGGTTCCGCAGGAAATGGAGCGAACTATGAAATCGAACAACCTTGCCAAAATGATCGGCAAGCGTGTGGTGCAATCCTGCATCACCATTCTGCTTGTCACTCTGTTCGTCTTTGCCCTCATTCAGATGGTTCCGGGCGATCCCGTAGCCAACTATCTGGGTGCAACCGCCACCGAAGAGCAGATCACCTATTACCGCCATCTTTATGGTTTCGATCGTCCGGTCATCGTCCAGTATCTCAGCTGGATCGGCGGTCTGTTCCGGGGCACCATGGGCCAGTCCATCAGCTATCAGTCTGAGATCGCTGACATCATCCTGCCCCGTCTGGGAACAACCCTGACCATGGTGATCCCGGCTTTCATCATCGGAACGATCACCGGTATCCTGTTTGGCATCGTTGCCGCCAAGAACCGCGGCAAGGCCATTGACAGTGTGATCTCCTTCTTTGCCAACATCGGCGTTTCGATGCCCATGTTCTGGCTGGGCATGATGGGAATGCTGGTGTTTGCCCTCAAACTGCGGGTCCTGCCCAGTTCCGGCTATGTGCCCATCACCCGTGATTTTGGCGGCTGGCTCAGCCATATGATCATGCCCATCATTGTGCTGAGTCTGGGTGTCAACGCTGGTTTTGTCCGTCTGACCCGCTCCTCCATGCTGGAGGTCATGCGGCAGGATTATGTGACCACTGCCCGTGCCAAGGGCGTTTCCAAGAAGGATGTTACCTTCAGGCACCAGCTGCGCAACTCCATGATCCCCATCGTCACCACCATGGGTATGCGCCTGGGCTCCATGGTGGGTTCCACCGTCCTGATCGAGAGCCTGTTCGTCATCCCGGGTCTTGGCAGCGTGATGATGAACGGCATCAGCAACCGTGACTTCATGCTGGTGGCGAACGGTGTGCTCATCATCTCCATCTTTGTTGCCATCTGCAACCTCGTGGTCGATATCCTGTACGGCATCATCGATCCCCGCACCCGCTAAAAGGAGGAATGAACTGTGGAAAACAAGACAAAAAAGAAGGGTCTGCTGGACCGTATCACGTCCTCCCGCGTGTTCCGGGTCATGTTCAGCCGCAAGATCATCGTGGTCTGCGCAATTTTGCTTCTCATCATGGTGCTCATCGCCATCTTCGCACCGGTGATTGCTCCCTATAATCCCAACAAGGATGATCTTTACAATGTTCTGAAGGGCTGCTCTGCCGAGCACTGGCTGGGCACCGACTCCAATGGTCGTGATGTTCTGAGCCGCATCATCTATGGTGCCCGCATCTCCTTTACGGTCGGTATCGTGGCCGTGGTCATTTCCAGCGTTATCGGCATGGCACTGGGCCTGATCGCCGGCATGGCAGGCGGTGTGGTGGATGCCTTCATCATGCGTGTCATGGATGCCATGATGGCTGTGCCTATGCTGATCCTGGCTATGTTTCTGGGCGCGATCCTGGGTCAGGGCCTGGGCAATGTCTGCCTGGCCATCGGCATCTCGATGGTGCCCGGCTACGCCCGTGTCACCCGCGGTCAGGTGCTGAGCGTCCGCAATGCCGATTATGTCACCGCCGGTACCCTGTGCGGTGCATCCCGGATCCGCAACACGCTGGTGCATGTGTTCCCCAACTGCCTGTCTGTCAACATCGTCAGCATGACCGCCAGCCTGGGCGGTGCCATTCTGGCCGAAGCGAACCTGAGCTTCCTGGGCATGGGCATCACGCCCCCGACTCCCAGCTGGGGCGCAATGGTCAGCGGCGGCTATAAGTACCTGTCCACCCAGCCCATCATTGCCATTGCTCCCGGCATTGCAATCATCATCGTGGTGCTCTGCTTCAATATGTGCGGCGACGCTCTGCGCGATGCCCTCGACCCGAAGCTGCGCGGCACATTGGGCAGCGGCAAAAAGACCAAGCGCGCAATGCGCACCAAGAATGTGAAAGAGGTGGCCTGAAATGAGCGACAAGCTGCTGGAAGTCAAAAACCTGAGCGTTGAATATGATACCGAAATTTCCACCGTCTACGCCGTCAATGGTCTGGACTTGGATCTGAACTACGGCGAGACGCTGGGTCTGGTGGGCGAGACCGGTGCCGGTAAGACCACCACAGCCCTGAGCGTCATCCAGCTTCTGCCCGAGGGAATCGGTTTTGTGACCGACGGCTCCATCAAGCTGGATGGTGTGGATATGCTGAATGCTCCCGAGGAAAAGATCCGTGCCATGCGCGGCAGTGTAGTATCCATGATCTTCCAGGATCCCATGTCTGCCCTGAACCCGGTGATGACTGTGGGGGCCCAGATCATGGAGGTGCTGAAGATCCATCATCCGGAGCAGAGCACGGCTCAACTGGAAGCCCGTGTGGACGAGATGATGGAGCTGGTGGGCATCCCTGCAAAGCGCAAGGTGGAGTATCCCCATCAGTTTTCCGGCGGCATGAAGCAGCGCATCGTCATTGCCATTGCGCTGGCCTGCGAGCCGAAGCTGATCCTTGCCGACGAACCCACCACCGCACTGGATGTGACCATTCAGGCCCAGATGCTCGGCCTGATCAATGAGCTGCAGAAGCGGCTGAACACCGCTATGATCCTCATCACCCACGATCTGGGTGTTGTGGCCCAGACCTGCGAGAAGGTCATGGTCATGTATGCCGGCGAGGCCATTGAGTACGGCACAGCAGAGGATATCTTTGAGACCACGCAGCGCCACCCTTACACCCAGGGGCTGTTCAACGCCATTCCCAAGCTGGATGAGAACACCAAGCGTCTGGAGGCCATTGAGGGGATGATGGCTGACCCCACCCAGAAGATCGAGGGCTGCCGCTTTGCTGACCGCTGCAAATATGCCACTGCGGCCTGCAAAAAAGCCCAGAAGATGCGGGAGGTCACACCGGGCCACTTCATCCGCTGCTGCCGGTTCGATCCGCCGCAGTCCAATACCTGAGCCGGGAGGAAAAAGACAATGGAAGAAAAGATTTTGATCGAGGCAAAGAACCTCAAAAAATACTTCAAAGTCGGCGCAAACAGCCAGCTCCACGCGGTGGACGGCGTGAACTTCAAGATCAAGCGCGGCACCACACTGGGCGTGGTGGGCGAGTCCGGCTGCGGAAAATCTACGCTGGGCCGCCTGCTGCTGCGGCTCTATGACGTTACCGATGGTCAGATCATCTACGACGGTACCGACATCACCAAACTGAATGCCAAGGAACTCAAGCCCATCCGTGCCCGGATGCAGATGATCTTCCAGGATCCGTCCGGTTCGCTGGACCCCCGCAAAAGTGTGAAAGAGCTGATCGGGGAACCGCTGAAGATCTATAAAGCCTGCAAAAACCGTGACGAATACGATGCCCGCATCGCCGAGATCATGGAGACCGTTGGTCTGGATGAGCGTTATGCAGAGAGTTTCAGCCACGAGCTGGACGGCGGCCGCCGCCAGCGCATCGGCATCGGCCGCGCATTGGCCATGGACCCGGAGTTCATCATCTGCGACGAGCCGGTCTCTGCACTGGACGTTTCCATTCAGGCACAGATCCTGAATCTGCTGATGGATCTGCAAGATGAGAAAAAGCTGACCTATGTCTTTATCACCCACGATCTGAGCGTGGTCAAACACATCAGCCACGAGATCATGGTCATGTATCTGGGCCAGTGTGTGGAATATGCCAAGACCGAGGATCTGTTCAAGAATCCGCTCCACCCCTACACCAAGGGTCTGCTGGATGCTGTGCCCATCCCCAGCCTGAAGGCCAAAAAGCTTTCCACCGAGGTCATGCGCGGCGAACTGACAAGCCCTGTGGACCCGGCTCCCGGCTGCCGTTTTGCGGCCCGCTGCCCCTATGCAACAGATGCCTGCCGCGGCAGGGATATCCCCTTGAAGGAAGTGGAACCCGGCCACTTTGTTAGCTGCACACGCTTTTGAGAACACGGAAAGGCGGGAAAATCGATGACAGAGAAAGAAAAAAAGGCCGCTGCCGAGCAGAAGCAGCGTGAGATGGAAGAGATGATGCGGCAGGCGCAGGAGAGCTACCGGCAGGAATATGCCAGTATGCCCTACGACGGCCCGGTCTATGGCTGCCGCCGGGAGGAGCTGATGCTGCCCATGCAGGACGGAGTGAAGCTCTATACCGAGATCTTCAAACCGGAGGGGCTTGCACAGTTCCCTGTGCTGATCCAGCGCAGCTGCTATCCCAATCAGCAGCCGCTGTATGAGATCAACGGTGTAGAACTGACCCGCCGGGGCTACGGCTATGTGGTCCAGACCTGCCGTGGCACGGGCAAGAGCGAGGGACATTGGGAACCCAACGTCAATGAGCGCCCGGATGGCCGCGATACCCTGCAGTGGCTCAACGACCAGCCCTGGGCAGAGAGCATCGGCTATTTCGGAGCCAGCTATTTGGCCCTGACCGGCTGGGCCATTGCAGATATCGTTCCACCCAAGGTCAAGGGAATGATGCTGACGGTCTATGGCACCGACCGTTTCAAATCGGCTTATGAAAAGGGGCTGTTCCGCCACGATGTGCTGACTGGCTGGGCAATGCAGAATGCAGGTCATCCGGTCACAGCGGACTATCTGGAAAGCTGCCGCTTCCGTCCCCACGACAAGGTGGATGAAGCGCTGTGGGGTGGAAAGTTGGGCTGGTATCAGGACTGGATCCACGCCACCCGCCGCACAGATGCCTACTGGCAGCAGGGCTGGTGGAAGCTGTTGGCCGATGTGCCCGGAAATACCAAGGTTCCGGTGTATATCATCGATGCATGGTACGATCACCATTTTGGCAGTGCCATCAACACTTATGCCTCTCTGGCCCCTGAGACCAAAGAGCACAGCTGGCTGGATATCGGCTGCTGGAATCATATGTCCCAGCCCTGCATTGCGTGGGGCGAACAGCACAATCTGGAAAACGGCGACATCCACCGAATGCTGGAATGGTTCGATCTGCTGCTGAAGCAGAAAAAACAGCCGGAAAAGCGGGTGCGCACCTATGTGATGCGGGAGGACCGCTGGAAAACGCTGGAGGCATGGCCCGCCCCCGTGAGCCGGACTGAAAAGCTTTATCTGGGTGAAACAACTCTGAATGCCGAGTCGGCAGAAGGGGAACGCACCTTTGTATATGACCCGGAGACCCCCGTGCCCAGCCATGGCGCAGAAAGCGTTCTGACCACCATTGCCGAGGCAGGCAGCCTGCTGCAGCCGGAGCCGGACTATCGGCCCGATGTGGTCAGCTTCGTCAGCGCTCCGCTGGAAAAAGCACTGCCCATTTGTGGACAAATCAAGGTGCACCTGAATGTCTCGACCGATGTGGATGATACTGCCTTCACTGCCAAGCTGATGGAAGTGTTCCCGGATGGCAGGGCCTATAACATCCGGGGCGGCATCACCACCATTGCAGCAGATTTGCCGGAGGGTCAGACCTATACTCCCGGCCAGACAGCAAAGGTCTGTGTGGAGATGTGGGATATGAACTGGACGGTACAGCCCGGCAGCTGCCTGCGGCTGGATGTCTCTTCTTCCGACTTCCCGCAGTACGCCGTTCACAGCAATTACGCAGGAGTCTGGTCTGAACAGGGAAAGACCCGCATCGCCCACCAGAAGATCTTGCTGGGGGAGGGCAGCTTTGTAGAACTGCCCCTGCACGAGAACTGAGAGAAAGGAACCAAGACCATGACGGAACAGGAACGAAATGTCCTTCTGAACGAACTGCGGCAGCAGGAGAGCCAGAGGGAAAAGCAGATCAAGCGGGAGCGGTTCCGTCGTCTGAATCCTTATGCAAAGAAAGGGACGGTGGTGTTTGCCGGTTCCAGCCTGATGGAACAGTTTCCGCTGTATGAGTTTTTGCAGGACGATGATCTGCACTGCACCTTGTACAACCGGGGCATCGGCGGCTTTACCACCACCGAGCTGCTGGAGGCCATGGACGAGTGCATCCTTGAACTGCAGCCTGCGCACCTGTTCCTGAACATCGGCACCAATGACCTGAACGGCCCGGACTACGACCGCGCCGCCATGCTGGGCCGGTATAAGGAGATCGTGCAGCAGATCCGGAAAAAACTGCCCGAAACAAAGCTCTACCTGCTGGCCTATTATCCGGTAAACCCCACCGTGGCCGAAGATCCGGGCCTGATCGAATGCTTCCGCTGGCGCACCAATGAGCGCATCCGGGAGGCAAGCGAGGGCGTGCAGGCATTGGCCCGGAAATACGGAGCGGAATTCCTCGACCTGAACAAGGACCTGTACGATGCTGCCGGAAATCTGAAAGCGGAGTACACCATTGAGGGAATGCACCTGTATGCCAACGGCTACCGCCCTGTGATGGATGCTCTGCTGCCGCTGCTGCGCAAAATCGGAGAAGAACAGGGAGGAAAGCAATGACCGGAGTCTTTGGTGCTGTTCTGGGTCAGATCCTTCTGATGTTCCTCTATCTCATCATAGGTTATGTGCTTTATCGTACCGGACTGATCACCCAGGAAGGCAGCAAGGCACTGGCTCACCTGCTGTTATATTGTGTGCTGCCCTGTGTTGTGCTAAAATCATTTTGTATTGAGTATTCGGCAAAGGGAGCTGTGGAATTGGCTGTCAGCATTGCGGCAGGTGCCGGGGTGCTGCTGCTCTCCATGGCGGTGTTGTGGCTCTTTTTCCGCAAAGACCCCATGGCGCAGATCGGTGTGGCTTTTTCCAACGCCGGGTTCATGGGACTTCCGCTGGTCACAGCAGTGCTGGGTGGCGAAGCTGTGTTCTACGCAGCAGGCTTTGTGGCCCTGCTGAATGCTTTGCAGTGGACCTACGGCCAGGCAAAGCTTTCCGGGGACAAAAAGTACATCCAACTGGGGGCAGTGCTCAAAAATCCACTGGTGCTCTCCCTGCTGGGCGGTGTGATGATCTACTTCTGCCGCATCCCGGTGCCGCAGATCCTTCGCACCCCCATGGGGGCCATTGCGGGCATGAACGCTCCACTTGCCATGATCGTGCTGGGTGTCTATCTGGCCAGAACCGACCTCAAAGCCATCTTTACCCGCCCCCGGCTCTACGCCCTTTCGGCGGTACGGCTGGTGGTGATCCCACTGCTGACGATCGTCTGTCTGATGCTTCTTCCAGCCGGATGGCGGCAGATCGGCACGGTGCTCATCATTGTGAATGCGGCACCCATCGGCAGCAACATCGCGGTATATGCCCAGCGTCTGGGGCTGGATTCTTCCTACGCTGTGCAGATGGTCTGTCTGAGCACTCTGTTGTCACTGATCACGCTGCCGGTGATGCTCAGCCTGGCTGCCGCGTTGGGCTTTGCATGAGTCTGAAAACAACCAACAGAAAGCAGGAGATAAGATGAAACAGTATCTTTTGATCGACATCGGCGGCACCTTCATCAAGTACAGCCTGGCCGATGAACAGGCCCGGAAAATCTCTGGTGGAAAGGTTCCGACACCGCTGACGAATATGGATGACCTTCTGGCGGCCATCGAGGGCTTCGCCGCTCCCCTTCAGGGACAGTTCGTGGGCTGCGCCATCTCTATGCCGGGCCGCATCGAAACCAGAAGCGGCATCGCTCATACCGGTGGAATGCTCAGCTCCTTTATGTGGGAGCAGCCCTTTGCTGCGCAGGTGGAGGCGCGGCTGGGCGTGCCGGTGACCATCGCCAACGATGGCAAGTGCGCCGCGGCGGCGGAAGCCTGGACTGGTGCGCTGGCCGGTGTGGAAAATGGCCTTGTGCTGGTGCTGGGCACCGGCATCGGCGGCGGCATCATCCTGAACGGGAAGGTGCTGATGGGCGCTCACGCCGCTGCAGGGGAAGTCAGCTGCCTTGTTTCCGATATGGCAGCCATGGAGGCAGAAACCTTTGAGATGGACAAGGTGGAAACTTTCTCGGATGCGCCCCTGTGGGCAGGTGCCGCCTCGGCGACAGGTTTGATCCGGGAATATACCCGGCAGAAGAAACTGTCGCTGCAGGGTCCGCTGCCCACCGGCGAGGAGATCTTTGCGGCTTACAATGCCGGGGAGCCGGAGGCACAGCAGGCCTTAAAAGTGTTTGCCCGGCGGGTGGCCATTGGAATCGTCAGCCTGCAAAGCGTGCTGGATGTGGAGCGCGTCGCCATCGGCGGCGGTATCAGCGCAGCGGAGGCTCTGCTGCCTGCGATTCAGGCCGAGCTGGATTGGCTGTTTGAGCGCTGCACAGTCATGCCGACGGTCAAGCCGGAGCTGGTGCGCTGCCGCTATGGCAACGATGCCAACCTGATCGGTGCCCTGAAGCTGTTCTTTGAACAGAACCCCGCCTGAACCAGAACAAAATAGGATAGGAGTAGAAACTTATGAGCGTTTTCCGTGATGATTTCCTGTGGGGCGGTGCCTGTGCTGCAAACCAGTTTGAAGGCGCATGGGATGTGGATGGCAAAGGCCCCAGTGTCCCTGACCTGTGCACCAATGGTTCTCACACCAGCCCGAAATGGGTGACGACTGCTGTCCGCTCCGACCGGCTGTATCCCAGCCATGAGGCCATCGACTTCTACCACCACTACGAGGAGGACATTGCTCTCTTCGCCGAGATGGGCTTCAAGACCTTCCGCACCTCTATCAACTGGACCCGCATTTTCCCCACCGGTATGGAGACCGAGCCAAACGAGAAGGGCCTTGAATTCTATGACAAGGTCTTTGACTGCTGCAAGAAGCACGGCATCGAGCCGTTGGTCACCATCAGCCACTACGAGCTGCCCTATGCGCTGGTGGAAAAGTACAACGGCTGGGCCAGCCGGGAACTCATCGAGTTCTATATGAACTACTGCAAGGCTATTTTTGAGCGGTACAAGGATAAGGTCAAGTACTGGCTGACCTTCAACGAGATCAACTGCGGCACCATGCCCATGGGCGCGATCCTGGAAACAGGCACCATCCGGGGCTTTGAAGGCCCTACCGACAAGGTGCCGGACAACAAGCAGGAGCGCTTTCAGGCGCTGCATCACCAGTTTGTGGCCAGTGCAGAGGCTGTCCGGTATGCCCACGACAACTACCCTCAGTTCAAGATGGGCTGCATGATCTGCTTTATCACCAGCTACGCACTGACCTGCGACCCGGCCGACGAGATCGCCAACCAGAAGGCCATGCAGATCAGCAACTGGTTCTGCTCTGATATGCATGTCCGCGGCGAGTATCCTTCTTACATGAAGCGCTATTTTGCCGAGAATAACATCACCATCCGGCAGGAGCCGGAGGATGCTGCCATCCTGAAGGCCGGTACTGTCGATTTCTACACCTTCAGCTACTATATGTCCAACTGCATCACCACCCACAAGGATGCCGATGATGTGGGCGGCAACATCATTGCTGGCAAGAAGAATCCTTACCTGAAAGCCTCCGACTGGGGCTGGCAGATCGATCCCATTGGTCTGCGCTACACCCTCAACGAGATCTACGACCGCTACCGCATCCCCCTGATGGTGGTGGAAAACGGCCTGGGCGCTTACGACAAGAAGGATGCCGACGGAAAGATCCACGACAGCTACCGCATCGACTACCTGCGGGCCCACATCGAGCAGATGGCTGAGGCTGTAAAGGACGGTGTAGACCTGATGGGCTACACCCCCTGGGGCTGCATCGATCTGGTGAGTGCCTCCACCG
>OGWV01001914.1_pt1 | contig 12948 bp, 10 predicted proteins | sample 1576081 | NCBI WGS metagenome assembly OGWV01 (sample SAMEA3541541, study PRJEB24748) | human gut metagenome | biome: human gut; feature: human-associated habitat; material: faeces | place: China | collected 2012 | reverse complement strand
CATCTTGCTGGGTATCCTGGTCTATATTCTTTGTACCTATGTAGACTTTGAGTCTTTTGTGGAGAAGAACTGGAAGTGGCTGCTGGGATTCAGCATCATTTTCCTGCTGTTGCTGCTCACACCCTTCGGTGTGACCCGCGGCGGAAACCGCAACTGGCTGCAGTTTCCCGGCTTCCCCATTCTGATCCAGCCCAACGAAGTGGTGAAAATTCCTTATATCCTGCTTTTGGCCATGCAGATCCATAAGCTCCAGGAGCGGGGCCACGACATCGGCTCGGTCTTTTCCGTCGCACAGATCGGAGCTCACGCCGCCTTCATGCTGGCTCTGATTGCCGGTATCTGCGGCGACATGGGTATGTGTGTGGTCTACACAATGATTTTTGCCATCATGTCCTGGAGCGCCGGAGTCAAACTGCGCTGGTTCGTTTTGGTGGGCAGCGCCATTGTCATTGCCTTTGTGATATTGTGGTTCTTTGTTTTGCCCAAAACAGAGGCCTGGGATAAGCTCTACCTGATCAAACGATTCCGGGTCCTCTTCGATCACAGCTACGATCCCCAAGGCGTTGGCTTCCAGCAGACCCGCTCTGTCCTGGCTATCGGTTCCGGTCAGATTTTTGGCAAGGGATATCTCCAGGGCTCTATGACCCAGTCTGCCTATGAATCCACCCTTCCCGCCCGTGATACCGACTTTATCTTTGCCGTGTGCGGCGAGGAACTAGGCATGATAGGCTGTCTGGCCCTGCTGGCTCTGCTGTCCGCGGTGGTGCTGCGGTGCATCTGGGTGGCCCGCCACGCCAGCTCCCCCTTCTACGCCTACGTATCCATGGGGATGGCTGGTATGCTCATCGTTCAAATCGCTGCCAATGTGGGCATGTGCCTGTTTGTCTTCCCCGTCATGGGCCTTACCCTCCCCTTCATCAGTTATGGCGGCTCCTCCATCATCACCCTCTATGCCGCCATGGGTTTAGTATCCAGCGCCAAGGCCAGAGCCTTGCCCAGCTGGCTGCGGGATCGCGGCGCACTTTAAATCTTCTATCTTGCGGCGTCTGTTCCAGTCTTTGCCTGGAGCAGACGCCCCTTTTTTGCGCATAGTTTCCTTTCTATCGCAGAGACTAGGGATAACCTGAACCAAAAAAGGAGGTTTTCCCGTTGAAACGTCTCTTGATTGTGCGCCGAAGCGGCGCGCTGCTCCTCTCCCTTGTGCTGCTCAGCACCCTCTCTCTCCCCGTCTCTGCCTTCTTCTGGAACAAAAAGGCGTCCTCCCCCACCATCCCCGATTTCTCCAAAAATGCTCTGGTGGGCGACACAGTCACCTTCTCTGACCAGGACTTCTCCGTACAGAACGGGGATGGCATCAAACTGACCTCGATCACAAATCAAGAGAGTTATTAGAAATTTTTACATTTCTTCTTACGGTATCTTTAAAAATTCTTTGTTTACTAATAGTTGTTATTTGATTAATTAAAGCTATACTATCTTTTTCCATTTTATAAACTTCTTGCTCCATTTTATCTATATATTTTTGTTCTTTTTCAATTGCATTTTGAAAATCAACAGTAATAGCTTCAAGTTTTTCTAACTCATCTAGTATTAATTGTAATTTTTGCTTTTCTTTTTTTATTTTCATTCGAAAAATATTATACAATTCTTTTCCTAAATTAACAGAAGAAGAATCATATTTTTTATTATCTTTTCTTGAAGTTAAAGGAATAACATTTAAAGCACCATTTTTTAAGTTGTCATATTTATTTAATACTATACAATAATGTAATCCACCTAGTTCATTTCCAATATTGAATCCTAAATTCACCTTAATTACATCACCACGAGAATATACACCAGACTTTGAAATATTAAATGACGCCTCTTCATCATGGTAAATTGAAAAATCATTAATCCAATAAGCCAACAAGTTACTTTTTTTGTATTCACACTGCTCTATATGTTTAAGAAAAGACAAATCCAATCTATTTAAAGAATTATTTTTATGAATAATAGCATTATTTTTTTCTTCAAAATTTTTTTCAATCATATTATCAGCCCCTGACAATGATATTATACAGAACATTAGTTCAAAAATCAATAAGATAAAGAAAAATAATTAAAACACAACAATTACTAGTATTTTTATACACAAGAAAAAGCAATATAACTTTCAAAAAATCCATTGACTAAAAAGCAAAAAAAATAGTATAGTAATAATAGAAGGACAAACAAAAGAAAAAAGGACACAGCTTCCTAAAAAATACACTACCAAAAAAGAAAGGGGAAAAGAAAAATGAACAAAATCAGAAAAATACTAGTAATATTATTAATACTAATAATGTGGGGAGGAATAAAAGCAGAAAACGCAGTATATGCAAAAGCATCAGAAGCCAAAGAAGAAAATTTTGCAAATATAGTATTATTCGCACACTTTGCAGGAGAAAATTCAAAACAAGACGCAAAATACTTTGAAGAAAACAGAAACGAAATCATAAAATTATATGACGGAACACATGGAAGATCAGCAACAAACTATTTAAACACAATATCTTATGGAAAATTCCACTTAAAAAACATATTTCCACAAGATGATGGAACAAAAATAACATCTTATGAATTAAAAACAGACAAAAGTTCAGCATATCAAAGAAATGTAGACTCACTAATAATAGACGAACTAATAAAAAACATACCAGGAATAAAAGACAAAATAGTAGACTATAACGGAGATGGATATATAGACAACTTAACAGTAGTACTAAAAGGAGGAAATGAACAACAAGTAATAGACCACTCCACATTCGTATTACACAAATCAGACTATGACGCAGAAGCATATTGGTCAGGAAAGAAAATAGGAGCATATAACATATTAAACACGTATGCACTAATAGACTCAATAGTATCAAGCCAATCAGGAGTAATAGCACATGAATTTTTACATACATTAGGATATCCAGATTTATACAGAAGTAGTGGAAATGATAAACCAGTATACAGTTGGGACATAATGGGAGCAGCAAGTAGATATATGCCATATCCGCTAGCATATTTAAGAATGTATTTTACAAACTGGTTAGATATAGATACAATAACAAAAAGTCAAACGGTAACACTAGATAGGCAAGATAACAAAGATGGAAATCAAGCATATATAATAAAATCACCATTAAATGATGATGAAGTATTTGTAATAGAATTTAGAAAAAAAGCACCAATAAGCTACACAGACGAAAATTCATTAGACAGAGGAATAGGTGGTTCAGGAATAATAGTATATAGAATAAATACCACAGTAGAAGGACTAAGCAATAATTTCAATCAAACAGGAGTATACATATTTAGGCCAAATGAACCAGGAAAAGAATTTTCAGAAAACACAGAAGAAGCACGAATATTAAGTGCATACTTATCACAAGAAAGTGGAAGAACATCAATTGGAACAACAGACTTAAGTAAAAAAATAGAAGATGGAGCACTAACATTTTCAGACGGAACAAATTCGGGAATAACAATAAGCAATATATCAAGTAGTGCAGGAGACTCAATGACATGCACAGTAACAATACCAGAAATTTCAGAAACAGATTTATGGAAGAACACAAATTTTAAAGACTTAACAGAACAAGACTATAATAAAAACATAGGAATAGTCAATTATAAAAACACAATATATACAGTAACATACTCAAACAATAAAATATATACACAAACTTATGACGGAACAAACTGGAAGCAAGAAATATCAACATTAAATATAAATGAAACATACCCTATAACACAAATAGATTTAATAACAACACAAAACAAATTATACTTATGTTATTCAATGTATGGAACTCTACAAATAAAAGAATTAAACAACACAACAAAAAAATGGGAAGATGTTACAAAAATAAATAACATAATAGGAGAATTTGGAATAACAAACTATATAGACAAGTTATATATTACTTGTGTAGGAGAAAACAGCGAAACAGCAAGACTAATAGAAATAAACAACAAAACAATAACAGAATTAGGTACATATTTTAATGGAAAATATTGTGGACAAGCAAATGTAGTAGAATTAAATGGAAACATATATACATCTGTAAGATCAACAAATGGAAACAAAATAAAATTATATAAATATAATAACGGAAAGTTCACAGAAATAGAAAACACAATGTCCTCAGGAAGTTATGACATAAAATCATTTAACAATAAAATCTATATATCATTAGGAAAAGAAAATACACAAAAAGCAATGATATATATATATGATGGAGACACCTTAAAACCAATAAATTCAAACATAGAACTTAGCTTTCCAAAAATAGTAACAGCACAAAATTGCATATATGTACTTATGAATACGTCAGATGACAGTGCAAAAGCAAAATTATATAAATTCGATACATTAAACAATATATTTGATGAAAAATCAACAATAGACATAGACACAGCTATATCAAAAGCAAAAGCAGTTACATTAGATAATTATATATACACAATTATTAGTAAAAAATCTGATGAAAAAATTATAGTAAAGAAAAAGCAATATAAATCAGAAGAAAATCCAAATAAGCCCAATACAGATCCACTTCCAGAACCAGAAAAAGAATTACCATTTACAGATGTAAAAAAATCAGATTGGAGCTATAAAGCAATAAAATATATGTATGGTAACAAATATATATCTGGAACAACATCAACAACATTTTCACCAAAAATGAAACTAACAAGAGGAATGTTAGTAACAATATTGCATAACATGGAAGGCAAACCAAATGTATCTGGAAAAAGTAAATTTCCAGATGTACAAAACACAAACGAATATTATTATTCAGCAGTAAAATGGGCTTCAAAAAACAATATAGTAAATGGATACAATAATGGAAAATTTGGACCAAATGATCCAATAACAAGAGAACAATTAGCAGTTATGTTAAATCAATATAGCATATATAAAGGAACATACAAAAAAACAAATGCAGACTTTACAAAATTTAGTGATAGTAATAAAATATCAGATTTTGCAAAATGGGGAATGAACTGGGCTGTTGGAACAGGAGTAATAACAGGAACAACAGAAAAAACACTTATACCACAAGGTACAGCTTCTAGGGAAGAAGCAGCAGCAATGATATATAAGTATTTCCTATCACTAAAAAATAGCTAATTAAAAAAATCAGAAAGGAAATAGAATGAAAATATTACATTTATCAGATTTACATATAGGAAAAATAATATATGAGCAATCACTTTTAGAAGATCAAGAATACATGTTAAAACAAATAGAAAAAATAATAGAAAAAGAGAAAATAGAAGCGGTATTAATTTCAGGAGACATATATGACAGAAGTATACCACCAGCAGATGCAGTAGACATTTTAAACAAATTTTTAAATACCTTAATAAAAACATTAAAAGTAAAAGTATTTATAATATCAGGAAATCATGACTCAAAAGAAAGATTGAATTTTGGAAGTCAAATATTTGAAAATGATGGATTATATATACAAACAACATATACTGGGAAGATAAGAAAAGTAGAATTAACAGAAAAAATCAACATATATATGTTACCATTTATAAAACCAATAGAAGTCAAACAATATTTTGAAAACACAAAAATAGAAACATATAATGATGCAATAAAACAAATAATATCAAAAGAAAAAATAGATAAAAACAAAATAAACATATTAATGGCACATCAATTTGTAACAAGTGGAACAATCAATCCAGAAACATCTGAATCAGAAACAATAAATATAGGAGGAATAGATAATGTAGACGCATCAAATTTTTCAGAATTTGATTATGTAGCATTAGGGCATATACATGGACCACAAAAAATAGGAAATGAAAAAATACGCTATTCAGGAACAATGTTAAAATATTCGTTTTCAGAAGTAGCCCATAACAAATCGGCTGTTATAATAGAAATAAAAGAAGGAAAATTAGATTATAAACTAAAACCATTAATACCATTAAGAGGTATGAGGAAGATACAAGGACCAATAGAAGAATTAATAAAAGAAGAAAATTATAAAGGAACAAATCAACAAGACTATATAAAAGCAATAATAACAAATGAAGAAGCAATATATGATGCAATAGGTCAAATAAGAAAAATATATCCTAATACATTAAGTTTAGATATATTAAACTCAAAAACATACAATAGTGACACACATATAGAAAACTTTGAAAAAATCAAAGAAAAAAATGAATATGAACTATTTAATGATTTTTATGAATTTCAAAATTCTGTAAAATTAGATGAAGAACAAAGTGAAATTATAAAAAAAGTAATAGAAAAAACAAAAAGCCAAAAGTAATACAATCTTATAATATAAAAATAACAAAGAATATTAAACCATTAAAAAAGGAAGGGCATTATATATGAAACCATTAAATTTAAAGATGTCAGCATTTGGACCATATAAAGATGAAGTAGAAATAGACTTCCAAAAGTTAGGTTCAAATAATATATTTTTAATAACAGGAGATACAGGAGCAGGAAAAACAACAATATTTGATGCTGTATCATACGCATTATTCAATGAAGTAAGTGGCTCAAATAGACCTATAACATCATTAAGAAGTAAATTTGCAACAACAGAAGATACATATATAGAATTAATATTTGAACATAAAGGAAAAGAATACAAAATAAAAAGAGTTCCAGAATATGAAAGAACAAAGAAAACAGGAGAGGGAACAACAAAAAACATAGCAGATGCGTATTTAGAATACGAAGACAAAATAATAACAGGAATAAAAAATGTAAATGATAAGATAATAGAATTACTAGGAATAAATGCAAAACAATTTAAACAAATATCAATGTTAGCACAAGGAGAATTTATAAAAATATTATTTGCAGAAAGTAAAGACAGAACAGAAATATTTAGAAAAATTTTTGAAACAAATATATATGAACAAATATCAAACAATCTAAGTATATTAGCAACAGAAACAAAAAAAGATGTAGAAAGACTAAAAACTATATTTCAAACAAATACAGATAATATAAAATGGGAAGAAAAACCAACAGCACTTGAATTAATTGATTTAAAGAAAATAACTAAACTAGATATAGATGAAATATTACTTTTAATAGAAAAAGAAATTCAAACCAATAAAGAACAAATAAAACAAGAAGAAAAAGAAAATGAAAAGTCAAAAAAAGAAATTGAAAAATTAAAAGAAAAAATAAATAAAGCAAAAGAACAAAACGAAAAAATACTAAAATATCAAACTTATACAGAAGAAGACAAAAAATTAAAAGAAAAATCAAAAGAAATAAGAGAAAAAGAAACAAAAATACAAATAAGCCAAAAGGCATTGCAAAAAATACTGCCAAAACAAGAAATGTTAAGTGAAAAACTAAAAGAATTAAAATCAAATACAGATAAAAAGCAAAATATAGAAAAAGAGATCAAAGAAGGAGAAAAAATAGAAGAAAAAAACAAAATCAAATTACTAAAAATAAATGAGTTAAAAGAAATATTAGACACTTACAAAAAAGCAAAAGAAAAAAGTAATAATTTAGAAGAAATATTTTTATTAATAACACGGAATAACACAAGAACAAAAAGAAAAAGAACAACTAGTAAAAAAATATAATAAATTAAACAAACAATACATAGAAAAAGAAAATCAATATAATGAAGAAGAAGACAAGTTCTTTAGAGAACAAGCTGGAATTATAGCCAAAAGACTTGAAGAAGGTAAGCCATGTCCAGTATGTGGAAGTATAGAACATCCAAATAAAGCAATAAAAAGTGAAGACGTGTTATCAGAAGATGAATTAAAACAGCTAGAAGCGGAAAAAAACAAATTAGAAAACAAACAAAATACAATTAAAAATGAGATAATATCATTAAATGCAAAAATAGAAGCAACAATAAAAACAATACCAGAAAGTAATAAAAATAACTTCAACTTAGAAAAATTTATAGAAAATATAAATCAAACAAAAAATATCCAAGAAATAGAAATAAGTAAGATAAAAGATCAATTTAAAAACAACTGTTCTATATTAACAAAAAAACAAGAAAACATAGATGAAATCGATTTCGAACAATTTAAACAAACTATAGAAAAACAAATTAATAAAGAAAATAACATATTACTTGAAAATAAAGTAAAGCTAAAAGAATGTATATCTATTATAGAATTACAAAAAAAGTCTTTAGAAATTTTACAAAAAGAATATATAAATACAATTAAAGAATTAGGGTTTGAAAATGAAAATCAATATAAAGAACAAATATTAAAAGAAGCGGATATAAAGAAAATTAAACAAGAAATTGAGCAATACAAAGAAAAAGTAACCACTATAAAAACAAGAATAGAAGATGTAAAAAAAGAAATAAAGGAAAAAGATATAATAGATATAACACTAGATATTGAAAATTTAGAACGACTTTCACAAAATCAAAAAGAAAAAGAGCAACAAATAAATAATAAAAAAGCCACAATAAACTTTAATAAAGACACTAATAAGAAATTAAAAGAAACAGGCATAGAATTAGATAGTAAAATGAATAAAATGGCTAAAATCGAAGAATTATCAAAAATAGCCAATGGAACAGCAAATAGAAAAACAAAAATAACATTTGAACAATATGTACAAGCAACCTATTTTGATTTAGTTATAAGTGAAGCAAACAAAAGATTGCTAAAAATGACAGATAATAGATATCATTTAATAAGAAAGAAAAAAGCAGACAAAATTTCAGAAAAAATAGGACTAGACTTAAATGTTATAGATAATTATAATGGGCAAGAAAGGGATGTAAAATCTTTATCAGGAGGAGAAGCTTTTAAAGCAGCATTATCATTAGCATTGGGATTATCAGATGTAATACAAAGTTATTCAGGAGGAGTTTTAATAGACACTCTATTTATAGATGAAGGTTTTGGAACATTAGATTCAGAATCAAGAGAACAAGCAATAAATACACTTATGAGTTTAGCAGAAAATAACAAATTGATTGGAATAATAAGTCATGTTGAAGAATTACAGGAACGAATAGATAAAAAAATCATTGTAGAAAAAGGTCAAAATGGAAGTAATATAAAGCAAGAATAGAAAAATAATAAAATTAAGTAAAATTGAAACTTTTTAAATTTTCATCTGTTTGTATACATGAAAGCAGGGTAAGATATGGAAAAAGATTTAGATATAAAATTATATAATGAATATTTAAACGGAGAAAAAGATGCTTTTGAATTGCTATATAACAAGTATAAGGACAAAGTACAATATTTTGTGTATAACATAGTAAGAGACTATCAAAAAGCCGAAGATATTACTCAAGATGTATTTATTTATATTATGCAAAATAAAATTAAAGATGGTTATAGTTTTAAATATTACATATATTTAGTTGCTAAAAGTAGAGCATATAATTTAATAAATATGGAAAAAAGAAGAACTGAAATAAATGAAAAATATATTTTTAATGAAACTATGAAAATAGAACAAGATGTAGCAGATATTATAACAAAGAATGAAAAAAGACAAGCAATAATTACTGCAATAGATATGTTAGATGATAGATACAAAAATGCAATGTATTTAGTCAAAATCGAAGAATTAACATATGAAGAAACAGCACAAATACTTGGTGAGTCAATTCAAAATGTAAAAAATCTTATCCATAGAGGCAAAAAAGAAATACGAAAAATTTTAATAAGGAAAGGATTTGATGAAATGAATAAGGTTTCAAAAGTAATTATAATAATGTTATGTATAAGTGTTTTATTTGCAGGGGGAGTATATGCTACAATGAAAATTATTGAAGGTTTTACAGGAAAAGCACAAATAACACCGACATATACAAGTAAATTATCGACAATAGATAGTAACAAGGTGTGGGTAGGTACTTTTAATTTGGTATGGAATGATTTTATGAATGATGTTATACAAGGAAAAGTTGAATTTGAAGATGGAGAATCAGAACTTGCAAATGAATTAAACAAACAAAGTTTTACAGCTGATCAATTATCCGAAAACTCATATTTTAAGATACAAGGACAGGCAAATAGTGAAGACTTAAAAAATAAAATTCAAAATGGAATAAAACAAAAATTTAATGAGAATAGCCAATTAATAGATAGAATTGATTGGAATGATTCAAATGGATATGTATTGTATGCGATGTTGAAAAAAGAATTTAATTTTTTAGAACCATTTTCAACAGCAATGGGAAGTATGAAATTTAATAATTCGGAAACTAGAGTAAAATGTTTTGGAGTAGATAGCAGTAATAATCCTATTGCAAGTAAAAATGTAGAGATATTGTTTTATAGTTCTGAAGATGATTTTGCTATTAAATTAAAAACAAAAGAAGGAGAAGAGGTTATTTTATATAAAACAACAGGAGAAAACAAAACATTTGAAGAAAATTATCAAGAAATAAAAAAGCAACAGAGTAAATATTCAGGAAAAACAACATTTGGAAAAGAGGATATGCTAAGGATACCTTTTATAAAAGTCAATGATGAAATTAACTATGATGAATTATGTGGAAGAGAAATTAAAAATAGTAAATATTATATAAAACAAGCATTACAAACAATAGATTTTGAATTAAATAATGTAGGTGGAAGTGTAAAAAGTGAGGCAGTAATTGATGCTACGACAAAAGCATTAACGGAAAATGCAAGAAAAATGATATTTGATAGTGATTTTATATTATATTTAAAAGAAGAAAACAAAGAACAACCTTATTTTGCTTTAAAAGTAGATAATACAGATGTATTAGTATCAGTTAATGTAGATGAATGCAAGGATTAGAAAAAAATTTTATATAAAATCTTCAGCAACTTCTAGTGAAGAAATAGGAAATGATATTCATTATGGTACTCGTGATAAACTAATACAAAAGGGAATCTCTTTTACAAAAAGAAAAGCAGATTTGACAATTGGCTCTGTACGAGCATTAGATATAAGAGTTATATTTGAAGATACAGAAATTTTATATGAGGGTGCAGTGGAAGATGCTCCGGAAGAAATCAAAAGATTAAGGTATTCTAAAGTTAAAAATTCATATAAGATGAATTTTTATGTTTATAACACTAATTAAAAATTAAAAACTTTTTAGGAGAAATTTGATGAATAAAGAAGAAATAATAAAGTATTGTTTAACATTAGAAAATACATATAAGGATTGCCCTTTTCCTGATGATTTTGAATCTGTAACAATGAAACATTTGAAAAATAAAAAGTGGTTTGCTTTAATTATGAATGTAAATAATAAGTTATACCTTAATGTTAAGACAGATCCAAATTATTCTGATATATTGAGAAACACTTATGATTATATAATACCTGCTTATCACATGAATAAGGAACATTGGAATACAATTATTATAGATGAAAAGGTGGACGAGGATTTAGTAAAAGAATTGATAGAACAAAGTTATCAATTGACAAAGTAAAGATAAATGCAAATAGTAATTTCTTGTTTGAATTGGAGGGGAAAAGATGAGTTTTTCATATACTAGAAAAATAAACTATTATGAAACAGATAAAATGGGAGTAGTTCATCATTCAAATTATATAAGATTTTTAGAAGAGGCAAGATGCAGATGGTTAGAAGAACTGAATATATCAATGGAAAAATTAGAAGAATTAGGTTATACTATTCCAACATTAGAAGTCAATTGTAAATACAAATATCATATAACAAGTGGAGATATAATTACAATAGAACCTAAAATAACTGAATTTAATGGAGTAAGAATGACAGTAACTTATAATGTTATTGATAAAAAGACAGAAAACGTTGTTATAAATGCTTGGACAAAACATTGTTTTACGGATAAAACTTTAAGACCAATAAATATAAAAAAGAAGAATGAAAAAATATATACAATATTTGAAAAATTGTTAGAAGAAGATGAAGTCGACTACAGAGGGGCTTTTAATGATGAAGAATACAAAGAAGATTTGATAGAAGAGATGTTAGAAAGTTTGGGGTTTGTAATTGAGCCTGATGATTTATTTAGCGAAATGGTCAAAAAGGTCGAAAACAACTCATTCGATATAGAAGATTTGCACGAGGCGATAAACTCACTTACAGAATCGACACTAGGCAGACCATCACAAGACGCTTTTGAAGGATTGTTTGACGATATGGATTTATCATCGACAAAATTGGGAAAAGACGTCTCAACTCGTTCAAAACTAATGGCGAAAATCATAAGCGCGATAGATTCGATTGAATTTGGAATAGACGAAACTTCAATAGATGTGCTTGGCGATGCTTATGAATATTTAATCGGTCAATTCGCAGCAAACGCAGGAAAAAAAGCAGGCGAGTTTTATACCCCTCAAGCTGTTTCACGCATCATGTCAGAAATTACGTCGATCGGGCAAGAATCTCGAGCGCCTTTTCATATTTACGATCCTGCGATGGGATTGTTTGCCATCGTGGGTGACGGCGAGGTGGAAGAGGGCGAGTGCTGGGAGGCCTTTATGTTTGCCGCCCACTACGGCCTGAGCAACCTGTGCGTGTTCCTGGACCGCAACCGCCTGCAGATCGACGGCTCCACCGAGACGGTCATGAGCAGCGAGCCGCTGGAAGAGAAGATGAAGGCCTTCAACTTCAACGTGCTGACCATCAATGGCCACGACTATGACCAGATCGAGGCCGCCATCCAGGCTTTCCATGCCGAGAACGACAAGCCCACCTGCATCATCATGGACACCACCAAGGGCAAGGGCGTTTCCTTTATGAGCAACTCCGTGGACTGGCACGGCAAGGGCCCCAACGACGACGAATACAAGGTCGCTATGGAAGAACTGAACGCCGCCTACGCCGCGCTGGAACAGGAGGAGAAGTAAGATGGCAGACGTGAAAAAGATCGCTACCCGTGAAAGCTACGGCAACACCCTGAAGGAGCTGGCCGCTGAGGGCCACGACGACCTGGTGGTGCTGGACGCTGACCTGGCTG
>OGWV01001913.1_pt1 | contig 12948 bp, 10 predicted proteins | sample 1576081 | NCBI WGS metagenome assembly OGWV01 (sample SAMEA3541541, study PRJEB24748) | human gut metagenome | biome: human gut; feature: human-associated habitat; material: faeces | place: China | collected 2012 | reverse complement strand
ATATTGGCGCGGATCACTCCGTAGACCTTGTGGTATACAAATACGTCCTTCACATGGCCTCCGGCATCAACTATTGTTGAAAGCTCCTCCTCTACTTCATCATCCTCGTGAACCACCTTTAATACTCTCGAATACTGCTTATCCGCCTGTATCAGATATCCTCTGTTTGTCGAAAAAATCGCGGCTCCGTTTGCTCGAAGCAGTGCTATGTCCTGCACAATCACCTGACGACTCACATCAAGCTCCTTTGCAAGCGCAACTCCCGCCACAGGCGACTTTGACGAGGATAGAATATTTATTATTTTTTTTCTTCTCTCATCACCGTTCATTTTCGTTCCTTTCTGTAAAACATTACTGTCACAGCATAGTGCGACCGGCAATCTAAAAGCTATACTGCATGTAGATTTTTAAGTGATAGATCCATAATAGGCGCTGAATGTGTGAGCGCACCACTTGATACATAGTCTACACCAAGACCCTTTATTCTTGCAATATTTTCTTTGGTAACATTTCCCGAAACCTCGATCTCGGCTCTGCCGTCAATGTAGTCAATGCACTGCTTTAAAAGCTCTGTTGACATGTTGTCGAGCATGATAATATCGGCACCGGCTTCAACCGCATCCTTCACCATATCAAAGCTCTCTACCTCAACCTCAATCTTTCTGACAAACGGAGCATAGGCCTTTGCCATGGCGATTGCCTCTTTTACGCCGCCAGCTGCTCCGATGTGGTTATCCTTAAGAAGCACTCCATCCGAGAGATTGTATCTGTGGTTGTTTCCACCACCGACTCTGACCGAATATTTTTCAAAAATTCTATTGTTTGGAGTTGTCTTTCTGGTATCCAAAAGCCTGATACCTGTGCCCTCTAAGAGCGCTGCAACCTGACTGGTATAAGTGGCAATTCCACTCATACGCTGTAAATAATTGAGCGCAGTTCTCTCACCACATAAGAGCACTCTGATATCTCCGTAAACCTTGCCGATAAGCTGCTTATTTTCTACCCTATCGCCATCCTTTACGTAAAACTCCACCTTTGTATCTGCATCAAGCAGTGTGAAAACTCTCTCAAAAACCTGCAGTCCACAGATGATTCCGTCCTGTTTGCAGATTAAATCCACCTCTCCTGCCTGTGGATGTGGCATCACGCTGTTTGTGGATACGTCCTCGCTTGTGATGTCCTCCTTTAATGCGCTTAATATGAATGGGTCTACGTTGAGGCCCAGTGTTACCTGATCGTACATATATTTAGATTCCTTTCGTTGCATTCTTTGCATTTTTTAGTTTTCTTTTATATTACGGTTTCGCACTTTTTATGCTGTGTGGTGCCGTGGTAGTACGCAGTATATTCCTCAGAAAAATATGAAGTCAGCCACGGGATTTTTTTAGATAGTGCTTTATAATTTGCCACTTGTTCGCATTAACTGCGTTAATGGAACCCCGTGGCAGTTCATATTTTTCTTCGGAACACACTGTGTACTCTCCGGCTTCGCAGATTTACGAGTGCGAAACCTACTTTTATGCCTGAATATAGGCAATGCCTGATTCGACAGTTTCTTCTGCATCTGCGCTGGTACGGCCCTCTATAGCCTCCATGGCGAGCTTCCTGTATTCTCTCTCTACAGCTTTTTCATCGCTGTAGTCTGCGAGGTCGATGCTATCTGCGGCCTTTTTGGCTGCTATCTCATCATTTACAAAGCCAAGCCCCGCCATCTGTCCTGCTGCACGCTTTGCGAATACCAGGCTCTCAAGCAGTGAATTGCTTGCAAGACGGTTTCTGCCGTGCACTCCGTTGCATGCGGTCTCTCCGACTGCATAGAGACATTCCATGGATGTGCGGCTGTGATGATTCACCTTGACGCCGCCCATGAAATAGTGCTGTGCCGGAACTACAGGAATAGGCTCCTTGAAGACATCATATCCCATCTCCTTGCAATGTTCAATGATATTTGGAAAATGTGATACAAGCTCATCCCTTGGAATGGTACGCAAATCCTCCCAGACAAAGTCTGTGCCGTCCTTTTTCATCTGCTCACGGATTTTGCCGGTCAGCACGTCTCTTGGTAAGAGCTCATTGACAAACCTGTTCATATTCTTGTCCAAAAGCTTAGCACCCTCACCTCTTACGGACTCTGAAATGAGAAAGCTTCTGTCCTCATGCTTTTTCGTATAAAAGGTCGTCGGGTGAATCTGCACATAGTCTGGATTTTTAAGCTCTATGCCATGCTTTTTTGCAATGGCAAGCGAGTCACCTGTCAGATGTCTGAAATTCGTTGAAAATCTGTACAGTCCTCCAACTCCGCCACAAGCCATGACAGTGTATGCCGCTGTCACCTTTTCCAGCGTGCCATTCTGTTTTCTGATGATGGCGCCGTAGCATTTGTTATCCCTTTCGATTATATCAACCATCGTTGTATACTCCATGAGTGTCACATTTGAAAGCTTCTTAACCTGTGCAAGCAATGTGCTTGTTATCTCTTTTCCGGTCACATCTTCATGGAAAATAATTCTGTTGTGTGAATGAGCTCCCTCTCTCGTATAGGCAAGTGAGCCGTCATCATTTCTCGCAAAATCTGCTCCGTATGAAACAAGATCCTTCACCACCTCAGGTGATGAGTTTATCATTATCTCAACCGACTCCTTGTCATTCTCGTAGTGGCCGGCCTTTAAGGTATCCTCAAAAAAGCTGTCGAAATCAGACTGCTCTTTAAGCATGCACATGCCGCCCTGCGCCAGAAATGAATCATTGCTCTCCAGATCTGACTTTGTTATCAGTGTAATTCTTATGTCTCTTGGAAGCTTAAGCGCACAATAAAGACCTGAGCAGCCGCTTCCCACAATAAGTACATCTGTATTCATAGTATGTTACCTCTTTTATTTGCCTGCATCCACCGATGTAGCCGCTTCTTTAGCAACATCCTTAGGATGCGATTTACTGTAATGGGCGTATTATAACACTAAAATTTACAGCTGACAAGACACCTGTAAAACTTTTGTGTTGACAGCTGGTTTACAGCTAAGTATAATGACAAGTAACTTATTTATTTTGGCCGGTTCTTTATGTAAAATCCAAAAGGGGCTTACATTGATATAACTGTGCTTCAATCACACTAGGAATTTCAAGAGGTATATCATATTATGATGACAACAAGAGAACTACAGGATGAGATTATCCGATTAAAGAAGGAAAATGATATCTGTATATTAGCTCACGCTTATCAGAGTCACGAGATACTTGAGGTTGCCGACTTCACAGGTGACTCATATGGACTCAGCAAGCAGGCTGCCACAGCACCACAGAAGAATGTGCTCATGTGCGGTGTCCGCTTCATGGCAGAGACCTGCAAGATTTTATCTCCTGACAAGCATGTATTTTTGTCAAACAGCGCAGCAGGCTGTCCTATGGCGGAGCAGCTCGATGTAGAGCTCTTACAATCGTTAAAGGATAAGAACCCTGACTATACAGTGGTTGCCTACATAAACACCACATCAGAGCTTAAAACCATATGCGATGTGTGTGTCACATCCTCATCCGCTGTAAAAATTGTTAAAAATATTGACAATAACAAGATTCTTTTCATCCCTGACTGCAATCTTGGCGCATGGGTTGAGGAACAGGTTCCGGAAAAGACCTTCAAATTTGTACATGGTGGCTGTCCTACTCACCTGCGCATGTCAATAGCAGATGTTGAGAGAGCAAAAGCGGCTCATCCTGCTGCAAAGCTTCTCGTACATCCGGAGTGCCTTGCTGAGGTTTCAAAGGCGGCAGACTATATCGGTAGCACCACCGGCATCATTGACTATGCTAAAAACAGCACAGACAGGGAATTTATCATCGGAACTGAAAACAGCATACTGCAGCACTTACAGTATGAGTGCCCTGAAAAGAGCTTCTATCCGCTCTCAAAGGACTGCGTATGCCACAATATGAAGCTCACTACCCTGATGGATGTATACAATTGTGTTAAGGGAGCAGGCGGAGAAGAAATCATACTGCCTGACGATATAAGAACAAAGGCCAAGGCCTGCATAGATACCATGCTTACACTTGGAGAGTAATTTAATTGCAAGTTAAAAGACCACAGTTCATCTGTTTTGATGCCCTGTGGTCTTTTTTAATACTCCTTTTTTCACATCCGTCTAATTGAATCCGACAACCTTCTGTGACAGCTTATACGCACCGATAGCTACCTTTCTGCCTCCCTTGCCCGGCAGATTCATTATCTGTCCCATGACACCATGGCGCAGCTTCTTGTAGGTTTCTTCATCGTGCTCCTTCATGTATGCCCACAGCTCATCCTTCTTAGCCATGTTCTCATCGGTGCCTGAGATAATTGCCAGAATAGTAGAAATAGTCGTAATAATCTCCAGATAGCTGTACATATACTTCCTGCACATCTCATTTGTTATCTCATGCAATTTGACATCGTCAAACATAATCTTATTTACACGAATCTGCTGGTCAATACGGCGTATCATCACCTGCTCATTGACCGACTGGTCATCGCGACCGATAAAATATCTGTAGAAGTCCACATCCAGATAGTACATCGTGCGCACATACGGAAGCGGCTTATATACATAGATGTTGTCCACATAAAATGTATGCTTTGGCAGCTCAAGTCCACAGCTTCGCAAAAGCTCTGTCCTGTATATTACCGAATGCATCAATATGTAATGCCCCTTATAAATATGCTTTATATCACTCCAGGTAAATATCTCATTGCGCGGAAAGCCGGTCTGACGCATAACCTTTTTACGCTTTGCTCCCTCTTTCTCGTAGACATAGTTGGCAAGAAGCATATCAATCTGTGTATTCTCCTGCTCAAACTCCCTTAGCTTGTCCAGTATCTTCTTGTATGAATCCAAATCCACCCAGTCATCGCTGTCAACGACCTTGAAATATTTGCCTGTGGCATTTTTGAGACCTGTGTTTACAGCCTCTCCATGTCCACCGTTCTCCTGGTGTACAGCCTTTACTATGTCAGGATATTCGGCTGCATATCTGTCAGCTATCGCTGCTGTCTCATCCTTTGAACCGTCATCAACAATAATTATCTCCACATCATCTCCACCCGGCAGGATAGACTCTATACAATGCTCCATGTAATCCTTTGAATTGTAACATGGGATTGCAAAACTTAATAATTTCATCTTTTTCCCCTTGTAAAAAAATAATATCGCTGTTTGATTATGCATAAAATTTTATCCTATATGCAATAACAAATACCGATACTATAATTATACACAAAATCATCATATTGTCTAAGGGTTTTTTATAGTACCTTAGGCACACACATTTTGTTCATATTTTGTTTACAGAAAAGTGAAATTCAAAACACACGGTTTTCACAATTGATTTGTATACTGATATCATAAACGAAAGATACATAACAAAAGCAACAAAACATATTAATTACGCAATACTCATACTAATCTTTTTCATATATAGCCGATGCAAGCCACATGCATCGGCTTCCTCTTTTTAGTATTATAGTAACTATGTGATTATTTCTATCAGCTTCTCTTTATCTTACGTGAAGCCGTCTTTTCAAACTCACTTTCCCTCACTTTAAGGCTATAGATACGCTTGTACGCAGGTGCATTCACATTGTACTCATCGATAAGCACCTGCAGAGCCGGCCTTATATCGACGATACCTGCATTTTCAGCATACTCTCTGTCCGGGAAAATCTCAGCTTCAATCACTCCTTCAGACTCACGCACTATGATTTCCTTTATGAGATGATTTACGCTCAGAGCGTTTTCAAGCTCCTCCGGTGACACATTCTCACCGTTTTTGGTGATAATCAGATTCTTTCTTCTGCCGGTCAGATAAATATATCCATCCTCGTCCACATAGCCTAAGTCACCCGTGTGAAGCCAGCCGTCCGACAGTGTCTCCTCTGTCTCATTTGGCATCTTATAATAGCCCTGCATCACACTTGTACCGCGGACTAAAAGCTCACCGTCAACTGTTTTTGCCTCACAATTTGGCATCAGCTTGCCTACAGAGTTTTTGCGGATATCCCAACTTAGATTTGTGCTTATGACCGGAGAACACTCCGTCATGCCATAGCCCTGCAATATGGTGATACCAAACTCTGCAAATAAATCAACATAATCAGGATTTAGGTACGCACCTCCACTGCAGATTGTATGAAGCCTCTCTCCAAATATTTTCTTACGGACCGGCTCTGCAGGAAGTCCTGCTGCCCTTACCTCCTCGAGCTTTCTGGCAAATGTCTCAATCATAAGAGGCACCATAAGAATCATGTCGGGAGTAAAAAGCTGTATATTTTTTGCCATGCGCATGATGGAATCATTGATGCATATTACCGAACCCAGTGAAATTCCTTTCAGAATATCCATGCTCAGACAGTATGCATGGTGTATCGGAAGCACAGACAAAATTACCGTGTGAGGTCCAATTTTCATGTCAAGGCATGTGGCATTTTCAGCCAGGTTGTTCTGCGTCAGCATGACTCCCTTGCTCTTTCCGGTTGTTCCGGACGTAAACATGATAGTGCAAAGCGCATCCTCTGCCACGGCAGACTCGTAGCTTCCCCTATTGTCATCTATAAGCCCTTTAAACGAAAGCACCTGTGGACAATGCTCTGTACTGTTCATAGACACATACACATTTATACCATGACAACTTTTAGCTGCGGCCTCAGCCACATCCGAACGTGCCTCATCAAATATAAGCATCCTCACACCGGCTCTGTCCAAAAGCTCACATATATCCGCTGCCGGAAGCGATGCATCGATTGGAACCGCAACACTTCCGCTTTCTGTGATTGCCAGATAGGATACTATCCACTCATATGATGAAGGGCCTATTACAGCGATATGCTGCCCTTTTTTGCCAAGCTTTTCGATGGCATTGGCAAAGCTGTCTGTATCATTCTTAAGTTCACTGTAGGTTCTTGACTCTATCTCATTTTTGGATTTCTTCCATCTTATCGCGTCATCCGCGCCGTAAGCTTCATTTGCATATGAAAGAATATCCGGAATTGTGTGAAATAACATATTTTCTCCTATCTGCGCCCATTATGCGTCTTTTAATGTCTCAAGATAATCGATAGCTTCCTGTACTGTGCGGATTTCTGCAGCCTTTGTCTGCTCAATCTCCACATCAAAGGTATCCTCTATCTCCCCGAGCATGCTCATGAAATCAAATGACGTGAAGCCCAGATCCTCCATAAAACGTGACTCTTCGTGCACATCTGCCGGCTGAACATCAACATAATTACAGATAATTTCCACTAATTCATCAAACATAATAATCTCCTTTTACCTAATACGTTTCCTAATCCACTACACTAATTTAATGATTTCGCCTATTGTAAGCTCAGGGTTTTCTGCACCCTTGAACATGATTTTGCACAGGTAATAGTACATATACTCAAGCTGCTTTCTTGAGACTGCCTTGACCTGATGCTCGAAACTGAAATCCAGTCCGTTGTCCTCCGGACGGTGCATTACCGTTAGATACATAGCCTGTGTAGTCATGCCGTTCGGGTACCACTTAGTCTTGTATTTTATATCTCCCAGGTCGTTTAAGCCCTTTTCCTTTAATGTCATAGGCTGATATGTAAGCGACATCGGCTCATATGTAAGCCCCGCCTTTGGCTGCGGATACGTCTTTGAGCGCAGTGCAAAGTACTCTGTCGGGTTGTAGTTTGCATGGCGGAACAGCTCGTTTTGCTTATCCCTGATGGTATACACGGCATCGATAAAGCGTACATCCTTTGAAAAGCTCGTCCTAAACGGAAACGAATGAATACGTGTGCCGCCCGACCTCTTCTCCTTGAGTGTCGCACGTCTGGCGATGGCATTATTTACGGAGACATCATCGAAGCCGTTTTCCTTTTGGAAAAACGTCCTGATTCCCATGAGAAGCAGACAAGCAAGCGAAACATGATATTTCTCGCAAAAATCCATAAGACGCTTTGTCGGCTCAGCCTCCAGATGAAAGATATCAAGCGCTGAGGTGACATCATTCGATGCATTGAATGCACTCCTTAGCTTGTTATCATGCATCAGTTTTCTTGCCGCATCAAGCTTTGCTGTGCCATCGATTCCGTTGTAGATTGGCTCCGACTGTCCGATAAGCTTCTCAAAGAACTCTCTGTCCCTAAGCTGTGCCTTGCTTCCGGCTTCATATGCCAGATCCTTCTTTATCTGCTCGATATATGAGCACATATCCTTTGGAAAAGGAACTCCCTCGTACATGGCATTGCAGTATATCTCAATAATATCCTTTAAAAATGCAATAAGTGACTGCGCATCAACCACCATGTGATGGCCTAGGAAGTACACTCCATTAAAGCCATCAGGCATCTTTATCATCACGATTTTGGTCATAGGAGAGTCCTCAAACTCAAACGGCACCTGTGTCCAGCCTCGCATCTCATTCTCTGCCTCCTCCATGGTTACATCAGTAAAATCCTTGAAATCGACAGTTCTCTCTTTAAAATCCTCATCCACATCCGCAATATACTGATAGCACTCCCCATCCTTATCCCTTGTAAAACGGATACGCATGGCCTCGTTTCTGGCATACGCGTAGTTGATTGAATCCCTTAGCACGTTCCAGTCGAGCTCTGTGCCGATTGTCAGGCTTGTACCTATATTGAGCACAGCCATATTCGGACAGTACTTTGCATAGTACAAATGAAATTTTTGTGCAACCGTAATCGGATATACATTGTGTCCCTTTCTCGTCTTCATCATCTCATAACTCCTTCCAAAAATTTATCAAGTGCTTCCTCGAAAGCTTTCGTATTCTTGTAATAGCTCTCGCAGTGTCCTGCACCCTTTACTATCAGCTTTGTCTTTTGTGACGCGCAGCTTGCATAAAGCTCATCACACATGCTGCATGGCACAAATGTATCCTTATCACCATGGATAAACAAAATAGGCAGCTTCGCCTTTTGCACCTCTTTTGCAGCATTGCATTCATCAAGCCCATACCCTGCCATTTTTCTGTTCACAAAATCTGCAATCTGAATCATCGGAAAAGCCGGCAGATGGTACATGCTGTGAAGCACATGTGTAAATACCGCCTTAGGCGAGGTAAATGCACAGTCTGACACAATTCCCTTCACCTGCTCTGGAAGATTAAGTCCACTTGCCATAAGCACAGTGGCACCTCCCATGGAATTTCCCATCAGCACTATTCTAATGTCATTGCCTGCCTTCTTAATCATCCAGTCAATCCACTTAAGCGCATCATAGCGGTCCTTGCAGCCGAAGCCTATGAATTTTCCCTCACTTTGTCCGTGCGCCCTTGCATCTACAAGCAGCATGCTATAGCCCTTCTTTAAATAGTAATTGGATATGCTGCCGTAATCAGACATAGCTTCACTTGTGTAGCCGTGGAAGCATATGACAGCTTTATCCGTATTACTGCCATCTATCCCCGGAAAATATGTGGCATGCAGTCTTAATCCATCATCTGACTTAATCCACACATCCTCATGAGTCTGTGCTCTCATCCACTCTCCACGCGGCTTCATAAAGCTGTAATAGCTCTCCCAGTCAACCCCCGACATCTTCATCGTACGCTCCTTCTTAGCATTGTAGCGCATCATGGTTCTCCTGTAGAAATAAGCACTGCCGCCTGCCTCTGCTGCAGCAATACCGCCTAAAACACCTGCAATTATTCCCCACTTCATCTTCATCGCCTACGCTTTCTTACTGTCTATAATCTGCTTCAGGCGAAGTGCCTTATCAATATTTCCCTCCACCTTGAGCTTGCCTGTTGTAAATGCAAGAATCGGATCAATCCTTCCTTCTGCCAGCTTGAAAAGAGTCTCAGCACTGCATATAAAAATCGCATCCCTGTCAAAATACTCATACGGCTCCACTGCCAGCACACCGTCCTTTACCTCAGCATAGAAAATTCCCTCTGCCTCTCCTGTTATATTGAACTGAAAAGCAAGATGCTCGCTTATATCGCTCACATCAGAATCCATAAACAGTCCCTTTACCTTTGAAAACATATCTGCATAAGTCATATCAATTCTCCTTTTCGACCACCGGTCAACTTGTTACTTCATTACAGTATCACTTTTCCGACTGGCGGTCAATATAAATATTTTCATTTTCAAACTATTTGTTATTTTTTCATAAACTATCCAAACGTATCATATCATTATCACCAAAACCTATTCCCCCGGTAAAATCTCATGGAAGAATCACATGGATTGTGATAATATATATTAAAATGCTCGTAACTGTTCAGTACCTTCACAGTTGCGAGCCGCAAGCGCATTAGAATCAGCTGCGCTGATGGGCGCTTGCTCCTACATAATATACGTTTTCTTACGAAATATGCGGTACCGCATATTTCTGTACTGAATAGTTACAAATGTACGTTACAGATAAAAGAGGAGCCACTATGCCACATTCCACAAGACCAAATTCGGAAAAATACGAGAAGATACTTGAAGCGCTAAGAACCCTTTTAGAAACAAAAAAAATATCCCAGATATCTGTCAGCGAAATCGCCCAGACAGCCGGGATAGGCAAGGGTAGCATATATTATTATTTTTCATCAAAGGAAGCTATCTTTGATGCACTTATGGCAAAAAGCTACGAAGAGCCGCTTGCCACCGCAAAGGAGCTTGCAAAGCGCACCGATATCTCTCCGTTTGTGCGCATGGCGATGATATTTCAGGCGTGCCGCAACTCCTCTGCCGCCTTTTTAAAAATCCAGTCCGATGCCGGAAACGGTGTGCAGGAGAATGCTTTTTTGCACAACAAATACATAGTCGCTTTCTGTTGGGCAAATACCGGCATTGCAGCGAACAATGCCAAGCCCATAAGTGCATTTTTCATGATTAAAAATAAAATAATTAATTATACTATATTTGCGTTCTCGTTTTTCGTTTGGTCAAATTTACACATTTTACATCAACCGGATAGTGGACAAAATTGTATTTTTAGGGGTACAAAATCGTCAAAAGTAGAAAAGAAACGGATATTTGCCTATATTTGCATACAAAAAAGCCCGATAGACTAAAATGAATAAAAAGAAGCGTACTATTGTATGGATTATTATCCTTATCATTATCCTGACAGGAGCAGGCGGTGCAGGAAGTATATATTACTATTTCTTTGCCAAACAATTCCAACTTACAAAAACCACCTATATTTATATAGACAGAGATGATAACCTGGATTCTGTATACCATAAAATAATCCGGAACGGACATCCTAAAAGTATGTTCGGTTTTCAATATCTGGCAGAAAAAGAGAAGTATGGCGACAATATACGGACAGGACGTTACGCTCTCAATCCATCGGACAATATGCGCTACCTCTTCCGGCGTCTTTCCATGGGATACCAGACTCCCATTAATCTGACTGTACCCAGTGTACGCACCGTGGACAGATTAGTGCGGGCCGTTTCGCGCCAGCTCATGATTGATTCTCTGGATATTGCCAAATTAATTTCCGACAGTGCTTACTGTGCACAAATGGGATATACCCAAGAGACACTACCCTCCCTTTTTATTCCTAATACTTACGAGGTTTATTGGAATATGAGTGCTGACGCTTTCATGAAACGGATGCAAAAAGAACATGCTGCCTTTTGGAATAATGACAGGCTGAAAAAGGCTCAACATATCGGACTTACTCCTGAAGAAGTGTCCACCCTGGCCTCTATCGTGGAAGAAGAAACGGCCAATGGTCCCGAAAAGCCCATGGTCGCAGGACTTTATATTAACAGATTGAATAAAGGGATGTTGTTGCAAGCAGACCCGACGGTAAAATTTGGTTTACAGGAATTCGGACTGAAACGCATTCTTTTCAAACATCTGGAAGTGGATTCTCCTTATAATACCTACAAACATGCAGGTTTACCTCCGGGACCTATCCGAATCCCATCCATCCAAGGATTGGAAAGCGTACTGAACTATACACAGCATCATTATATTTATATGTGTGCAAAAGAAGATTTCTCAGGCACTCATAATTTCGCGGTCACAGCAGCCCAGCATCAAGCTAATGCAAGACGCTATCAACAAGCGTTAAACCGGCGAAAAATAAAATAAAAGGAGCGGACTATAGGTCCGCCCTCCCAATGGATTATTTAATGTGTATCTATAGAATCTTTCAGCAACCTTCCTTTGTATTGTCCTTTTTTCCCGGTCATCTTTCCATATTCCACTGCATGTACCGGACAAACATGGTAACAAGCCAGACATTGAGTACAGTTACCTCCCCAAACGGGACGATCCGTCACTGTTATATTGCCCACAGGACAAACCTTCTCACACTTCTTACAACCAATGCAAGCTTCCGTTGCATGAAAAGGCTTGGGAGACATCAGAAAAGCATTGAAAAGAGGGCGCAGCAAATAGGATTTAGTAAATGGAAGCGCACCTTCATGACAATTATATTGTTTCATTTGAGCCCTTGATGTAATTTCTTCGTTGATAAAACGCACACGGGCAACAGCATTCTGTACTTTCTGGGTTTCTATATCTTTATCATCTACATCAAAACCGGGCAAAGAAACATACGTATTCGGCATAGTAACCGAATAGCCGGCAACACATTGCCAACCTTTCCGGGTAACGGCAGAAGAAAAAATTTGTGCAGTCCGGCCTGTATCATCTCCGCAAGTACAGACAAAGAAAAGGTATCCCGGCTTATCCAACTTTAGCTGATGAATAAAACGAAGTACTATCTTGGGAGGGCCCCATGCATATACAGGAAAAACAAAACCTACTTTTTCCCCTTCTTTCAGCTTATACGCTTTGTTCCTGTCTATTTCCATAGCTATGGACAACAATTCCTCATTCTGTCCTTCCGCCAGCTGCCTTGCCACCCAAGCCGAATTACCTGTACCTGAAAAATAAAATATCATATCCGTACTATTTTTATAAAAAGAAGCGATGCTAATCTTTTGAATTAGCATCGCCTTATAATG
>OGWV01001908.1_pt1 | contig 12960 bp, 10 predicted proteins | sample 1576081 | NCBI WGS metagenome assembly OGWV01 (sample SAMEA3541541, study PRJEB24748) | human gut metagenome | biome: human gut; feature: human-associated habitat; material: faeces | place: China | collected 2012 | reverse complement strand
CGATCTTGTCTCTATACTCCATGCAGGTGGCGAACAGATCGTCCACATGCAACAGGTCCTGCGGACGGCTTCGGCGGCACAGCCGCCGGGTTCGGCTTCGCCGAACCGCCCTGCGGGCGGCGCCCCTGTTTCTGCTGGAATTATAGCAGAAGCAGCATCCGCAGCGGCAAACCCGCAGAAGGTGTAAGGGCAAAAAACGCAGAAAACCGGGCAGCCATTCCGCTGCCCGGTATGCTTTTGGCGTGGGACAATCCCGCACCGCTGATTTACCACTGATGGAACGACTCCAGGTGCTTGGCATTTTCACGAGCCTTAGCGGCCAGCTTGGTGTAGAGGCCGTGCTTTTTCTCCTCCACCAGCTCCTGGTAGCCCTTATCGATCGCAAGAAACTTTTCGTTTCTCGGCAGTGGAACATCCTGTTCCACCAGGATATCCTGAACTCGCCGGATATCCACACCACGCAGGCTGGTGCCCTGAGAAAGCGCCACCGCCGCGGCTACGCCGGCGGCCTGGCCAGTACCAACGCACTGGGGGATCAGATTCAGCCAGTCGATGGCCACATCATCCGCCGAAATATGTCTGCCGGGGCACAGCAAGCCTTCCACCTTCTGCGGGACAATGGCCCGGTAGGGGATCTCGACCGGTCCGCAATCATTGATGGAGCAGATGGTGCTGTGCCAGGCGATAACATCCTCAAACTCATGCGCAAAGGCCCAGTCATTCGCGGACATCACATACTCACCGGTCAGCCTGCGGCTGCACCTGGCACCCAGCTGCGGCGCAATATCATAAAGATATGCATTGCGGAACGCCATGGGGACAGCTTCCTTCAGATAGGCCAACACCTCCCGCATACTGGCGCGGGTCGCCATCTCGGTCTCGGTTTGATCCTTGATCTTGGTACAGTCCTTTTCGGCGTGCCAGTTATTGATCCAGCACATCTCATTGGAATTGGTGGGCAGCGGCATGGCCCGGAATCCGGCGACCTTGCTGATGCTGCCGCGCAGCGCCGCAAAGGCCTCAGGCCGGGTACGCTTCCATTCCTCAAAGAGATCCCAATTGATGCCCGCGATGCGCCAAACCAGCGCCGTGGTGCTGGAACGGGTCTCCGCATCCGCCAAGCTGGCGAAGGGCGCGCCGGTTTGGGAGAAGATATCTCCATCGCCGGTGGCATCGATAACCGCCTTGGCAAAGATAGCCTGACGGCCCTCCTTACTCTCAAATACTACACCCTTTACAGTGTTCCCATCCATAATGGGACATACGCCAGTACTGTGGTACAGCACCCGGATAGACTGTCGCTCCTCCAGCAGCATCTTATCCAGTTCAATTTTCAGCTGGTTCGGTTCAAAATAGACCGAGCGTACCAGCCGGTGAGGGGAATCCTCTCCACGGCTCCAGCAGTCGTGGATTGCCTTCCAGCTATCGCAAAGAAGGGGATCGGTGCTGCCCATTTGGGCACCCTCCGGGCCGCGCACGGCACCGGGGATGTGCTTCATGCGCTGGAACCACTCCTCCTGCAGACCCTTTACAAACTGTTTATCGTACCAGGAAAGATCCGGAACCATAATGACATATCCGCCGGTCACATCGCCGCCGGAATAGCCATAGCGATCCATCAGGATGATATTCCTACAGCCGGCCCGGGCCGCAGCAATTGCCGCGGAATGTCCGGCCGCGCCGCTGCCGATAATGAGTAGCTCGCACTCATCGTAGACCTTCAGCCAGCGGGCCTCTTCGTAATATTGTTTATCCATTGGTTGCTCCTTTTGTGTTTTTTCAAGAGCGTTCCTCCGCCGTTTCCTCATAGAACGCTCTGGCAAAATCGATCACGGTTTTGACAGCGGAAGTCTCCGCCCGGCGCTTATTCCATATCAGCGCCAGCGATACCGGCAGCGCCGGTTCAAAGGGGATCCCCACCACATTTGGGGAAGAAAAGCTGCCCCGGATCTGCACTGCACAGGCCAGGTCACGCTCCACAATGCTTTGCAGGGCACTGATTTGGGAAAGCCGCATCACGATATTAGGCGGGCAGCCTATTGAATCCAGCCGGGAAGTAAGCTCCCGTTCCCGCTGGAGGTATTTGCTGAGCATAGCCAGCGGCAGCAGGCGCAGGTCCTCTGTTTTGATGCTTTTTCGCTGGGCCAGTGGGTTTTGCTTGGAAACATAAAGCACCTGCTCCGCCCATCCCAGTGACAGAATATCACAGTTTTCGGTATCGTAGCAGATATCCGTTGTAAAGATGACATCGATCGAACCTTCCGCCAGCAGGGCCCTTGCTTCCAGATTATTTTTCTCGGTGGCCGCCAGCGTGATATTGGGGTAATTTTCGTGGAACTTTTGATAGAAATCCGGGAAAATTCTTTGCGAGGTAAAGGGGGTCAGGCCGACATTCACGATTTGGCGCTTCGGGCCCTCCGCCAACTGTTGGGCTACCTGCTCGATGGCGCAGATGCGGCCCAGCACCTCATTGATCCGCTCATAGATGATCTTTCCATCATCCGTCAGCTCCAGGCCTGTGGTGGTGTGTGTAAAAAGCACAATGCCCAATTCCTGCTCCAGCGCATTGATAGAGCGGGAAATGGCTGTACGGGAGATGAAAAGCTCATCCGCCGCCTTGGTCACGCTGTGGAATTCGCATACCGCCTTGAAATACCGTAGTTGTAGCAATGTCATTGTCTGCCCATCCTTTCCCCGCTGTACAGCAGGGGGCCAAGCCCCCTGCTATACATCAAGTCTATCAGATAATCCTCCGTCCGGCAACCGCCAGGACTGTTGTCATCTGTCGTTCTTGCTCAGAACAGCATCCCGCAGATAACCGGCAGCCAGATTGCCGAAAGCAGGCAAAGGATCACTTGGATGATTGCATTGGATTTTGGCATATCCGCCATTTCATAGTAGCCATAGCCGTAGGTCAGCAGCGGCACTACATCAATGGGGAACAGGAAGCAGCAGGTGGCGCACATTACGGTAGTGCAGATGAGCATAACAGGGCTCATATTGGCCGCAGCAGCAACCGCCACCAGCGGAACTGCCAGGGTAGTGACCAGCGTAGGGCCTACCGGCATGACAATAAGGATGAGGAAGCCGATGAGCGCCAGAACAAAGACAAATACGAAGTCGGAGGTGGCAATGGAGCTCAGATCCATAATGCTGGTGAGCCACTTTACCACGCCGTTGGTACGCAGCAGGCCGGTAAGGCCGATGAGGGTACCCAGCATGAAGAAGGCGGTCCAGTTGACTTCCTTGACAAAGTCCTTCCAGCCAAAGACGCCAATGCCGGGCAGCATCATGATGCCAACGCCTACCATGGCGACCACCATGATATTGAAGAAGCTGAACCAGGTGCCCAGGATCCAGCAGATGAGCATCGCAGCAATGATCACACAGACACGAATCTCATCCTTGCCGATCTTCTCCGGAATCTCCAGCTTGCTGAGGTAATGATGGATGGCATCCTGGGTGAGCTCTGCGGGCTTAAAGACCGCGCGGATGATGAAGTAAGCCGCAATAAATGCCACAATGGCGATAGGCCCAAAGATAGCGACCCAATCCAGGAAGGTGACATTCACGCTAGCCAGGTTCTCCAGATAGGTGATGGCAATGACATTCACCGCACCGCCGGCGGGAGTGATCATACCACCGATCATGGAAGCGGTGGGCAGGGCGATGAGCATGCAGCGGCCGGTGCGCTTGCGCTCGTCCTCATTTTCATAGATGCTGAGGAAATCCAGCACCAGCGGGATGAACGCCGAGCAGGCGGCGATATTGGAAACGATGGAAGAAAGCAGGCCGCAGCACAGCATGATGGCCAGCAGAACAGTATTGACATTTCTGCCCGCTTTGGTGATGATGCCGCGCATCAAGCGGCGGGAAAGGGGCACTCTGGTCACGGCACAGGTCAGGCCAAAACTTGCCAGCATAAAGAAGGCACTTTGGTTCTGGAAGCCAGCCAGCGCAGCCGCGGGCGTTTCCACACAGCCGCAGATATACATAAGCGGAATGACCAGCATGCACAGTACGCCGACGGGCAGACCGCCGGTGAGCATACAGACGATGGTAGCCAGCAGCAGGCCCAGCGAATTGCGGCCCGCCGCAGTCAAGGTCTCAGAGGTGGGGATAAAGAACATTGCCACGAGGATCAGGATAAAAAGCGCTAAACCAATATTATTTTTTACAGATCTGGTTTCTTTTGCGTTAGCCATTTATTTTTCCTCCCTTTCATTGGAATGTATATCAAATGATTCGATCAAAGGCAGAGATTTTCAAACAATGCGGTCAGGTTTGCCGCGTTTTCCAGCTGGGCCGTTTCGGCTATTACCTTTTCGGCCTTATAGTCGGGCAGGATGCAGTTAGCGCCCAGGCGGAAACGGTCCTGGATCTCCTCATCGGTCAGGCGGTAGCCATCCTTATTGGTACCGCGGGAATAATCCACCGATTCGGTGTATACCTGACCGCCTACGGTCACCTCCACCCGGCCGTACCAGCTTAGGGGATCCTTGCGGCGCAGCTCGGCATACTCAGGGGCCACATGCATGGTCACCTTTTTGGCAAAGGCCAGCAGCCGCGGGTCATTCAGGGCAATTTTATCCTGCCAGGCCGGGCCGGGCTTGTACCCAAAAGCCTCCAGCGCCATAGCGATGGGTCCGCTGAACTGCACATCTACCTGATTAGCCACGGAATACTGATCGGGATTCGCCACAAAGGCCGCGGTATGGCAGTCGATCGCCTCGATCTGCTCCGGGGAGAAGTGGTATTTTTCCTGCAGGATCGCAAAGGCATCCAGCACACTGTGGAGGTAGCGGCACACAGGGTATGGTTTATAGTGATACTCGGTAAAGAACCAGCGGGAGCCCAGTTCCTCCACTACCTTTTCGGGGTCCCATACATCCGGCTCCCGGCAGTAAATATGCGGGAAGCCGTATTCACTATCCAGGGTATACTCATTTCCGGTATAGCCCAGCTCGGCCATCTCGGCCGCCTGCACCGCGCCCTGGGCCATCCAGGAAACCGGCACATATTTGATCATGGACTTGGGGGAGATAGATTCCCAGTCGCGGCAGACGCCCAGTGAGCAGTAATAGGCCGCGATGCCGATGGCATTGCGCATCTGCTTCTCGTTCAGCTTCATCAGCATACCGCAGCCCACCGCAGCGCCAATGATGTGCTCATTGCTGTTGCCGAAGAAATCGGGGGTCTTGCCGTATTTCATAATGGACTTTGTCATAATGCTAAGCAGCACGCGGGAAAGCCGCCGGGCTATCTCCTGGCCGACACACAGTGCCGCCAGCAGCTCCTTGCCGGTGGAGCCGCGCTCCTCCGCCACTGCCAGAATGGCAGGGATCACGATGGGCGGCACATGGGGCACAGGGTCCATATCCAGGCCGTTCCACAGCTCCGCATTGCAGAAAGCCGCCACAGCCGCGGAAGATTTTCCGCCTACGCCGATCAGGCTGGCCGCACCGTTGCTCCCCTGCCGGCGTGCAAACATTATACCGATCTTGCCCTTATCGGAAGCAATGCCGCCCAGCGCGTTCCCAAGGCCATCCAGCAGTACCCGCTTGGATTCATGGATCACTTCCGCCGGGATCTTATCATAATCGGCATATTCCAACGCAAATTTTACAAATTCATCGGTGACATTCCTCATATTGCAGTCGCCTTTCTTTCTTATGTTCTATCCATGGACAAATATATTGTATCTTGTCAAAGTTCATAAAATCAAGAAGAAGAAATGATACAAACTTGTGTAGTTTTTGTTTCATGGCTATAAAAAAGACTCTCCCCTGCGGAAGAGTCTCCTATTTTTATTCAATTTAACGGTTACCGGCTGGAATAATTGGTATAGCTGACAAAGCCATCATACAGCTTACCCAGATATTCGAAGCTCTTGCCGGTACCGATGGCCACTGCCTCGATGGGATTTTCGGCCAAATGCGCCCGGATGCGCACCCGGCTGGTAATGAGCTTATCCAAACCATCCAGCATGGCGCCGCCGCCGGTCATCAGCAGGCCGTTTTTCTCAATATCCGCCACCAGCTCGGGCGGGGTCTGCTCCATCACCGATTGCAGCGCCGTGATGATGCGCTCCACCTCGATGCGCAGCGGCATCTCCAGCTCGTAGCTGGAAAGGGTGATCTTCTGCGGCAGGCCGGTCACCAGGTTGCGGCCCTTCACCTCTATGACCTTTTCAGGCTGGCCCTCAGTCCATACAGTGCCGATCTCCCGTTTGACTCGGTCAGCGGTAGAATCGCCGATAAGGACATTGTAGGTGCTGCGCACATACCGCACGATGGCCGCGTTCATCTTATTGCCGGCCATCTTTACCGAGCTCTTGCAAACAATACCGTTTAGGGAAAGCACTGCGATATCGCTGGTGCCGCCGCCGATATCCAGCACCACGATGCCGCCGGGACGGGTAATATCCATCCCCGCGCCAATGGCCGCTGCGACCGGCTCCTCAATGAGGTAAACACTGCGGGCGCCGCTGGACATCACCGTATCGATGACCGAACGGGACTCCACCTCGGTAATGGCGCTGGGCACGCAGACGCAGACACGGGGCTTAAAGACCCGGCTGGGGTTCACCTTGGCAAAGAAGTGCTTGAGCATCTGCTCGGTCACCTCATAATCACTGATGACGCCATCCTCCAGGGGGCGCACCACCCGGATATCCGAAGCAGTCTTGCCCAGCATCGTGTAGGCTTCATCGCCCACGGCCAGCACCTGCCCGTTGCGCTCATCCATCGCCACTATGGAAGGCTCCCGCAGAACAATGCCTTTTCCGGCTATATAGATCAGGGTCGTAGCGGTACCCAGGTCAATTCCGATATCATTTGCAAACACCTTGATATTCCCTCATTTCGCTGTAGCTTTGGCCGCCGGGGCGACCTTTCCCATTTATGAATTTATCATACCATTATCATCTGATAATGTCAAAGCCGGGGCGGCACATTTCGCAGTAAATTCACAATTTACCCTTTATTGCCCTCTAGTTTTTTGCCCTCCGGCCGGGGGGTACGCAGCACCGCCGCAGCAGTCACGCTTTCGGCGCCCTGCGCCAGCAGGAGCGCGGCGCAGTTTTCCAGCGTTGCCCCGGTGGTAATAATGTCGTCAATGAGCAGAATATGCTCACCGGGCGGCAGCTTCCTTTCCCCGGCCCGGTAGCTTTCCTTCGCCAGCGTGATGCGGGCCGCCCGGCCCGCCGCCGCGTGGGCGGTCGCTCGGCCATCCCGGGCCAGCACACCCTCCCGCAATGGCAGTCCCAGTTCCCCGGCCAGGTACTGCGCCAGCAGTTTGGATTGATTATACCCCCGGTGGCGTTCCCTCTCCAGCGGCATGGGCACATAGGTCACAGCCGTCAGCCGCGGCAGCAGGCCGCTTTGCCGCACCGCTTCCGTCAGCATCCCGCCAAAAAGCGGCAGGCTTTCCCGCACGCCCTCAAATTTCAGCTGCTCCATCCCGGCGCGAAAGGCCCCCTCATACCGGGCGCACCATAGTATTCCCCGGCAGCCGAATACCTCCGGCTCCCAGAAAAATTCCCCTGCCTGCGGCTGTTGCTTCTGGCAACTCTCACACAGCAGTTCCTCCCAGCCGCACAGCGTCCCGCACAGCAGGCACCGCGGCGGGTACAGCAGGTTGGTCACTATTTCCCGCAGCGTCACATGGTCACTCATCGCACATCTCCTGCAGCATCTCTTTTTGATTGGTATAGCGCAGGGTGCGGCGGTTATTCTGCACCATGGCATACACCGTTTCCTTTTGTCCGGTCATAATAAGCAGCTTTCTCGCCCTTGTTACGGCGGTATACAGCAGATTACGGTAATGCAGCTTGGGGTGGCGGCGCTCCAGCGGCATCACCACAGCCTCAAATTCGCTGCCCTGGCTTTTATGCACCGTCACGGCATAGGCGTGCTCCAGCTGGTCCTGGTTCTCAAAGGAATAGGTCGCCAGCTTTTCCTCAAACCGTACCTGAATGGTCTTGCTGCCGGGGTCCAGCATCTCAATAATGCCCATATCTCCATTAAAAATACCGGTCCCGGCGGTACCATCCGGCTGCTGCCATATGATATCGTAGTTATTGCGGATCTGCATCACCTTATCGCCCTCCCGCAGCGTGCGGCCCATCAGGGTGGCTTCGCCTTTGCCGCGTTCGGGCGGATTCAGTTTTCCTTGCAAAAGGCGATTCAATTCCCGGGTGCCCAGCGGGCCCTGCTTGGCCGGGGTAATGACCTGGATATCCCGCAGCGGATCGTATCCATAGCTTTTTGGCAGGCGGCGGCTGACAAGATCCACCACCAGCCGCTGCTGGGCAAAGGCATCCGGCTGCTCCAAGAAGAAGAAATCCCCAGTACGGCAGCCAAGGTCCGGCATCTCGCCCCGTACAATGGCGTGAGCGTTGGTAACGATCAGACTTTCCGCCGCCTGGCGGAATACCCGCTCCAGATGAATACAGGGCACCAGCCCGCTTTGGATAAGATCCCGCAGAACATTGCCGGCGGAAACGGAAGGCAGCTGGTCGCTGTCCCCCACCATAATAAGCCGGGCGCCCAGCCGCATCCCGCGCAGCAGGTGCTCCATCAGCAGGGTATCCACCATCGACATTTCATCCACGATGACCGCATCGGCGGGCAGGGGGTTCTTTTCCCCGCGCTTAAAGGTCAGCACCTCGGTTTTTGGCTCCACCTCCAGCAGCCGGTGGATGGTACTGGCCTCCCGGCCGGTGATCTCCGCCATGCGCTTGGCGGCACGGCCGGTGGGAGCCGCCAGCGCCACCTTTTCGCCCCGCTGCTCCAGCAGCGCCAGGATGCCCCGCAGAGTGGTGGTCTTGCCGGTGCCGGGGCCGCCGGTAAGGATAAACAGACGGCTCTGCACCGCTTCGGCAATGGCGCGGCGCTGCACCGGGTCGTAGGTAATGCCCTGTGCCTGCTCCAGCTCGTCCAGCTCGTCCTCCATTGGCTCCAGCCGGGGCGGCTGTAGTTGCAGCGCAATGCACACCCGGCTGGCCACATAGCTTTCCGCCCGGTACAGCGGCTGCAGGTAGATGTATTCCTTCTCCCCCACGGCATAGGCCGCCAGGGTGTTGTCTTCTATCAGTGTTGCCAGGGTATTCTCCAGTCCCTCCGGCGCCGCCTGCAAAAATTCCGTGGCAAGAGAAAGCAGCTTTCCTTTGGGCAGACAGGTGTGGCCGCTGCGGCTATTGACCCGCAGGATGTACTGCAAGCCCGCCCCCAGGCGGCAGGGGTCCTCCCCCGCCACACCAAAGTGCGCCGCCATACGGTCCGCCTCCTCAAATTCCACCCCGATCTCCTCGCAGCAGAGAGCGTAAGGGTCACTTTTCAGCACATCGGCGGTATTGGCGCCCCAGCGCCGCCAGGCTTTTATCGCCGTCGCGGCCGGCAGCCCCAGGGAAGCCAGCAGGCTCATCACGCTGCGGATGCCGAACTGCCGCTGGTATTCCTCCCCTATTTTTCGGGCCTTTTCAGCCGAGATGCCCCGCACCTCAGTCAGCCGTTCCGGTTCCTTTTCTATGATGGTGAGGGTATCATCACCGAAGCGTGCCACAATGCGCCCCGCCAGCGCCGGCCCGACCCCCTTGACCGCCCCGGAGGCCAGATATTTGCGGATGGCCCCGGCGGTGGCGGGCAGGGTGCGCTCGATGAGCTCCGCGCGGAACTGCACTCCGTAGGTGCCGTGCACCTTATAGCTGCCAGTCGCGGTAATTTCTTCCCCCTCGGCGATCTCCGGCACCTCGCCCACCACTGTCACAGGGTCACCGTCCACATCCACCAGCAGCACGGTAAAGCCGCTTTCTTCGTTGTGGTAGGTCACATCCTCCACCGTCCCGGAGATCTTTTCCAGCTCCTGTTCCATTGCTTTGCGGCTCACCGTCCTTTCCTTTTGGTATGCGCAAATCCGCTTTTGGCGGCTAAAATCGGCGCTGGCTGCGTCGCCGCCCCTTGACAGGCATCAGCCCGTCTGCGCCGGGCATAAGCCTGCCTGCGGGCGCCTTCTTGCCATCATCCGGTTTTCCCCGCCAAAAAGCATCCCTGCGCTTATCAATCATTTTCCTTTATCATACACCATTTTTCTGCCTGGGGCAAATCCAAAGTATCAATATTCCGGTCCCGGCAGTACCGCCGGCAGATCTCCCGTGCCTCCGGCTCCAGCGGCAGCAGCACGGTGCAGGGCAGCCCGCCCGTTTCTCCGCGGTGCAGCAGGCGGCAGCAGCCTATCAAGCTGCTTTCGGTATAGTCGGCATCCTCCGGCACCCGCAGGTACAGTCGGCAGCCCTGTGGCGCTTTTGGCGGGGCGATCAGATCCACCAGCACCGCCACTACCCGCACCAGCCCGATGATTGCCAAATATCCTGCCAACAGCCATAAAATTTCCTTCAGCACAATGGATCACCTCCCGCCATCCTATGCCCGCGGTTGATTTTTGCCCCGATTGCGGGTATAATAAAAGAACTATTCTGCATTTTATCCTATAAAAAGACAGGAGCTTACGCTATGGCCAGTAATAAATACAAAAAACGCCGGATCGGGTTCGTCCTCCTGCTGCTCCTCCTGCTGCTCATTGCGGTGGGGGTCATCACGGTGACGGGCGAGATAAACGGCGGCAAAAAAACCGGCGAGACCGTTACCGTTTCCATTGCGCAGGGCAGCGGTACCTCCGCCATCGCCCAAGAGTTGAAGGACGCCGGCCTTATCGGCAATACCACCCTCTTTAAGCTGTACAGCCGCACCCACGGTGCGGACGGCAGCTACCAGTACGGCGACTTCATTCTGGAAAAGGGCAGCAGCTACGAGGAGCTGATCGCGGCCCTCTGCTCCACTGTCAGCTACCGGGAAACGGTGACCCTCACCCTGCCGGAGGGCTGGAATTCCTTCCAGATGGCAAAGGCGGCGGAGGCGGCCGGACTTTGCACCGAGGCGGAGTATCTGGAGGCGGCCAACGCCCTCGATTATGACTTTGACTGGATGAAGGATATCAGCACCGATGAAAATAAGCTGACGGTGCTGGAGGGCTTCCTCTATCCGGAAACCTACTCCTTCTACACCGATGCCACCGCACGGGATATCGTCACCACCCAGCTGCGGGAATTCCAGAAGAAGGTGCTGACCGAGGAAAACAAAACGGCTCTGAAGGACAGCGGCTTTACCCTGGAGGAATGGGTCATCTTCGCCTCCATCGTGCAGAAGGAAAGCGCCAGCGTGGAGGAGATGTACAATGTTTCCTCGGTATTCCACAACCGCCTTTCCAATGCCGGCGAATACCCCCGGCTGGAAAGCTGCACCACCAATAATTTCATCTGGGACTATGTGGAGCCGTACTATAATGATAATGTGCCGCAGGCGGTACTGGATGCCTACGATACCTACGACCGCAGCGGCCTGCCCATCGGCGCCATTGCCAATGCCGGTATCGATGCCTTCGATGCCTCCCTACACCCCAATGATACCCCCTATTATTTCTTTGTCACCGATGTGGAATACACCCACTACTACGCCGTCACCTATCAGCAGCACCTTGCCAATATCGAAAAGGCCAAGGCCGTGAATGCCAAGCATGGCATCAATGGGCTGGTGACCGGCTAAAATAATCTGCGGCATTTTGCGGTTCCCTTGCAGGGAATTCACAGAAATGCCGCACTTTATTTACAGAACCTTGTTCTACTGCTTTTCCCGCCCCTGTTATAATGATGATGCCGGGCTTTCTCTTGCAGGGGAAGGCCCCCGACAGCAAAGTGCCCGAAAAGAACCGACCCCGCCGACTGGAAAAACCGCTGGCTGCCGTTTCTCTTTCGGGCAGCAAAAAAGAAGGAGGACCCCATGAAAAAATCACTTCGTTCCCTACTGGCCTTTCTCATTGCGGCCACAGTGCTGTGCTGCATCGCCATGGCGGATACCGGTCCCAAGCCCAGCGCCAGCTTCACCTTTACCGGTATGCCCGATGAGGATTACTATGTCACCATGCTGTCCCGGGTGGACACTTACGGCCCTCATCGGGTCCATCAGCCGGGAAGCGAGATCCCCGGTTATGTGCTGGAGCAGGGTGAGGACGACCCCGCCTATCCCGCATGGCAGAAATTCGTGGACTACAAGGACCCCGACGGCTACTATTTCCTCGAGGATCTGTTCGAGCAGTGCCACGGCGATGACGAAGCCGGATGGCGCTATTTCCCTCCGGAGCGCTTTAAGCTGCTGCTCTACTTCCCCGAAAGTGATACCTTCCTTTGCAGCACCGTCACCGAGCGCTATGCCTTCGATAGCGTCTACCGTCTGGATCTGGGCGGCAAATCCCCCGCCGAGATCGCCGCACTGACCCTCACCGGCCCCAACGGCGACCCTCTCCCCACCGGCACCGTCACACTGGATAAAGCCGACGGCACGCATCAGCAGATCGTCGGTTTCTTCGGGCGGCTGGGCATCACCCTCGTCATCGAGCTGGCGCTGGCGTGGGGCTGGAAATACCGCAAGGGCAGCCAGCTTTTGTTCATCGGCGTCGCCAATCTCATCACCCAGTGCCTGCTGAACGCCTCCCTGCTGTACTGGGGCGCCCGGGAAACCAGCCGCGGGGCCATCATCTTCTGGTACATCCTGCTGGAGCTGGCCGTCACCGGCATTGAGGCTGCCGCCTATGCCTACCTGCTGCCCGGCACCGACCGCAAGGATCCTGCCGTGCGCCGCCATGCCGCCCTTTACGCCCTCTCTGCCAATCTGCTTTCCTTCCTCGGCGGGCTGGCCCTCTCCGAGGTCTTCCCCATCCTGTTCTGACCCCGTTTTTTCGCATCCCCGCCCCCGACGGTGCAGCCCCCTGCCCGGCCGGGGGCTTTCTGCTGCCCGCGGGCACCGGGCCGCAGGCCGTTTCGACTGCGTCGAAACCAAAATCATCTTTTTCGGCAACAGCCTGGAAGAGCGCATAAATTGTGTGTCACAAAAAGTCATATACTAAATA
>OGWV01001907.1_pt1 | contig 12960 bp, 15 predicted proteins | sample 1576081 | NCBI WGS metagenome assembly OGWV01 (sample SAMEA3541541, study PRJEB24748) | human gut metagenome | biome: human gut; feature: human-associated habitat; material: faeces | place: China | collected 2012 | reverse complement strand
TGACGAAAAATCCATTCGCCAGCCGACCACCTCATTTGTGCGGTGTTACCTTAATTTTGTTCGGAAAAGTATCTGATTTCCCTGCAAAGCAGAGCTGCCCTTTGTTTTTGCTGGTCAGCATTCCCCCGAATGGGGCAAACGATGCAAAGACCAGAAAAAAGGTGGACAAAAAACAAAAAAACACGCGAAAAACGCTTGACATAGCCTATTAGTTATGCTAAACTAACGCTTGCGAATCGCCGGATTAGTTGGAATAAACTATCCGCAAAAGGACTGACACAAGGAGGTCATGGAACATGATGCCGTTGGGCATGGTGGAAATTGGCGAGTCTGGCGTGATTGGCAAAATCACCGGACAGGATGAGGTGCGTCAGCATCTGGCGGAGCTGGGCTTCGTGATGGGCGAAAGAGTGACGGTCGTCAGCAAAATGGGCGGCAATCTGATTTGCGCTGTCAAGGATAGCCGTGTTGCGTTGAGCCAATCCATGGCTATGCGTGTGCTGGTGAACTGAGGAAAAGGAGGCAGAAGGCATGAAAACCCTGAAGGATGTCAAGGTCGGGGAAACCGCGGTGGTTGTCCGCCTGCATGGTGAAGGTGCCGTCAAGCGCCGCATCATGGACATGGGACTGACCCGCGGGACGGAAGTCCATGTGCGCAAGGTTGCGCCGCTGGGCGATCCGATGGAGCTGACCGTGCGCGGCTATGAGCTGAGCGTGCGCAAGGCGGATGCGGAAATGATCGAGGTTCAGTAATTCTGTTTCCCTTACGATAAAACCTGATTTCGCGTCGTTCCAAGCCTTGCACGCGCATACAGTATGGAAGCGCGCTCAACGCAATCGCGAAAAAGGGTCAAGGGGCAATGCCCCTTGCAGAGTCAAGGGACAGAGTCCCTTGCGGAGTCCAGAGGCGGAGCCTCTGGTGGGGTTAGTTAAGACAAATTCGCATAAGGAGGCGCCGAAAATGGCGATTACGATTGCGCTCGCAGGCAACCCGAACTGCGGCAAAACGACCATGTTCAACGCGCTGACGGGTTCTCGTCAGTTCGTCGGCAACTGGCCGGGTGTTACGGTTGAAAAGAAGGAAGGCAAGCTCAAGGGCAATGACGATGTGGTCATTCAGGACTTGCCCGGCATTTACTCCCTGTCTCCCTACACGCTGGAGGAAGTCGTCGCCCGCAACTACCTGGTGAACGACAAGCCTGATGCCATCCTGAATATTGTGGACTCCACCTCCATCGAACGCAACCTTTACCTGACCACGCAGCTGCTCGAACTCGGCACGCCGATGGTCATCGCGATGAACATGATCGACGTGTCCCGCAAGAACGGCGACAAGATCGACATGAAGAAGCTGAGCGCAGCGCTGGGTGTGGAAATCGTCGAGACTTCCGCGCTGAAGGGCGAAGGCAGCGTGAAGGCGGCTGAAAAGGCTGCCGCTGCTGCCAAGAACCGCACGATGGGCGAGCATCCGCACGTTTTCACCGGCTCGGTGGAACACGCGCTGGCGCATATTGAAGATCTCATCGGCGGCAAGGTTGATCCCCGCTTCCTGCGCTGGTACGCCGTGAAGCTGTTCGAGCGCGACGAGAAGGTTGTTGCGGAACTGAAGCTGTCCGAAGATGTCAAGAAGGGCATTGAGGAAGCTGTCTCCTCCTGCGAAAAGGAAATGGACGACGACGCCGAATCCATCATCACCAATCAGCGTTACGCCTACATCAACACCTTGATGCAGAACGCGGTGAAGAAGGGCAAGGCAAAGGGCAGCCTGAGCGTTTCGGACAAGATTGACCGCGTGGTGACCAACCGCGTGCTGGCGCTGCCGATTTTCGCGCTTATCATGTTCCTTGTGTATTACATTTCCGTGACGACAATTGGTAGCCTGCTGACGGACTGGACGAATGATGTGTTCGTTGCGGAAATCGTGCAGGGCAACCTTCAGACGTGGCTGGACGGCGTTGGCTGCGCGGGCTGGCTGAGCGGTCTGATTGTTGATGGTATCGTCGGCGGCTGCGGCGCGGTGCTGGGCTTCGTGCCGCAGATGCTGGTGCTGTTCCTCCTGCTGGCTATCCTTGAAGACGTTGGCTACATGGCTCGTATCGCCTTCATCATGGACCGTATCTTCCGGAAATTCGGGCTGTCCGGCAAGAGCTTCATCCCGATGCTGATTGGTTCTGGCTGCGGCGTTCCCGGTATCATGGCTTCTCGTACCATCGAGAGCGACCGTGACCGCAAGATGACCATCATGACCACGACCTTCATCCCCTGCGGCGCGAAGATGCCGATTATCGGTCTGATTGCCGCGGCGGTCTTCGGCGGCAGCGCGTGGGTTGCGACGTCCGCATACTTCATCGGCGTGGCGGCGATTGTCATCTCCGGCATCATGCTGAAGAAGACGAAGATGTTCGCGGGCGACCCGGCTCCCTTCGTCATGGAGCTGCCGGCGTATCACTTCCCGTCTGGCCGCAACGTGTTCCACAGCGTGTGGGAGCGCGGCTGGAGCTTCATCAAGCGCGCTGGCACGGTCATCCTCCTGTCCTCTATCGTGATTTGGTTTGCGAAGACCTACGGCTGGGCGCCCGCGGCGGACGTGCAGCTTGAAGCGCAGCAGACCTACCAGACGGAACTGGCTGATTACAACGCGAAGGCGGAAGCTGGAACGCTGGAAGAAGACGAGGAAGAACCGCAACTTGCGCCCGAAATGGATCGCGCGGCTGGCTCTTGGGGCGCTGTGGCGGATATGGACAACTCCATCCTTGGCAAGATCGGCAACCCGGTCAGCGTGGTGTTCAAGCCGCTGGGCTTCGGCAACATGCCGTCCACGGTCGCTACAGTCATGGGTCTGGTTGCGAAGGAAGAAGTCGTTGGCGCTCTGGGCGTGCTGTATGGCGCGGATGACGCGGCGGACGTTGTTGACGACGAGAACATGACCGAGGAAGAGAAGGCGGAAGCCCTCAGCCCGATTGCGACGGCGTTTAACGAGTCCTCCAACGGTCACGGCCGTCTGGCGGCGTATGCCTTCATGATTTTCAACCTCCTGTGCGCTCCCTGCTTCGCGGCCATCGGCGCGATGAAGCGTGAGTTCAACAATGCCAAGTGGACGCTGGCTGCGGTTGGCTATCAGTGCGTGTTCGCGTACACCATCGCCCTGATTGTCTATCAGCTCGGTCTGCTCTTCAGCGGCGCTGGCTTCACCGTTGCGACGGCGATTGCCATCCTGCTGCTGGCTGGCCTGGTGTATCTGGTCGTTCGTAAGAATCCTTACAACGACAACCACCTCACCCAGAAGGTTTCTGCCTGATTTTCCATCGGGCTTAACCGAGGAAAGCGCCGCTGCATCCGGTGCTTTCTGAAACCCCTCTTGTGAACGCCGGAGGGCTGGCGCGGGTTCTGCATCATCCGCGCTTCCCCTCCGGCATATGTTCTATCGCGCAAAAGCGGTTTTCCTCCATCCGCATCGGCGCAGAAAGGAACGAATCATGGCAACATGGATTGTTGGCGGTGTACTTCTGGTGATTGTTGGCGCAATCATTTGGAAGATGGTCAAGGACAAAAAGAGCGGCAATTCCGCTTGCAGCTGCGGCGGCGACTGCGGCAAATGCAAGGGCTGCCACTGATTTTTCTCAAAACTTGTCAGACAAAAGCGCGCTTCCCGGAAACTTCGGGAGGCGCGTTTTTGATAGGTGGATGTGTTCCGCTGTTCTTTTCCTGTCGCCATCCTATGCAGCGCGCGGCGGATGTGGTATAATACTATTTCCAGATTCACCTGCGCCATCTGCTTGCGCCTTTTCCCTTCTGGCGTCCGCTCATTCCACTTAGCGTAGCGCTGCTACGCTGCGTTTCATTCACGTTAGCCAGAATGAAAAATTCGCGGCGCATCTTGGCGCATTCTTATCTGGAAATCGTATAATCAGCATGGAAGCATCACAAAACCCGATGAATTACGTCTCAAAATCCAAAAAATCCATTTATGTGCTGATAAGGAGGACACCCCTCATGAGCAACGCTCTTACCGCCCGCCGTTCCATTCGCAAGTTCCAGCCAACGCCCGTGTCGCCCGACACCATCCGCGCTATCGTCGCCGTCGCCGCGTATGCGCCCAGCTGGAAGAACTCCCAGACCACCCGCTACACCCTGCTGACCAAGCGCGAGGAAATTGACCGCGTAGCGGACGAATGCACGATGGGCTTTCAAAAGAACATCGATACCCTGCACGGCGCGCCCGCGCTGGTTGTCCTCACGACCGTGAACGACCGCAGCGGCTACGAACGCGACGGCTCGTTCACCACCAGCAAGGGCACGCACTGGCAGTCCTTCGATGCAGGGCTGGCGGCGGAAGCTTTCTGCGTCGCCGCGCATGATGCCGGGCTTGGCACGGTCATCCTCGGCATTTATGATGAAACGAGGGTCAAGGCCGTGCTGAATCTGCCGGAAACGGAGAGCGTGTCGGCGCTGATTCCGATTGGCGTGCCTGCGGAATCTCCTGCCGCCCCCAAGCGCAAGGATGTTTCGGAACTTCTGCGCATTCGATAACCGTTTGACAAAAATCAGCCAATTCTCGCTTGTACTCAACTGCCCGTTGTGCTATGATAAAGGAAATGAATGACCCGCCTGGGGTCACAGGGAAAGGAGTCCCCATGATGAATTTGAACGAAACTGCGGCGCGTCACGGCTTTTGCGTTGACCGTGTGCGTGAAAGCGAAGAGCTGCACGGAAAGATGGTGGAAATGCACCACGAAAAGACCGGCGCACAGCTGGTTTGGGTGGATAACGGCGAGGTGAACAAGACATTCTGCGTCGCGTTTAAGACCCTGCCGGAGGATTCGACCGGTGTATTCCACATTCTGGAGCATTCCGTCCTCTGCGGCAGTGCCAAGTATCCCGTCCGTGAACCGTTCGTCGAGCTGATGAAGAGCAGCATGGCGACGTTCCTGAACGCGATGACCTTCCCCGACAAGACGATTTACCCCGTCTCCAGCCGCAACGAGCAGGACTTCCTGAACCTGACGGAAGTGTATCTGGACGCGGTGTTCGCGCCGCGCATCCTGCAAGACCCGAACATCTTCTATCAGGAAGGCTGGCACATTGAGCTGGACGAAAACGGCGCGCCGCTGTACAAGGGCGTTGTGTTCAACGAGATGAAGGGCGCCATGAGCGATGTGGACGAGCAGATTTACCAGAAGACGCTGGATGTCCTCTTCCCGGACAACTGCTACGGCTGGAATTCCGGCGGCGACCCGAAGCACATCCCCGACCTGACTTACGAGCAGTTCCTGCGCATGTACCGCCGCTATTATCACCCGTCGAATGCGCGTATTTTCCTTGATGGCGCGATTCCGCTGGACAAGGTGCTGACGCTGGCGGAGGAGTACTTGAGCCGCTTCGACCGCCTGGACGAGAAGCACGAAATTCCCATGCAGAAGCCCTTCGCCGCTGAAGCGGAACAGGCGTATGAAATCGGCGCCGAGGAGGATACTGCCGACAAGACCATGCTGACGCTGGCGAAGATTGTCGCGCCGTGGTCGGATACGGTGCGCGTCACGGCGACGGAAATCCTCTTTGATGTGCTGACGGGCAGCAATGACGCGCCGCTGAAGAAGGCGCTGCTGGCGACGGGCAAGTGTCAGGATGTAGGCATGTCTCTGGACAACGCGATGGCGCAGCCGTACATGATGCTGACCCTGCGCAACATTGCCGATGGCAGTGAGCAGGAACTGCGCCAGATGATCCGCGACACCGTGCAGCAGCTGGTCAAAACCGGGCTGGACAAGGACGCGCTGACCGCCTCCATCAACAGCAGCGAGTTTTCCGCCCGCCAGCCGGGCGAACCGTCGGGGCTGCTCCGCTGCATCCATGCGCTTGATGCGTGGCTTTACGGCGGCGACCCGATGCAGCCGCTCCTGTCCGAAGAGCGTTATCAGAAGCTGCGGGAAATGGCGACGGGCGACGGCTTTGACCGCCTGATGGCAGAACTTCTGCTGGATGAAAGCACGATGAGCATCATCCGCACTGTGCCGTCCCACACGCAGGGCGACGAACTCCGCGCGGAGGAAACGGAGCGCCTGCAGGCGATTCAGGCATCGTGGACGGAGGCGGACAAGGAAGCGCTGTGCGTGCAGAACGAGAAGCTGACCGCGTGGCAGCAGACCCCCGACACCGCCGAGCAGCTGGCAACGCTGCCCGTGCTGTCCTTGAGTGAAATCAGCGCAGACCCGCTGCTGATTCCCGCGGCGGAAGCGCAGTGCGGCGCGGCGAAGGTCATCACGCATGATCTGTCCATGAACGGCATCACCATCATGCACTGGTATATCTCCCTGACCGATTTCACCCTGGATGAACTCAAGCGCCTGTCGATACTGCCCGAACTGCTGGGCAAGCTGCCGACGAAGCGTCACGATTCGCTGTCCCTCTTCCAAGCCATCAAGCGCGATATCGGCAAGCTGACGTTCCAGCTGCGCGTCATGTCCCGCTGTGCGGAAATGGCGACGCCCGTGCTGGACGTGAGCTGCTCCGTGCTGGATGCGAACGTGGACAAGGCAGCCGCGCTCGTGCGGGAAATTCTGACCGAAACGTGCTTTGACGACAGGGCGCGTGTGCAGACGCTGATTCTCCAGTTGAGCGAGATGGCGAAGCAAAAGGTCATCAGCGACGGCCACAGGATGGCAATGTACGCCGCATCGGCGACGATGAGCGCGGCCTCGGCAGCGCGGGAAGCCTTGAACGGTCTGAGTGCCTGCATGGTGCAGAAGGCGCTGGCGGAGAATTTCGACGCGCAGTACGCGGATTTCCTTGCCCTCTGCGAGCGGTTCAGCAAGGACAGCGCGGTGCAGTCCCGCGTCACGTTCAGCCTGTCCACGAATAAGGTGCTTGACCCCGCCGCGATTCTCTCCGCCTACCCGGTCGGCACGCCCATCCCGGATGCTGCGCCGTATGTCAGCAACCTGCCTGCCAAGTGCGCCTACCGCATCCCGGCGCAGATCAGCTTTGCGTCGCTGGGCTATGATTACCGCCGTGCGGGCAAGGTGTACAGCGGTATTGCGCGCGTGATGAGCAACATCCTGTCCCTAAGCTACCTGTGGAACGAAGTCCGCGTGCAGGGCGGCGCATACGGCGCAGGGCTGAACACCAGCGAGACGGGGCGCATGGTCACTTACTCCTACCGCGACCCCTCCCCGGCGCGTACGCTGGGCATCAACCGCAGCATGTCGAAGGGTCTGCGTGACTTCGTGGCGGGCGACGAACGGATTGACAAGTACATCATTTCCACCGTCGGTGAAAGCGAACCGCCGCTGGGGTCGGAGAATCAGATTCTTGTCAGCGACGAAAACCTGCTGTGCGGCATCACGCCGGAGGATCTCTGCCGTGAGCGCGCGGAAATGCTCTCCACCACCAAGGACGCGCTGCTCAAGTGGTGCGGCGTGCTTGACCAGATGGCAAAGGACGGCGGCGTGTGCGTCGTCGGACATGACGGCGCGATTGCCGCTTGCGAGAAGGAAGATTTGACGGTTCTGTAAGGGATATAACGTAAAAAGACCCGCTGTTCACCCCCCAATGCAGGGATGGGCAGCGGGTTCTCGTATGCTATACTATTTTCACTTTCCCCATTCCACCCGAATCTCAAACGGCATCTGCGCATCCGTCGCTTCGTCATTGTCCCAAACGTGCACCTGATAGCTTTCCGGCGCGCCCAGCACGACGAAGTACAGATACTGCGTTTCCTCCGGAATATCGAAGGACACCGCGCCCTCCTGCGCCGCAGAGGAATCGCTGTATACGCGTGTGCCGTCCGTCAAGTATGCCACGAAACCGTAGCGCCAGCCCGGTGCGGCATCCACCGCGTTGTAAATGCGTGTGTGACCCGTCAGGTTCTCCGGGGTGGCATCGTCCCCGATATAGTACAGACCGGGGTCATCCGCCGCCAGCGCCGCGGTCATCAGCGTCATCAGCACCAGTGTGAGTGCCAACATTCGCCTGAGCTTCATGCAAATCCTCCGTTTACGGAATGCGGAATTCTGTAAACAGCGTCACAATACGCTGATTCATCAGCTTGACGCACTCCCATCTCGTTTTGGCATCCACATCCATGCGCACCCGCGCGCCGCCCTCCTGCCAGAGATTAACCCGCAGCATCCATTTATTTTCCGCATCCGGACTCGATTTGCGGATATTGAGATAGCCCGTCGCCACAGACACGGGGGTATCCGCATCATTCTCTGATCCATTCAGCCAAATGTAGCAGGTGCTGTCCGGGCGCACATCGTAATAATCCGACGAAAACAGCTGGTCATTCGCCCGAAAGCCGTTTTCCAACAGTTCGGCGGTGTGCGCCCGCAGCGCTTGGAAATCAACCGCTTGAAGTGCCTCGTTCGAGATGCGTTCCGTGTAGAAATGGTAGAAGAGCGCGCCGCAGAGCAGCACGAAAAGTGCCACTACAGCAACATGCCAGCGCTTGATTTTCATTTATTCAAACCATCCCTTCGGCAGCACATCCCGCTGATGCAGCAGCATGTCGTCGAAGAGCTTCTGCCCGTCCTCCAGCGTCACGCCGCCCAATTGCGGGTCGTTCATGAACGTGGAGAAACCCAGCTTGCGGTCGCAATGCAGCGCCGCCTGCAAGGTGTTTTCCTGATTGTAGACGTGGCGCGCCACCAGCGGCAGGATGTTCGCCGGCATGTCGCCCGCGCAGATCGGGTCGATGCGCCCGCGCGAGAACAGCGCGTTTGTCTCCACCACCGCGCCAATGGGCAGGTTCGGAATCTGCCCCTGATTCGGCACATTCACGTTGCTGACCATGTTCCCCAGCCCCAGCAGCGCCTTGAGCAGCAAATGCCCTTCCTCACCCGACGGCGTGAGGTCAAGCGGCTCTTTTCCGCTGAGCAGGTCGTCCGAGCGCTGCATCCGCTTCTTCAGGTCATCCTCGCGCCAAGACACGGGCGTCAGGTCGAATTTCCACTGGTGCGCTGTCTCCGGACTGTGCAGATACCACTGCGGCAGGAATTCCACCAGATGGCGGTCGCCCGCCGCCGCAATCGCCCCATAGCGCTGGAACAGGTCGAACTTAACCTTGTGCGCGCACGCGAAATGGCTGTTCATCCAATTGTCCGACCCCAGCTGAATGCCTTCGGGATGCTCCTCCACAAAACGGGCATACAGCGGCATCAAATCCATGCCCTGATAGCTGGCAGAGGTAATCCAAGTGAAGTGGTTGATGCCGGTGACAGTGGTGTACAAGTCCTGCCGCTTCACGCCGGGAATGTGCTCCTGCTCATCCAGCATCGCGCACAGCACCTTCTGCGTGCCGAATACCTCGTGGCAGCAGCCGAACGCCTTCACCTGCGGGAATACCTCGTACAGCGTCCGCACGCAAAGCGTCATAGGGTTCGTATAGTTGATGACGAACGCGTTCGGCGCGAAGTCGCGAATCGCTTCGGCAATCTCAACGAACATCGGAATCGTGCGCATTGCCCGCATGAAGCCGCCCGCGCCCACCGTGTCACCCACGGACTGATATACGCCGACCCGCTCCGGCAGGTGTACATCGCCGCGCATATGCGCAAACGTTCCCGGCAGAATGCTGATGACGACGAAATCCGCGCCCGTGAGCGCCTCCTGCAAGGAACTGCTGACTTCAAACGCCCACTTGGATGCCGCGTCGGGATGCGCCGCCAGCATCGTGCCGATTTTCTGATTGCGCTCCGCCGCCTCGCGGTCAATGTCGTACAGTCGTACCGTGCCGCTGATTTGCCCGTCGGAAATAATGTCGCGCATGAACCCCCACGCCCATCCGCGCGAGCCGCCGCCGATATAAGCTACGGTCAAACCCGCGACCTTGTCACCCTGATGCGTACACATGGAAATTCTCCTCCTTGCTGGCTGATTTTCAGCCTGTATCGACATGATAGCACAGATGCGCGGGTTTTGCAATGCGCGAAAGAGATTCATCTTTTCCATTAGTAGGCATTTATCTGCTGCAAAAACAGCTTCCCCTTTCAGGAAAGCTGCTATCATTTTCCACTTTAGTCCTGTCCAAGGAATTCTGTCGATTCATCTTCGAGAATGTCGCCAAAAGTCATTCCCTGAATGCGGCATTGCGCCAGCGCTTCCTGCGGCGTGGCATATTCGCTAATCAGCGCATACGCAGAACCTTCTTTTTTGTACATGCCGAATCGCGCTTCACGCCCATCAGGCAATACTGTGCTCACCGGATGATACATCGAATCCGTCTGAAAACGATATTCCTGCCCTCGCCAGCCAAAATCCAAGCCGAACCAATGCCCGTCGGATGGCGACCATTCCCCGGTCTATTGGGAGAGAAACTGCTCACGGGTCATTTGATTCGACCTCCTCCGTCACACCCGCCAAAATCCACTGAATCGTCTCATCATCCAGCAGCAGATACTGCGGCGTGACCCGCGGCTGCCACTCCGGGACGCACGCCGCCAGCGCGTCCGCGTGGTGGATTGCCAAAGTGTAGCGTTCTCCATTCACGCCGGGGAAGCCCGCTTTTCCATCCGCGCTTTCCGAGTGCTGCGACCAAAGCTGTGTCAGCACCGCTTCCCATGCGTAATATGCTTCCATCTCTGGCGACGCTGCCGGAATCGCCGCATCCTCATCCTCCTGCCGCCACAGCACCTGATAATCCTCCGGCGTGCCCTGCCGGATTTCCGCATTCGTCGTCTGCCAGCCAGAATCGAGCGTGAAGCCGGTGTTTTGCATAGGCGTGCTTGCCGTCTGCGGCACGATATGCTTTTCGGCATAGAGATAGAGGATTTCGGCGCGGCTTCCGTCAGCTGCCGTCTCCGTCACCTGCTGCCACTTGACGTAGAGTGGGGTCATGCTTTCGTGATAGTCGAACGATGTGACAAGTCTGCCGTCTGCCAGCTTGGACAGCTGAATCCCGTATTCGCTCGTCGAAATCGGGCGCGTTTCGTTCATCAGCCAATCGAAGCAGTATAGATTTGCCAGCCCGAGGATGCACACAATCAGCGCACCCAGCAGGATATTGCGGAGGGTGCGGCGGCGCTTCTGCTTCCGCAGCGTCTGGGCGGCGGCGTCGAACGCGGCGCGCGAATCCAACGCGCCTTTTTGTCCGGCGGGCAGGTCAGCTTTGAGCTGATTCATGTATGCGGCACATTCCGCGCACGTCTGCACATGCGCCGACACCATGTGCTTGCTCCCGTCGCTGGCGACATCATCCAGCACCAGCGGCATCAGGTCGCGGACGATTTCACATTCCTGCTTCATTCCTTGCATTCTCCTTTCATCGCGTCCAGCAGCATTTGCTTCGCCCGGTACACCGTTACGCGCGCCCAGCTTTCGGATTTCCCGAACAGCGCCGCAATCTCCTTGCTGGACAATTCGCAGAAGGTTTTCAGGGTGAACACCTCGCGATACGGTTCCGGCAGACGGTGGAGAGCTTGATGCGCACTCAGGGCGAGACTGTGTTCCGCGACCATCTCCGTGAAATCCGGGACGGACGCCTCCGGCACATCGTCGAGCGGCAGCGGCGACTGCCTGCGCATGATGCGCAGAAACTGATTCCGTGCAATCGCGCAGAGCCATGTGCCGACCGAACTTTTTCCTTCGTACCGCTTCCAATTTTTCATCGCCTGATAGAACGTTTCCTGCGTGAGTTCCTCCGCAAGGTCACGATCGCGGCACAGGCGGATCAGGTAGCCGTACACCATGTCTCGGTACTGCTGATATGCTTCTTCTGCGTCAAGCATCTCCAGCACCTCCCTTCATGAAGTTAGTCGCGCGGGGAGACGAAACGTTACACGGAAATGCAAAAAAACATCCGAACCATGCTCCAAGAGCCAGCGGTTCGGATGTTTTTGCTGTATGGTGCGGGAAACAGGACTTGAACCTGCATGAAGTTAGCCCTCACTAGAACCTGAATCTAGCGCGTCTGCCAATTCCGCCATTCCCGCATTTGGTCAGCGTCAAAAACTCTGACAGTATTTATATTCGACGTATTTTGCAATTTTCCTGCTTGCTTTTCAAAAAAAAATTATTTTTTTGCGGATTTTTTCGGGAACCTGATTTTCGCATAGATTTGTGCTTATCATGCAGGGGTTTCGCCTCTGCGGAGGCGACCAAAGGGCGATGAAAACAGGCGAAGTCTGCGATCGCCCTTTGGAAACCTTCGGCGCCGCCACTTTTGGGGTTATTTGCGGTTGAATTATGCCGTAGCTTGAAAAGACGAAAGGAAAGCTAACTACATAAATAATAGTTTCGATAAAAAACAAGCAGGCGGAATGGCGGGATATCCTGGAGCTGTTCCGGGACTTCTCGGCTTCGCCTGCGGTCATCTACGACTTCCCGCTGCCGACCAGCGAGGAGAAGGCAAGGGAGCAGGTGCGAATCTGGGCCGAGAGCGGGTTCTTTTACTCGGTCTGCTTGCGGGGAGAGAGCAGGGTGATCGGCTATCTGTGTTTCCCTGGGGAGCAGGAACGGGATTTCGGCTATCTGTTTCACCGCCAGTGGCACGGTAAGGGCTATGCCCAGGAAGCAGCGCGTGGCTTTTCAGAGTCAAACAGGCGGAAAATCAGAGAAAAGCTGGGGATTTCTGGGGATGCCCTGGTAGTAGGGCATGTAGGCAGGTTTCAGGTTCAGAAGAATCATGAGGCCATTCTTCGTATTTTCCATGAAATCCAACGAAAAGAGCCGGCTGCAAGGCTTTGCCTTATTGGTGACGGCGAATTAAAGGAACAGATCCAGGAGCCGGGGCATAGCCTTCGTGTTTGAGGTAGGCGAAAATGTCGTTCCGGACGGTCTGCTGGGCAAAGAGCGTCGGGATGCCGGCGAGCAGCAGGAGCAGGGTGAGTGTGAATTTTTTCATATCGGGTTGTTAAGGGTTGTCTCGAACAAAGATAATGAAAATTCCGGCTCTTTGCCGGCATCACGGTTTGAAAAATTATCGACCTGCGCCTGCGGATGCTCCATGGCCGTCAGCAGCGTCGC
>OGWV01001906.1_pt1 | contig 12966 bp, 9 predicted proteins | sample 1576081 | NCBI WGS metagenome assembly OGWV01 (sample SAMEA3541541, study PRJEB24748) | human gut metagenome | biome: human gut; feature: human-associated habitat; material: faeces | place: China | collected 2012 | reverse complement strand
TGTCTGAAGACAGTGATTTTGTGTATCCTGATTTTCTTTGGGGCTGCTTTTACGATCATGGCTTTTAACAATGACGTAGGTGTGACAGATGTTTTTGCAAAGTTTTATCAGCAGATCACGGGAATGGAATCGAATGGCATCACCGAACTGGAAATCTGCTACAGTATTGGACTTGCTGTTGGGATTATTGTGTTTTTCAACCATGTGGGACACAAGAAAATCACGCATGATCCAACACCGATCCAGATCGAGATGCGGAAATATGAGACAGATCTGGATACCGCTTTCATCAATAACGCAGAGAGAAGAGGACACAGTGTTGATGTGGATTAAACATTTATTTCTCGGATTTATCGGACTTGCCTCCGGTGTCGGAGTGGCAGCGGGAACCTTTGCATTTATCATAGTCATCGGTGTCGTGCCAAGAATGATTGCAAAATGCAACCGGGCGGAAAATACCATTCTTTTTGAAAATATGATCGTGCTTGGTGGGATTTTTGGCACCCCCGACAATTGTTTTTCCGCAGACAAGTGCGCCGAAAATCACAAGGTGTAAAATATGTGCAAAAATGTTCCTTGATAATAAAATATTGCTAAAATAGTGTTTTGAGGGATGCAAAATCTACCCTTTTGAGAGATGAATTTTCCTATTTTTCCTCATTTGGGCAGACTTCTCCCTTTAGTTTTAAAATTCGTTTTAAATTGACTGCAAATATTGATACTGCTCCTTGAAGTTGCATGTTTGATAGTCCAGCAGCATCACAACGACTATATCCGTGTATATTTTTTAATTCACTATTTTTTGCCTCTATCATATAGCGGGTTTTGAAACGTTCCTTGAAATATTGTGTTTTTTGAAACGCTTCTTGATTTTTATGATAATCCGATTTAATAGTGATACTATACGTTTTGGTTTTTGCATTTTCTTTATAGCAGCCATTACGATAAGGACAGACATGGCATTTATTAATATCGAAAAAATATTTGATACGTGTATTCTTTTTCTGATTACTACGTTTGTCAATTCGATATTTTATAGCCAAATGCCCCGCTGGGCACTGCATGGTATCCGCATCTTTATTAAAGATAAAGCCGTCCTCTGAACGAGTCCCTTTTATGATGCTCGGGTTAAGCTTTGAAATTAATTTATAGTCATTGCTTTGTGCGTCTTTTAAATTTTCCAGTGTGGAATATGCGGTATCTGCTATTACTTCATTAACGGTTGCACCTGCTGCTTTACTTTTTTGAACCAGTACTGGAAGTTCCTGACCATCAAATGCTTCGCCGGATGTGATTGTTGCTGCTGTGATAATCCGTTCATCTGTCATGGCCAAATGAGTTTTGTATCCGTAAAAAGAAGAATTGACCGTTTTATGGCCAATCCGGGCATCCGGGTCAATGGATTGATCATAACAATCAATCTGATTATCCAAAATTTCGGATAACATAGAAGATTCTTCTTTAATCGTTGGCAGTTCTGAATACGGACTTTCCTGAACTGTGTTTAATAATTCATGACAGTATTCATTATACTCATCTAAAGAAGCTCGTTTTTCAGGTTCATCTGGCAGATAAATGTCTTTATCAGAATCTTTTAAAGCTGCTTTTAAAGAAGTAGAGGCTTTTTTCAACATTTCTCTCTGAGTAGTTTTATGATAACGGGCTTCTGTATGAGTTGAGTCAACAATTATAGTATTGCTTTTTAAAACACCTTGATTTATGGCAAGTTCTACACTTTTATTTATGAGCAGATCAAGTATATTTTCATCTTTTAAACGCTGCTTTCTGAATTTGGTTAAAAGACTAGGATGGATAACCTCTTCTTCTGGCGTTAATTCCAGAAAATATTTAAAAGACATATCATATCGTGATCTTTCAACAACACCATTATCAGAAAGGTTATAAAGATATTTTAAAAGCAGATATTTAAATAGCAATATAGGGTTTTTTGCATTACGTCCATTATCAAGGCAATATTTATTTTTTAATTCATCATATATAAAAGAAAAATCGACCAATTCCCTGATTTTTCTTAGAATATGATCTTTTGGAACAATCATGTCATATAAATCTGAATAATAACTAAGGCTAAGTTTAAGTTGGGATGATAACATTTCAACCTCCGACAATTATGATACCTTAATTATATCAGATATATGATTTTACGACCACTTTTTCAGTGGCGTCCCTATAGAGGTGGGAGAATCCTTGCTATTATTTGTTGAAAGGAGAGGTCACAGAAAAATTTGCTTTTCCGTGCCTCTCCCTCCCTATATTCTTACATTCCGATGCTTATGCAACAACAACTTCGCTTGCATCTGCTGCCAGAACAGCTTCTTTCTTCTCATTTCCGACGAAGACTTCTACTTTCAGTTCGGTATGTGCGCCTTCTACGGATACTTTCACTGTGTCGCCGTCTTTGACTGCTTTTACGGTGAATACATTGTTTCCGTGGATATCCGGAACTTTTGTCTCGGCTGCGTCTTTTAACTGATATACGCAAACAGTTGCGTGGTCAGCGTAGTCGTAATCCGGTTTGGTGTCGCAGTTTCCTCTTACTACGATGCTGTTCTCTCTTACATACAGCGGCATGGAGAAGTAGTCGTAGGTTCCCTGATACCATCTTCCGCCCTCTTTTGTCTCGCCGGTCAGAAGCTCAGTCCAGGCGCCTTCCGGCAGGTAGTACTGTGCAACTTTATCCTCGCGGAATACCGGTGCAACCATAAGGGCATCACCTAACATGTACTGCTGATCCAGATACGGAACGGCCGGGTCGTTCATGAACTCGAATACCATCGGGCGCATTACCGGGGTTCCTTCCTCGTGTGCCTCTACAGATTTCTGGAAAATGTACGGCATCAGCGAGCATTTCAGGTTGGTGAAGAATTTTACTACGTCGCAGGACTCTTCGTCGAACAGCCACGGCACACGGTAGCTTGTGGATCCGTGCAGACGGCTGTGGGTAGACATCAGTCCAAATGCGCACCATCTCTTGTACAGATCCGGTGTTGCGGTGCTCTCGAATCCGGAGATATCATGGCTCCAGAAGGAGAAGCCGCTCATGGCGAAGGAAAGGCCGCCGCGCAGCGTTTCTGCCATGGACGGATAGTTTGCAGAGCAGTCGCCGCCCCAGTGTACCGGGAATTTCTGGCTTCCTGCTGTTGCACTTCTTGCAAACAGAACTGCCTCGTTCTCACCTTTTACTTCTTTTAACAGGCTGAATACTGCCTGGTTGTACAGGTATGTATAGTAGTTGTGCATTGCCTGCGGATCGCTTCCGTCGTGGTAAACAACGTCAACCGGGATTCTCTCGCCGAAGTCGGTCTTAAAGCAGTCTACGCCGCAGTCCAGAACAGTTCTCAGTTTATCGGTATACCATTTAACCGCATCCAGGTTGGTAAAGTCCACAAGGCCCATACCTGCCTGCCAGTTGTCGGTCTGCCATACGCCTTTTCCGTCTGCTCTCTGCAGCAGATAGCCGTTTGCAGCGCCTTCTTTGAAGAATGCGGTTCCCTGTGCAATATACGGGTTGATCCATGCACAGATGTGAAGACCTTTGTCGTGATATTTCTTTAAGGTTGCGCGAATATCCGGGAAGCATTTCTTGTCCCACTCAAAATCGCACCAGTGGAATTCGTGCATCCAGAAGCAGTCGAAGTGGAAAACGCTCAGCGGAATATTTCTCTTTTCCATTCCCTCGATGAAGGATGTGGTAGTCTCTTCGTCGTAGTTTGTGGTAAAGGATGTGGACAGCCACAGACCAAAGGACCACGCCGGAGGAAGTGCCGGGCGTCCGGTCAGCGCGGTGTACTCGTTCATGATCTTCTTCGGTGACGGTCCGTGGAACAGATAGTATTTGATTCTTTCGCCCGGTACGGAGAAGCCGACATACTCTACTTTTTCACTTGCTACTTCGAAAGAAACGTTGTCGGTACTGTCAACGAGAATACCGTAGCCGTTGTTTGTCATGTAGAACGGTACGCATTTGTAGCCGATTTCGGATGCCGTACCGCCGTCCTCGTTCCAGGTGTCTACAACCTGTCCGTTTTTTACGAATGGAGTAAATCTCTCGCCAAGGCCGTATACGCACTCGCCGACGCCAAGGGAGAGCTCGCTTACCATATATGGCTGATATTTTTCGGTCATGTAATTCTGGGCTGGCAGCATGGTGCTCTGCTGACGGTCCCATCTGATATAGGAAAGGTTGCGGAAGCCGCTTCCGGTCAGAACTTTTCCATCTGCCTCGAAGGTGTAAGCAAAGACACCTTTTCTCTGTACGCGGACCTGTACGCTTCCGGTATCAAGAACTGCCTCATCCTCGTTGATCGTTACAGTTACGTCCTCGTATACGCTCTCTGTTTTGTCGAAGGACGGAACTTTGTTGTCGTAGGCTTCGTAGTGCCATGCCTCCATGGAGATGGTGTCCGGTGTATGTGCTACGAACTCAACGGTGATGGTCGGCAGGTTCAGGGTCATGCCTCTGTGCTCGATCGGACGTGTGGTAGCCAGGATACGCATACCGCCTGGAATCTGCTCTACTTCATAAGCCTGCATTGCATGGGATGCATTTGCTTTTTCACTCGGAAGCCAGTAACCTTCTGTGAATTTCATCTTTTCATTACCTCCTGATTTGATGCGCCCGAAACAGAGGATGAAAAGCACTCTCTTTTCATCATTTTTTACAGAATTCCTGTTTCAGGCTGACGTTTTTTGGTAATTTTATCCTACCACACTTTTCCTGTCGAAAACAGGGAGGATTCTGTGAAAAAATACGGCGATATTATCTTTTTTCCGGTTTGAACCTTTTTCTGGTTCCAATATGCAAAACGGGAGTGTGTCCCGCAAAAGTATCCTGTTGCATTTCCAGTTACTTTTGCCGGGACACACTCCCATCTTTCTTCTTTTGTTTTTTCTTTATGCCACAATCAGATAGGCAACAACTGCCAGCAGGATCTGCAGGATCACAAAGCGGATCACAACCTGACTGTCGGACCACTTGTATTTCAGGCGGACATGGTCATGCAGCGGTGTTCTTGTATTTTTGAGGATTGCGATTTTCAGGAAACGGAGTAAAAATACTTTGACAAGACCGATTCCTCCGTCGATGATCATCACGCCTGCCATCAGCAGATATAAGAACGGATGGCGGGACTGCATGGCAAGGATGGCGATGTAGAAGCCAAGTGCTCTCGAACCGGCGTCTCCCATCAGCATGCTGCTCGGCGAGGTATTGAAATACAGGTACGCGAGAAGCGCTGCCACGAACAGGTAATTGGCTACGGTGAAGCTTCCAAGGACATCGTGGAAAATCATACTGAACGCGAAGATAACCACGCAGGAAAGGCTCGCGCAGAGTCCGTCGACACCGTCGGAACAGTTTGTAACGTTGATCGAAATCCAGATCAGGATGATGCCGAGGATTATGTAGACCACTTTCGGAATGGTAAGGGACATGTTTCCGAAGTAGATCGTGGTGGAATTGTAATTCACAAAGGTGATGACGGTCACAATGGAGATGACGAGGTCAATCGCGCCTTTTTTGTAATCGCTCCACGGGGTTTCGGATGCATCATCGAGGTAGCCGCTCAGCATGATGCAGACGAGCAGGATCGCGTAGATCACATACTCGGCGCCAAGAGGCAGGAACAGAACGCTTCCGATCAGGAAACAGATGACGATCACGAGGCCGACGCCGCGCAGTTTTCCGCGGGAGAGGCCGCCGTTTACGGCAAATTCTCTGCCGTGATCGCTCGGCAGAAAGGAAAATGGATGCTTTAACGCCAGAAAGGTCAGCAGAAAGGTGACCACGATTCCCAGCATGGCGATCTGGCCGGGATTTAAAAAGTTACTCCATACTTGATACATACGTTTTCTTCCTTCACTTTTCTTTAGATTGAGTTTGCACGAAGCCGTATGTGACGTGGCTTTGTGTTCATTTATTATAACAACTTCATACAAAAATTGCTATACCCAATTCGGGGGTTTCGTGATAAGATAGTGATACACTAAGTTGAACAAAAAAGGAGTTTTTTATGCCACGCAAAGATCATCTGCCGCGCCAGACACGCCAGGAACACATCACGCTGCAGCCGAACCGCAGCATCGAATTTCGCGTAACCGACGATTTCGGCAGTTTTTCGCCGCCGCACTGGCACGACGCGCTGGAAATTATTTATATTCTGGAGGGTTCCTCCATTGTCACGCTCTCGGACCGCACAAAGACCGTCCTTCCGGGTCAATTTCTGCTGATCAATTCCGGGCGTATCCACACGGCGCGCTGTCCGTCCACGGGAAACCGCTCGATTCTGATGCAGATTCCGGATGCGTTCCTTGCGAACTATCTGCCTGATCCGTCACAGCTCTGGTTCTCGATTGACTACGACAGTACGAATCCGGAAGTGCAGAAAAATATCAGCCAGTTCCGGCGTCTTCTGCTTTCGATGATGCAGCTTCATGAGGAAATGCCCGACGGCTATCTGCTGACGTTCCAGCGGGAGCTTTTTACGTTTCTCGATCTGCTCTACACGAAATTTTCCGAGAAGAGCCCGCTTGCGCACCACCCGATGAGCTCCCGGACGCAGACACGGCTCGATACGATTCTGACGTACACGCAGGAAAATTACCAGCGGCCGATTACGCTGAAGGAGGCTGCCGATGTTGTCTCGCTGCAGCCGGAATATTTCTGCCGGTTCTTCCGCCAGAACATGGAAACGACGTATCTGGAATACTTGAATTCCTACCGTCTTTCCCGCATCTACCGAGACCTGATCGCCACGGATCTGCCGGTCGGCACGCTCGCGGAAAAGCATGGTTTTACAAACGATAAGCTGTTTCACCGCCTCTTCCGCGAGCGGTTTCACACGACGCCGCTGCAGCTTCGGAAGGCAGCACGCGAGAAAGGATCCTGATAGCTTTCGCTGTTTTAATATCTTTGAGAATGGGAGTTTAACACGATGACAAAAGAAGAACTGGCGCTTGCCGTCATTGAACGTTTGAAACAAGAATATCCTGACGCCGACTGTACGCTTGACTATGACCAGGCGTGGAAGCTGCTCGTCAGTGTCCGCCTGGCCGCACAGTGCACCGATGCGCGGGTCAATGTTGTGGTGGAGGATCTCTACGCAAAGTATCCTGATATCGATGCGCTGGCAAACGCGACACCGGAGGAAATCGAGGAAATTGTGCGGCCGTGCGGTCTTGGAAAGAGCAAGGCACGCGACATCAACGCCTGCATGCGCATGCTGCGCGACGAGTACCACAGCCAGGTGCCGGATGACTTTAACGCACTTTTGAAGCTCCCGGGCGTGGGACGGAAAAGTGCGAACCTGATTATGGGCGATGTATTCAAAAAGCCTGCGATTGTGACGGATACGCACTGCATCCGGCTGTGCAACCGCATCGGACTCGTGCATGACTGCAAGGATCCGAAGAAGGTGGAGATGGCACTCTGGAAAATTGTGCCGCCGGAAGAAGGAAGCTCGCTCTGCCACCGGTTTGTGGAGCACGGACGCGAGGTCTGTACTGCGCGGACGACACCGCACTGTGAACGGTGTGTGCTCGCGGATATCTGTGAGAAGAACGGCGTAGAAAAATAGCATTTTTCTATGCGTTTCCATGCGAAAAAGGCTTTTGCATACCGGACAGATTTTTCTGATTCTGTCCCGGCTGCAAAAGCCTTTTTGTTTCTATTTTTTATATGACCGAAAGAAGTCCGTCAGCGCTTTCAGCGTTTTCCCGAGCACCTGCACTTCCTCTTCTCCGAGTTCCGCCATCACGGCATCCGTCATCTGCTCGTGGAATTTTGCGTGATGATGGAATGCCTGCCGTCCCTTTCCGGTCAGGTGGATGTAGACGATCCGGCGGTCCTTCTCGCTGCGCTCCCGCTCGGTGTAGCCTTTTTTCACCAGACTGTTCATCGACGTTGTCAGCGATCCGACCGTGATGTCGAGCTTTGCCGCGATCGATGACATATTGCCGCCCTCCAGGCCGACGGCTTCTATGATGTGCATATCGTTGTTCGTCAGATCCTTGAAATCCTCGGTGATGATCGCCTCTTCTTCCAGTTTTTGTATCTCGTGAAACAGATGGACCAGTGTCTCATTGATGATTTCTCTGTTATCCACTCCTCTTCCCCTTTCCGTCTGTTCTGTCCCTTCTGAACAGGGTTCCGCTCTTTCTGTCTGTATTGTATCAAAAAAGTTCCGGACAAACAATACCAAAAACTGCCTGGGAAACGGCGGATCGCTCCGTGCCGTTTCCCAGGCAGTTCTGTTATGTTTGATTCAATTACATCTGCCCTTTTTTCTTTAACCGTGCAAAGCAGATCAGGAAAAAGCAGATGCCGTATACGGTTGTGATCGGGGTGGACATGCCGACGAAGGTCAGGTTCGTATTCGGCAGGTGTGAGAAGAACAGCGCCAGCGGAATACGGATCAGGCAGGCGGAGGTGATTCCCTGGATCATAACCGGGATGCTGATGCCGCGGCCGTTGAAGTATCCGATGCTGCTGAACAGCACACAGGTCAGAATACATTCCGGTGCGAAACCGCGCAGGTAAGCGGCGCTCTGCTCGATAACGGCCGGATCGCTCGTGAAGATTCTGGAGATGACACTTCCACCGAAGAAACCGATGCAGAAAATCACAACTCCAAGAGAGCAGCCCGTTGCGATTGCGGTGAGGAAGCCCTTCCACGCGCGGTCTTTCTTTCCGGCTCCGGTGTTCTGTGCCACGAATGCTGACACAGACTGCATCACAGAGGACGGGATCAGCATGATGAATGAGGTCAGCTTCTGCGCCACACCGTATCCGGCGGACGGCATCAGACCCATGCCGTTGATGATCGAGTTGATCACAAGGAAGGAAATCTGTACGGTCGTCTCCTGCAGCGCGATCGGCACACCGACGTTCAGGACTTTCTTCAGCTCGTCATGGTCGATGCGGCAGTCTTCTTTTTTGAATTCAATCGGCAGATTGCCTTTTTTCAACACACCCATGGAGGCGATGACAGAAATCAGCTGCGCCAGAACCGTCGCAAGCGCTGCTCCCGCAACGTCCAGTTTCAGCACACCGACGAAGAACAGATCTCCGGCAATATTGGCTGCGCAGGCGATGCCGACGAATAAAAGCGGCAGATTTGCATTACCGATTCCGCGAAGCACGCTGCTTATGACGTTGTACGTGATGATGATCAGAATACCGCCGGAACAGATCCGCAGGTAGAGGACGGTTTTGTCAAAAGACTCCGCCGGGACCTGTAAAATATTGGCGATCGGACCTGCGAACAGCTCCAGAATCACCGTCATGGCGACACCGATGATGGCGAACAGAACAATCGAGGTTCCCACGGTTTTGCCGGCCTTATCCGGCTTGCCCTCGCCGATGTGCTGGCCGATCATAACGGTCGAACCCATCGCAAGGCTGGTGATGATAAATGTTACCATCTGCATGAAGCTGCTTCCGGTTCCGACAGCGGAAATACTCGACGCATCGCCGAACCAGCCGACCACGAGAAGGTCGACCGCACCGTAAGCCGCCTGCAGAATCAGCGCGCCGAGCACCGGCAGCGCAAAACGGATCAGGGACTGGAAAATCGGTCCCTCTACAAACGATACTTCTTTCTTATTTTCTTTTGCCATTGTTTTTCACTCCTTTTATTCCCGGCATCGTTTCCTGCATCCGTGTGATTGCATGCACAAATTCGTCCACCACCGCGTCGTCCAGATCTGGCAGGCGGGATGCCCATTCCCCGTGAAAGTGCGTCACGCGGAGTTCCACAAACTCTTTTCCCTCTTCGGTCAGTGTCAGGTTGATCACGCGCTTATCTTTTTCATCCGCCTGTTTCACGAGAAGATTTCTCTCCTCCAGTTCCTGCACCAGCTTGGTGATGCTCGGCAGCGTTGTGTTCATATAGCTGCTGATGTCGCTGACGCGGCAGAAGCCCTGCTTTTTCTGAATCTCATTCACCGCATCCAGCACATGCACCTGCCGCGGCTTCATACCGTCCGGCAGGTCCGGGAGCTTCTCGATCAGACGCTTTGCATCAAAACACGCATCCAGGAACTGCTTTAATTTTTCCTGTGTCATGGAAAATGGTCCTTTCTTCTTGAAATTTAGTTATCTTTAGTAATTATCTTTGATAAGTATAGCAGGAAATGAAAAAATGTCAAGAGGGAACTGATGATAAAAAAGAGCTGATTGAAAGTTCTGGCAATGCCAGATTCTTTCATCAGCTCTTTTCCATATCCATTTGTCACTGTTCAATGAGCTGCATTTCGGTGCCCCCCGCCGGATTTTATGCTTCTGATCGTCTTTTCCAGTACCTTCATCTCAACCGGTTTTGAAACATGTGCATTCATACCGGCTGCCAGAGAATGCTGAATATCCTCTGAGAATGCATTCGCAGTCATGGCAATGATCGGAATCGTCTTTGCCAGTTTATGGGAACTTCTGCGGATTGCCTTCGTTGCCTCATAACCATTCATAACAGGCATCTGCACATCCATCAGGATCATGTCATAATCACCTGGAGCAGACTGTTCAAATGCTTTCAAAATCTCTTCGCCATTTTCACAGATGGTACATTCCGCACCTTCAATCTTTAACAGTTCCGTCAGGATCTCTGCGTTCAGCTCATTATCCTCTGCACACAGGAATCTCATTCCCTGAAGGATATTACCATCCTGCTCATCTGTTTCTTCTTGTGCCGCCAGAGCAACCGTTCTATCCTCTGCAATTTTCAGATCCATGAGAACCTCAAAACAGCTTCCCTGTCCCAATTCACTCTCCACATCAATGGTACCTCCCATTGCCTCAACCAGATTCTTAGTAATCGCCATTCCAAGTCCGGTTCCCTGTATTTTATTTGTAAGGGAACTTTCCGCACGGGTAAACGCATCAAAAATTGTATCCTTGAAATCTGCCGACATTCCCATACCATTATCGCTAACTAAGAAACGGTACTTTGCATAGACAGATGACTTTGTCTCACATTCTTCTACAAAGAACTGAATTTCCCCACCTTCCTGGGTATACTTCACTGCATTGGAAAGCAGGTTGCTGAAAATCTGCATCAGGTGAACCTGATCCCCATTCACCCACTCATGCTGAATATTTTCTTTTATGATTGTAAGGGTCTGCTGCTTTTCATATATTTGAGTATGAAATATAGTGTCAAGTTCCTGTACAAGATCCAGAATAGAAAAGTCAGAATATTTGAAGACTGTTTTTCCTGCCTCAATCTTGCTCATATCCAGAACGTCATTGATAATTCCCAACAGATGCTGTGATGAAATATCTATTTTATCTGCATACTCTATAACTTTTGCTTTATTACCTGCATCATGTCTGATCAAAGACGTGATACCAATGATTGCATTCATAGGTGTACGAATATCATGTGACATATTAGACAGGAAATCCGTTTTCGCCTTATTTGCATTTTCAGCTGTCTGTAAAGCCTCTGTTGCAACGTTCTTTGCCTTTTTCAGTTTTTGATTGACTACTTCCATTTCCTTCATTGTTTGTAAATGAAGTTCATTATTTCTTTTTTCATATTCTGCTTTTTGATCTGCAAGACTAAGTCTGGAAATACTGTAGAATAATCCGGCAAAAAGTAAAAGTATAAAACCTGCCATGAGTATTGTTGTAAACAACACCGTTTTCTGGTAATCCATCAGCACATTGTCAACAACTCCCTTTGCCACAATGCATACCAAAATGGTGTTGTTGCTTTCTATCGGGCAATACCCCAGATAATAGGGGTTCTGTTTTCCCAAAAGTGCAACTCCGGATTCTCTGTTATCAAACTTCTTTTTGAACAAATCAGCCTCTTCTTCTGTAATAGCCTGTTCCCCTTTTAAATGTTTTAACAAAGAATAATTACGCAGGTATTTATCACCACTCTGGTTCGTATACGTAATATTTCCGTCATTATCCAGCATGAACAAATATGCTTTCCCATCATAACCTTTCAGTTTTAACATGGAATCCAGTTTCGAATGATCATACACAGTTCCAATTGCCGTATAAGTTTCCCCATTGATCGTATATTCCTGACATGGAATTGCAACCAGATAACCGTCTTTTTTCTTCTGATCATAATCAAGACGCACCAGTTTTCCAATATTGTATCCATTCTTTAAGTCCAGCAGAAGTTTACTTGGCATATCAATCCGCATTTTTGTTCCACCTGCTGATATTGCCTGACCATTTTCCTGAAGGAATATAAGTGTACTTTCCGATTCTTTTTCCCATGCTTCAAAGAAACTTTTGTTCACATCCGTTTCAAGAGACAGCTCCCTCTCATGAAGTAAAAATTCCTCAACCAACTGCAGCTGGCTGTAGTATCCACTCACCTGAAGATCATAGGTCTGCTGTATCTGTTCAACAACAGCTCCCATACTGCTTTTTCCATTTTCGCTGATATACTTCTTAGACTTACTTATCAGATACTTGATACAAACTAAGCTTAAAAGAATAATAAGTAGTATAAGCAACAGCCTTGTTATTTTTTTTCTTTTATTTACCGTTTGTTCTATCTCCACTTTTACTGTTCAACCTCTATATAGTCTTCCGGTGCTGACGGCTGCTGTCCATTTGACATTGCTTCGATCCATGCACTTGATAATGTTGTATCTTTAAGCTGCTCAATCTCACATTTCGGATTTATTTTTTTCAAAACAGACATTGTGGTGTCTGTAAGAAGAATAGAGTATTCCTTTTCTTTGTCTATTTTCTTATCATTAACTGTTAAGTCCTTTAACGAAAATCCACTTTCCGCTTGATTGACGATCATTTTCATACCGGATGCAATTGGTAATTCGTATTTATTGGTTACGTAAAAATTCTCATCAGCATCGGCAAGATAATTTTCCACGAGTTCATAAACCTGTTTACCATTGATTTTTGCAACATATAATGCTGTATCTGAACTCTTCGCTGTCATCATGCCAACCCGGCTGCTGGTG
>OGWV01001900.1_pt1 | contig 12983 bp, 10 predicted proteins | sample 1576081 | NCBI WGS metagenome assembly OGWV01 (sample SAMEA3541541, study PRJEB24748) | human gut metagenome | biome: human gut; feature: human-associated habitat; material: faeces | place: China | collected 2012 | reverse complement strand
CTTGGGACCGATCCCCCAAAATGGACGGTATATTTCATGGCTTACAAAGACGGAGAGAATGAAATTATCCAATCGGGAATTGGACAATTGAACTTAGTTTAGATAGCACGACTTATGAGTCCTTTTTATTGGACTACAAGTGTGCTATTTTTATATTAACAAATAAACATGAACATCTATTAGAGAGAGAGGATGGGATTTATGAATAATGATTATACAAAATATGATACGAACGGTTACCATGACAGTCATTGTGAAGGTCCCAACTGTAATTGCGACAGCAGAAGATATGGATACGGAACTGAATTTAATGGATCCGCAGTTTTGGGAGTCGATGGATTTCTCCACCGAGGCTAACATTTTTTGATCAATGTAATTCTGTTGCTAGAGTGAAACTACGAATGTACAAATGGAGGGGCTGTCGCACTAGCAAATATTTTTTGCTGGGCGGCAGCCCTGCTTTTAAATATTCCGTATTGTACGTTCCTCGTACTGCTTATAAAGATCAGGCATAGAAAAACCACTATCACCACGAAGCAGAATGGGGATTTGCGGATAGTCATGCAGATATTCCTCCAGTACCGGCTGCAAAAAAATCAACTGCTCCGGTGCAGGAATACTGTGTTCCATCACACAGCCGGATCTTTATCAGATCCCCGGTCATTCCATCAAAATTTATTTTAATCTGTCTATTGCTTTCTAAGGCTAAGGTGTTTACAATACTCATAAAGGGCTCCTTTGGGTTATTTTTTAAGATTCGACACCTTAATTTTACCACAAATGGATGCTCTTTTTTCATTCACTTGATAGGTGAAAAGCAATATTCAGCTAAAATACAGTAACTATGGGGCTGTCAGCCACTTTCACGGCTGTGCCGTGAATAATATAGGATAAAGAAGGGATTCAGGACAATGTGTATTTGAGATCAGAATCCCTTTTTGTTACGATTTGCAGTATAAAATTATAAGAGTATTAAAATGCATCATGTATTAAGAAATACACCGCAGAATAAGCCGAAAGATCCAGCACAGCTTTCCCATCCGTAACCTTCACTTTCTTCTTCGTATACTTCTTACCTCCCCCAAATGCTACATCATCACTTGCAAGGATTACCTCCAGTTCTTTTGCATCCTTTATTGGAAGCTCATATCCTTTCTGATCCTCATCCGAGAAATTAAAGACAGCAACGATACGATCTTTTCCATCTGTTCTTTCGAACGCATAGATACAGCGTTCTTCCTGATGGCAGTCCAACCACTGGAATCCTGCATTCTCATAATCTTTGGCAGAAAGAGCCGGAGTTGTCATATACAGATGATTCAGTTTCTGCATGAAGTGATGGAATGCATCGTGAATTGGATACTTCAGGATATCCCAGTCCTGTTCACGTTTTTCATCCCATTCACGGAGCTGTCCGATTTCATTCCCCATGAAGTTTAATTTCTTTCCAGGATGTGCATACATGTACATATAGAAGGCACGTGCCTGTGGGAATTTCTCTTCGTATTCTCCATGCATTTTCTGGGCGATGGTTGCCTTTCCGTGGACCACCTCGTCATGTGAAAGCGGAAGAAGGAAATCATCGTTATAATAGTACATCATGGAGAACGTAAGCTTGTGATAATCGCGGCTTCTGTATTCCGGTGCGGTGCGGAAGTAGTCAAGTGTATCGTTCATCCAGCCCATATCCCATTTGTAATCGAATCCAAGTCCGCCCTGATCAGCAGGTTTTGTTACGCCTTCGAAAGAAGTAGAATCCTCGGCAGAGAGCATAACTGTCGGGTGCAGTGTTTTTAATCCGCGGTTCATTTCACGAATAAAGTCTACTGCATTATTGTTGACACCTCTTGCCGGTTCACCCTGCCAGTAAATGATACGGCTGATTGCATCCATACGGATTCCGTCCACATGATATACGCTTAACCAGTAGTTCGCAGCAGACTGCAGGAAGCTTCTAACCTCGCCTCTGGAATGCATGAAGTTACAGCTGCCCCATTCGCTGACACCGACATCCTGGTGTGGATATTCATAGAGTGCAGTTCCGTCATAGTCGGACAGCGCATAGTGATCAACGGCAAAATGTACCGGTACAAAATCCATGATGACACCGATGTCATTCTTATGGCAGGCATCGATGAATTTCATCAGTTCTTCGGCAGTTCCATAGCGTGATGTCGGGCTGAAGAATCCAGTATTCTGATATCCCCAGGATTCGTCACACGGGTGTTCGCTGAGCGGCATGATCTCGATATAGTTATAATCATTTTCCTTAAGATAAGGAATCAGGATGTCGATCATTTCTACATAAGTGTACCAGTCGTCTGCCTTTTCAGAAGGCTTCTTAAATGAGCCGAAATGCAGTTCGTAGATATTGAGTGGTTTGTCCTTGCATACTGAACGCTTCTGCATCCATTTGCTGTCTTTGAATTTGTAATGGGACAGGTCGCGGATGATAGACGCGAAGTTCGGACGGAGTTCCATGCCGAAGCCGTAAGGATCGCAGTGCTCTACGCAGTTTCCGTCCTGTCTGTAGATGCGGTACTTGTACATCATGCCCGGCTTTGCACCTTTGGCATAACATTCCCAGAAATTTCCGTCATAAGTTTTATTAAGTTCCCATTCCTGCCAGTCGTTAAATTCCCCAATGACTGTAATGCGTGATGCAGCAGGTGCAAAGGTACGGAATGTGGTTCCGTCTTTGTCCGGGTGTGCGCCGAGAAATTCATAGGCGTCGAATATTTTTCCTGTGTAAAATCCGTAAAAATCCATAGTAACCTCCGTAAAAAAGCAACGTAAATAATTAACTGCCGAAAAGATAATGGACAGTAGTTGCTTTTTTGATCTATAATCATATTATAAGAGAAATGCGAGAAGGTATCCACCGACAAAACCGACGAATGGGTGGATAACCGACGAATGGGAAAAAGTGTCGGGAAAGTGAGAAAATGAAATGGATCTTAGGATTGAGAAAACAGAGCGGGGAATCAAGAATGCATTTATCGAACTGCGTTCCAAAAAACCTCTGGAAAAGATAACAGTAAAAGAATTATGTGAAAGTGCAAGGATCAATAAGTCTACTTTTTATGCACATTATAAAGATATCTACGATCTGTCAGATGCGATGGAAGAAGAAGTGGTACAGTCGATTGCGAACAGTATTCAGCATCCGGAATATCTTCTGGAGCATCCGGCAGAATTCGCAAGGGAACTTCTGATGGCCTATATATCTCAGAATTCTCTGACGGCAATATTATTTTCCGGCAGTCAGGCGAATCATTTTGCGGATAGTATCGAGCGGAGCATCAAGCAGATGATCTTTGAAAAATACCCGGAATTGAAAGAAGATACAGCAATGAATGTGATGCTCAGCTATTGTATCCAGGGAAGCTACCACGCTTACCAGAAGAATCGGAGCGGAGATATCATGACGGTGATCGATGTGATCGCAGGGATGACGGGAGCGATTCGATCGATGTATGAAGAACGATTGGGGGAAAGCAGATCATGAATCTGGAACAGCCGTGTATCCGTATTTCGGTGCGGAATCTGGTGGAATTTATATTAAGACATGGAGACATTGACAACCGGACCGGAGGGGCAGATAAGGATGCCATGCAGCAGGGCAGCCGCATACATCGGAAAATCCAGAGACAGCAGGGGGCGGAGTACCGTGCAGAAATTCCGTTAAGATATCAGATACCATGCGATGGATTTATCCTGAGTGTGGAAGGAAGAGCGGACGGAATCATAGAACTTCCGAAGCGTGTGGTGATCGACGAGATCAAAGGTGTATTTAAAGATCTGAAACGTCTGGAAGAGCCGCAGCTTTTACATCTGGCACAGGCAAAATGCTATGCATATATTTATGCAGAACAAAATAATCTGGAAGAGATCGGAGTACAGATGACGTATTGTAATCTGGATACCGAAGAGATCCGGAGATTCCAGGAGATATATACCCGGGCAGAACTTAAGAAATGGTTCGAAGATCTGGTGTCAGAATATGAAAAATGGGCAAGATACCAGATGAAATGGAGAGCCAGGAGAAATGCTTCAATTAAAACCGTGGAATTTCCATTTGAATACAGAGATGGACAGAAGAGGCTGGTTGAGTCGGTATATCGGACCATTTTAAGAAAAAAGAAACTATTCATCCAGGCACCGACCGGAGTCGGCAAGACGATGGCTGCCGTATTTCCGGCGGTGAAAGCAGTCGGGGAAGAACTGGGAGAAAAGATTTTTTATCTGACGGCCAGGACGATTACCAGAACGGTGGCAAGTCAGGCGTTTGCGATTCTGAGAGAACAGGATCTGAAGATGAAAGTTATCACATTGACGGCAAAAGAAAAAATCTGTTTCTGTGAAGAAACCATCTGTAATCCGGATGTGTGTCCATATGCAAAAGGGCATTTTGACCGTGTAAATGATGCTGTTTATGAATTACTCACATCGACAGACGAGATGAGCCGGGAGGTGTTGGAAGAACAGGCAAGAAAATGGAAGGTATGTCCGTTTGAAATGGCACTGGATGTATCGCAGTGGGTAGACGCTGTTATATGTGATTATAATTATGTTTTTGATCCAAATGCACATTTGAAACGATTTTTCGGAGACGGCGTTAAAGGAGAATACCTGTTTCTGATCGATGAGGCGCACAATCTGGTAGAACGCGGCAGGGCAATGTACAGCAGCAGTATTTGCAAAGAAGATTTTCTAAAGATTAAAAAGTTGGTAAAATACGGAGAACCGAAACTTGTCTCGGCGTTGGAGAGCTGCAATAAGCAGCTTCTGGAATTAAAAAGAGAATGTGACGGCTGCCAGATACTGAACAGTGTGTCACATGTGTATATTAAGCTCCTGTCTTTGATGACGAAGCTGGAAGAGTTTATAGAAGACTGTAAAGATGAAGTGATACGGAAAGAGGTGCTGGAGTTTTACTTTGGTATTCGTAATTTCATATATATTCATGACCGGCAGGATGATAATTATCTAATCTATTCAGAACTTAGTGAAGAAGGAAAGTTTTATCTGCATCTGTTCTGTGTCAATCCGGCAGGATGTCTGCAGGAATATATGGGAAAAGGGAACAGTACGATATTATTTTCGGCAACGTTTCTTCCAATCAATTATTATAAAAAACTGTTATCTACAACGAAGGAAGACTATGCGGTCTATGCAGAATCTCCATTTGAACCAGGTAAAAGATTATTGCTTCTGGGAAATGATGTCAGCACAAAGTATACCAGGCGAGGACCGGAGATGTACCGGAAGTATGCAGAATATGTGATGCATGTGATAAAAGGAAGAACAGGAAATTATCTTGCCTTTTTCCCGTCTTATCGATTCCTGGAAAAAGTCTGGGAAGTATTCATGGAATTGCCGCAGGAACAGATGGAAGTTGTAGTACAGTCCCAGTATATGACGGAGCAGGAACGGGAAGAATTCCTGAAAAAATTCGAACAGGAAAGAGCACACAGCCTGATCGGTTTCTGTGTGATGGGTGGTGTCTTTTCAGAAGGAATTGATCTGACGGAAGATAAATTGATCGGGGCAATGATCATCGGGACAGGACTTCCGCAAGTGTGCCTGGAACGGGAACTTTTAAAGTATTATTTCGACCGGAAGAATCTGAACGGATTCGATTATGCTTACCTGTATCCGGGGATGAATAAGGTGTTACAGTCCGCAGGAAGAGTTATCCGGACCGATCAGGACAGAGGTGTGATAACACTGTTGGATGACCGGTTTATGGACAGACAGTGCCAGGAGGTGTTCCCGAGGGAGTGGAATGATTTCCAGATCTGTAACAGTGAAAATATTGAAGAAAAGATTGCAAAATTCTGGAAGGCGGAAGAACAGACAGATGCGAAATAAGCAGCATGAAAAAGAAAAATACCATGAGGAACATATGCTCCTATGGTATTTTCCATCATGCATCCGAAAGATGTATTAAAAATAAGATAAAAATTCCTGCGCGGCTTTGGATATCGGGACTTTTTCGTTATATGCGATGACAAGCTCCCTTTCCGGAAGTACTTCTTTTGTCTCGACAATGAAAAGCGAATCCGAATCGGAGGTCTGGGAAAGGCAGAAATCCGGAATAAATGCAATTCCAAGTCCGATACGGGCAAGATCAATGAGAAGATCATTACTGCTGAGTTCAATCTCCGGAACCAGATCCAGCTGGTTCTGAAGAAACAGATTGTGCAGATATTCACTGGTCGTACTTTTTCTGTCCAGCATAAGGATCGGATAGTTCAGAAGTTCTTTGAAAGAGAGCTTCTTTCCTTTTAATTCCTCAAATGCCTTGTCTGCGATAAATACATCCTGAAAATCTTTGATTTTTTTTACATTCGGAACATTCCCGAGATAAGCATTCGGTGAATTGACAACGATCAGATCCACCTGTCCGGTCTCAAGGAGTTCTACACAGCGAATGGATGTCGCATTGGTAACTTTGATATGCGCTCCGGGAAATTCCCGGTGGAAACGTTCCAGATAAGGTACCAGAAAATAACGGCAGATCGTGTCACTGGCTCCGATATGAAGCTGTCCTCCGCGTGCGCCGACATCGAGGAGCTGGCTTTCGCCGCGCTTGATCAGGCTGATCGCCGGTTCGATGTGGCGTAGAAGGATCTCGCCTTCGGTAGTAAGACGGACTTTCTTGGTACTCCGGATGAATAAGGTCTGATCCAGCTTCTTCTCCAGTGCCTTGATGGACTGGCTGACAGCCGACTGTGAGATGAACAATTGCTTGGAGGCTTCCGAAAAGCTTAAGGTGGAAGCTACATAGTAAAATACTTTATATAATTCATAGTTAATATCCATGATAAGTCCTCCTAATGAATCTTAACTGTATTATAAGTGAAATGAAAGAAAATTACAACCGTATTTATAAATAGAAGTGTTATAATAATGAAAAGCAGGAGGAAAAAGACTTGAAGAAGTTAACAACGATCATATCTGTTACGGCCATGATGTGTGCAGTGATGGCAGCACTGATATTTAGTATATGGCTGGCCGTATATGGAGACAGTAATTACAGGTTTTATAAAAAAGAATATCAACGCTATGAAGTGACGGAAGATCTGGATATGAGCATAGACCATGTCATGTATGTGACAGAACATATGATGAATTATCTGATCGGGAAAGAGGAGGAGCTGTCGGTTGTGACGACAGTGGAAGGAAGAGAGCAGGATTTCTTTAATGAAAGAGACCGGCTGCATATGCGTGATGTAAGGAATCTGTTCCTGGGAGGAATGAAAGTCGGAGTAATCTGTCTGGCTGTGGCAGCAGTTATACTGGCGGTACTGAGAAAACGGGAAGAAGACTGGAAGAGACTGTATTTCAGAACATATTCGATCGCACTGAGTGCCTGGCTGGTCATAGGCGTACTGCTGGGGATTGCATTCCGTGTAGATTTTACAACGTGTTTTACGATTTTTCATAAGCTGTTTTTTACCAATAATCTGTGGGTATTCGACCCGGAGACGGATTATATGATACGGATGCTGCCGGAAGGATTCTTTTCGGATATGGTGATCCGCATCAGTGAAGTGTTTGGTGGAGTACTGCTTCTGATATGGATTGTATTGTTTTTTGGAAAAAATAATTGCAAAAAGGAAGAGAAAAAAGTTGATTAATAAGTATGAATTATAAAAGTGTTTAGATATATTAATTGTATTAAATAATGATTGTTGTGTTATACTAACAATAGAAAATGTGTAAAAATTCATTTGTGGAGGATTACTTATGAGCAATGTAAAAAGAGTGTACGTGGAGAAAAAATCAGGATTTGATGTACAGGCAAAGGAACTTAAGACCGAGATCCGAAGCTATCTTGGAATCAAAGACGTAGACAGCGTCCGTGTACTGATCCGTTACGATGTGGAAAACGTATCGGATGAGACATTTGAGAAAGCATGTAACGGCATCTTTTCTGAACCACCTGTAGATACATTATATAAAGAAGAATTTCAGGCAGAAGAAGGAAGCAAGATCTTTTCCGTAGAATTTCTTCCGGGACAGTTTGATCAAAGAGCAGATTCCGCTGTGCAGTGTATTCAGTTTATCAAAGAAGACGAGCAGCCGGTAATCCGTACTGCGACTACTTACGTGATCCATGGTGGAAACGGAACTGTTTCGGATGAAGAATTCGAAGCAATCAAAGAGCATTGTATTAACCCTGTAGATTCCAGAGAAGCACAGGAAGAAAAACCGGAGACACTGGTTACTGTATTCGATGAGCCGGCAGATGTAAAAATCTTTGACGGATTTAAAGATATGGAAGAAAGCAAACTGAAAGAATTATACGATTCTCTCGGACTTGCCATGACATTTAAGGATTTCCAGCATATCCAGAATTATTTTGCGTCAGAAGAAGACAGAGATCCTTCTATGACAGAGATCCGTGTTCTGGATACCTACTGGTCAGATCACTGCCGTCATACAACATTCTCGACAGAACTTACAGATGTTTCGTTCGGCGATGGTGATTACAGAGAGCCGATGGAAGCAACTTATAAACAGTATATCGCTGACCACAGTGAGATTTTCAAAGGAAGAGAAGATAAGTTTGTCTGCCTGATGGATCTTGCACTGATGGCAATGAGAAAATTAAAACGTGAAGGAAAGTTACAGGATCAGGAAGAGTCTGATGAGATCAATGCATGCAGTATCGTTGTTCCAATCGAGGTAGACGGAGTGGAAGAAGAGTGGCTTGTAAACTTTAAGAACGAGACACATAACCATCCGACAGAGATCGAGCCATTCGGTGGTGCTGCTACCTGCCTTGGAGGAGCTATCCGTGACCCATTGTCAGGACGTACTTATGTATATCAGGCAATGCGCGTGACAGGAGCCGCTGATCCTACCGTATCTGTAAAGGATACATTAAAAGGAAAGCTTCCACAGAAGAAACTGGTCAGAGAAGCAGCCCATGGATATAGTTCATATGGTAACCAGATCGGCCTGGCAACCGGAGCGGTAAAAGAAATCTATCATCCGAATTATGTTGCAAAACGTATGGAGATCGGAGCAGTGCTTGGAGCAGCACCGAGACGTGCGGTTATCAGAGAGACATCGGATCCTGGAGATATCATCATTCTTCTTGGCGGACGTACCGGACGTGACGGCTGCGGCGGAGCAACAGGATCTTCCAAAGTACATACAGAAGAGTCCATCGAAACATGCGGGGCAGAAGTGCAGAAAGGTAATGCACCGACAGAAAGAAAGATCCAGAGATTATTCAGAAGAGAAGAAGTCAGCAAGCTGATCAAGAAATGTAACGACTTCGGTGCAGGCGGAGTATCCGTTGCTATCGGAGAACTTGCAGACGGACTTCAGATCGATCTTGATAAAGTACCTAAGAAATATGCCGGTCTTGACGGAACAGAGATCGCAATCTCTGAATCACAGGAACGTATGGCAGTTGTTGTAGATCCAAAAGATGTAGATGAATTCATGAAATATGCATCCGAAGAGAACCTGGAGGCAACAAAAGTAGCAGTTGTAACAGAAGATCCAAGACTGGTACTTTCATGGAGAGGAAAAGAGATTGTAAATCTTTCACGTGCATTCCTTGACACCAACGGAGCACACCAGGAGACAACGGTAGCAGTTGACATCCCGAACAGAAAAGACAGTATCCTTGTAAGAGAAGATGTGAAAGATGTAAGAGAAAAATGGCTTGGTATGTTAAAAGACCTGAATGTATGCTCACAGAAAGGTCTGGTAGAGATGTTCGACGGATCGATCGGAGCAGCTTCTGTATTCATGCCGCATGGTGGAAAATATCAGAAGACAGAGACACAGGCAATGGTGGCAAAACTTCCGGTATTAACAGGAGACTGCGATACTGTAAGTATGATGAGTTACGGATTCGATCCGTATCTGTCAACATGGAGTCCATATCACGGAGCAATCTATGCAGTGACAGAATCTATCGCAAAGATCGTAGCAGCAGGTGGTGACTACAGCAAGATCCGTTTCACATTCCAGGAATACTTCCGTCGTATGACAGAAGATCCACACAGATGGAGCCAGCCGTTTGCGGCACTTCTTGGTGCTTACACTTGCTGAACGTTACGGGCTTGATGACTTTATGAAGAAGGTCATTACCGCTTATTCCGAATTAAGCGATGATGAAAAAAAAGTCGTCAAGGACTTCATAAAGAAGATAAACGAGCCTGTCCCAGACAAAAAGCGCCTGCTTCTTGTAGGACAGGACGGATCAGCCGAAGTAGAAGTAAAGGATCCGGAAGGAGCAAGCAATGCTCTGAAGGATCTCAAAGCAAAGCACAAAAAATAAAATGCAATAATAATCCAACGACATCTTAGAAATGCGACATCATAGGGGATCTTAGTGCAGAATATAAGTGCAAATCTTATTTTCTGGAGGAATCACACTATGACAAACAGAAGCGTATTACTGAAAGCAGACGGTTTGCTGCTGAACCATTACATAAACCGTCTGCCGCTTACGCTGGAAGAACTTGAGCGTATCGCACACGATATGGACTGGCTCCTTGACACGTATCAAGAAGCAACAGACTTTATCAGCAGAGCCGGAATAGCGGATTTTGTAAAGGAACACAAAGCCTTTGCCACGATATACGACGGGCAGGCAGTAATCCTTTACGACGGACAGCTCCCATATTTGTGGCGCTGCTGCTTTCGGCCTCGGCCGTCACCTGGGCGGCGGCGCTGCTGCTGGAACGTCTGCGCGTCAAATGGATGCGCCGCGCCTGCCTGGTCGTGTCGCTGGCGCTGTGCGTGGGCTGTCTGTTCTATTATAAATACTTCAACTTTTTGGGCGAAACGCTGGCTGCGCTGCTGGATTCCTTCGGCCTGCATTATACGGCCCCCAGCCTGGATATTCTCGCGCCGGTGGGCATCAGTTATTTCACCTTTGCCGCGCTGGGCTATGTCATCGACGTGTACCGCGGCCGGCAGCGTGCGGAGAAGAACTTTTTCTTTTATGCGCTCTTTGTCAGCTTTTTCCCCTGTATCGTCACAGGCCCCATCGAGCGCGCGGAGCATATGATCCCCCAATTCAAAACGCCGCAGACCTTCGATTACGCCCGCGTTTCAGGCGGGCTGTTCCGCATTCTGTGGGGCTTTTTCAAAAAATTCGTCATTGCCAACACGCTGGGAACAGCGGTGGATGCGGTGTACGGCAACCCGGGTTACGGCGCATACACCGGCCCCATCCTGCTGCTGGCCAGCTTGCTGTATACTTATCAGCTTTACTGTGATTTTTCCGCCGGATGTGACGTGGCGCTTGGCGCGGGGGCCGTGTTTGGGTTTGAATTGACGGAAAACTTCCGCCAGCCGCTGCGCGCCCGCTCCTTTACCGAACTGTGGCGGCGCTGGCACATCAGCCTGACAAGCTGGTTCCGTGATTACCTGTACATTCCTTTGGGCGGCAACCGCCGTGGCAAGGCGCGGCAGTACATAAACCAGCTTGTTGTTTTCCTTGTAAGCGGTCTGTGGCACGGCGCCTCCCTGTCTATGGTGGTGTGGGGCCTTCTCAACGGCGTTTACCTGTGCGTGGGCAAGGCCACGCAGGACGCGCGGCGTAAATTGACGCGGCATAATCCGCTGTATCATTTCACGCCTGTGCGGCGCATTTTCCAGACCGCTGTTACCTATCTGCTGTTCACAAGCTGTATCATCTTCTTCCGTTCGTCGGAGGTGTTTGAAGGCAGTAAGGGCATTGCGGACGCGCTGTATATCTACGGCCATCTGTTTTCGGGCTGGGGCAAGCTGTTCACCGCGCCGGACGCCATTGGCCGCGCGCTTGTTTCCATCGGGCTTTCGGTGCAGACGGCGCTGGTACTGGCTGTGAGCATCCTTGTGGTGGAAACGCTGGAATCTGTGCAGGAGCCGGTGAACCGCACCATCCGCAAGGTACCCATCTTCCTGCGGTGGCCGCTGTATTACGCGCTGGTGCTGGGCATGCTGTTCTTCGGCTCATTTGCCAACTCGGGCTCTATTTACGGAAGGTTTTAAGGAGGACGGCAGATGAAAAAACGATTGCGCTTTTTGGGCAGCCGTTTGCTTTCCGCGCTGCGCCTGGCGTTGGGGGCACTGCTGTTTACACCTGTGTTTGCGTTGCTGGTCGCAGTCAATTACGGCGTGGATTGTCAGGGCTACTTCTTGGGCGATACCTATCTTCGGGAGATCGCCACGATGCTGTTTGAAGGAAAAAACGTTGTCGGGTTCAACCAGCTCAATGGACGTGAGCTCGAAGTGCTTGAAGTCATTGTCGCCAACATGAACGAAGAGACCACCCCTGAGACCATCGCCCTCGGTTCCAGCCGCATTTTGCAGTTGACGCGTGAAATGGTCGGCACCAGCTTTTACAACAGCGGTACCTCCGGCGGGGATTTCAACGATGTGCTGAGCGTATTTTCTTTGTATGACAAGGCGGGCAAGCTGCCGAAAAACGTCATCATCGGGCTGGACCCGTGGCTGTTCAATACAGATGTGGACGCCAACGGCTCCAACGATCCATCGCTGTATGCTGAATTTTTGACGGAAAAGCTGGGCGTTCCCACAGAGTATGAAAAAAAGGACCTTTCCAAGACATGGAAAAATCTGTTTGATCTGACCTATTTTCAGGGCAACATCGAGTATATGCTGAAGGGCTCCAACAAGAGCGGCGCTGCCCAGACCGTGGACGACAGCGCCCTGTATCAGCAGGATACCGAGGTAAAATGTTCCGACGGCAGTCTGGTGTACGACCGGGAATTCCGCGGCTGGAAACAGGACGCCGTGGACCATGCCGCGCTGGAGGTCGCCAACAACGGCATGTTCCGTCTGGATTATTACACAGAACCGGACGCTCAGCGGCTGGCCATCTTTGAAAAATGGCTCCAGTATATGCAGGAGAAGGGCATCAACGTCATCATCCTCCTCTCGCTTGTTGCGTAAATGCTGACACAGACGGAGTATTTTTGTTAAAATCAAAGAAATCA
>OGWV01001890.1_pt1 | contig 13019 bp, 11 predicted proteins | sample 1576081 | NCBI WGS metagenome assembly OGWV01 (sample SAMEA3541541, study PRJEB24748) | human gut metagenome | biome: human gut; feature: human-associated habitat; material: faeces | place: China | collected 2012 | reverse complement strand
TAGCAGCGCAGAAGCCTGCCTATATTATACTCGATGAATTCCACCGTGCCGGTGCTGAATGTTGGGGCGAAAGCACGATGGCTTTATTAAAGTTATGCCCGGACGCGAAACTGCTGGGGTTGACAGCAACAAACATCCGATATCTGGATAATAACCGCGATATGGCCGAAGAACTTTTCGATAGCCGTGTTGCGAGCAACATGACCCTTGGCGAAGCAGTCGTCAGGGGGATTTTGCCTGCCCCGAAATATGTGACCACGGTTTATCAGTACCAGAAAGCCCTCGCAAAGTATCAGGCACGGGTGGACAACCTGCGGGCACCGGGCATTCAGGATGTGAATCAGAAATATCTGGACGCGCTCCGCCGGGCATTAGAGCAGGCAGACGGGTTGGACAGGGTCTTTGCCCATCATATCACGAATAAGTCCGGCAAGTACATCGTGTTCTGCGCCAACAAGGAGCACATGGACGAGATGGTGTCCCATGTGCCGGAGTGGTTCGCCGGGGTCAACCCGGACGTGGTGGTATACGAGGCTTACTCGGATGATCCGAATACGGACAAGGCGTTTGCGGACTTCAAGACGGATACGACCAACCGGCTGAAGCTGCTGTTCTGCATCGATATGCTCAACGAGGGCGTCCATGTGGATGGTATTTCTGGTGTGATCCTGTTCCGGCCAACGATTTCACCCATCATCTACAAGCAACAAATCGGTCGCGCCCTGACCGCCGGAGATACCGCAACCCCGCTGATTCTGGATGTGGTCAACAACTTTGAAGGCCTGACCAGCATTTCCGACCTGCAAAGCGAAATGCAGGAGGCAGTTCACCGGCTCTATGCCAACGGCGAGGGCGATAAAATCGTCACCGAGCGGTTTGAGGTCATCGAGCAGGTGCACGACTGCCGGGTACTGTTCGAGCAGCTGCAAGCAAGCCTTTCCTCCGGCTGGGAGCACTATTTTTCCGAGGCGAGCATCTACTACGCAGAGCATGGCAACCTGAACGTCCCAAAACTGTATACCACGCCCGGAGGTCTGAGCCTCGGTGTGTGGCTGGTGACCCAGCGCCGTGTGCGCGAGGGACAAATCCAAGGCAATCTGACCGAGCAGCAGATCGCGCGGCTGGACAGCATCGGCATGGTCTGGGGCAACCGGAAGGAAATTGCGTGGCAGCACGGATTTGAGGTCGCAAAGAAATACCACGACACCTATGGAAACCTGATGGTGGCCAGAAAGTATGTAGACCCGGACGGCTATCCCTTGGGACAGTGGATTCTTAAGACCCGGCAGCAAAAGCTGAATGACCGCTTGAAGGAAGAACGCATCGCACAGCTTGATGAGATCGGCATGGTGTGGAGCGTTTTTGATGCCAAGTGGGAAAAGGCTTATGCGCTGGCTGCGGCCTATTATGAGGAGAACGGTAACCTGAACATCCCGCGTTCCTATGTGACAGCGACTGGTGAACGGCTGGGACAATGGGTCGCAAGTCAGCAATGGGCGTACCCGAAAGGAAAGCTGACGGACGAACAGGTCGAGCGGCTGAACAGAATCGGGATGTACTGGGGCAACCGCAATGACCGCCAGTGGAACGAAGGCTATCAGGAGGCAAAGTGCTACTTTGATGCCCACGGCGATCTGAACGTCCCTGCCGATTATGTATCACCGTGCGGATATAACCTTGGAAATTGGGTCAAGCGGCAACGGTATACCCGACAGAATCCCGAAAAAAGCTGCGCGGTTCTGACAGAGGAGCGGATTGCAAAGCTGGATGCCATTGGGATGCGGTGGGAGAAAAGCAACCCGAAGCGCTCGTCTAGACAGACGGCGCAAGCCGAAACCGTTACGGCAAAAGCGGGTTGAAACAAGTCAAACGAAAGATAAAAGCAACTGCTTTGTGTGCTGTTAGGAACGATTGAGCTTGTGGCAAATTGCGAAAAGGAAACCGCTCAGGCGGGATGATCGAGTGAGGAGATATTGAATGATTGCTGGAAATAAAACAACTGTAAACGGTTCTATGAACTATTATGTGCAAGAATCACCAGGTGTAAAACGGCGATGCTATGCATTTGTGAAAAGAGCGTTTGATATTGTGGCCTCTGCTGCCGCTTTAATCATTTTGTCACCCATCATGTTGATCGCAGCAATTTTGGTTTATGTGGATGATCCGGGAAAGGTGTTCTACGGTCATGTCCGAATCGGCAAAAACGGAAAGCCGTTTAAGATGTGGAAATTCCGTAGTATGTACATGAACGCCGATAAAATGATCGATCTGCTTACGCCGGAGCAGGCAAAGCAGTACTACACGGAATTCAAAATCGACAATGATCCACGCATAACTAAGATTGGAAACTTTTTACGGAAAACCAGTCTGGACGAATTGCCGCAGCTTTTCAATGTACTTTGCAATGATATGAGTCTGGTAGGGCCTCGTCCACTGATCGAGTCGGAAATTCAGACCTATTATGACGATACCCACGATGTACTGCTGGCTGTAAAGCCGGGTGTTACCGGGTATTGGCAAGCGTATGCGCGAAATAATGCGACCTATCAAAGTGGCGAACGGCAGAAAATGGAAATGTATTACGTTCGAAACGCTTCGCTGTGGCTGGATATCAAAATCCTGTTTAAAACCGTAGAGAGCGTCCTGAAGAAAAGTGGAGCACAGTAATAAAAGCATCAAGATCAAAGGGGATAGCATGACAGAACCTATAAGAGTTGCGCAGATGATGACCGATATGAACTACGGCGGTGTGGAAATGGTAGTTATGAACTACTACCGACACATTGATCGGACAAAGGTTCAGTTTGATTTCTTTGCACTGGAAGGCTCGGCAGTACCTCAGAGAGAAGAAATCGAGCGACTCGGCGGACGGGTTTATATTGTGCCGAAGTACACGCATCTTTCGGCATATGAGAAGGAAATCATTCGGCTTTTTAAGCAAAACCAATATAAAATAGTTCACTCCCATATGAATACACTTAGTGTTTTTTCATTGTGGGGGGCCAAAAAAGCAGGCATTCCGAACAGGATTGCGCACAACCACTCGACAGCCGGTAAAGGAGAGACAAAGAAGAACATTATTAAATATGCGCTCCGACCGTTTGCTAAAATCTATCCAACAAAGTTGTGCGCTTGCTCACAATATGCAGGTGAATGGCTTTATGGAAAAAACACAGAGTTTCAGGTGTTCAACAACGCAATCGATTTGAGCCGTTATTCCTACGACCCGCAGAAAGCTGCTACTGTGCGAAAAGAATTAGGGTTGGAAGACAAGCTCGTTGTTGGTCATATCGGTAGATTTTGTTACCAGAAAAATCATGACTTCCTGATCGACATTTTCAACGAAATCCACAAGCAACGCCAAGAGGCCGTTCTACTTCTGATTGGAGAAGGTGAACTGGAACAGGACATCCGTAACAAAGTCAAGAAACTAGGTTTAACGGATAGTGTCCGCTTCATGGGCAAGCAAAAGGACACAAGTAAATTTTATCAAGCCATGAATTGCTTTGTTCTGCCTTCCCGATATGAAGGGCTTCCGGTCGTTGGTGTAGAAGCACAGGCGGCAGGAGTACCTTGCGTCATGGCTGATGTGGTAACACCGGAAACAAAAATTCTTGAGTCAACGGCATTCGTTTCACCTGAAGAATCTGCAGTGAATTGGGCGATGGCTGTCTTAGAGAGTACATCTCATTATCAGAAAAAAGACACAAGTGCGGAAATGCGAAAAGCAGGTTTTGATATTGTTACTGAAGCAGAAAAATTAGAAAGATTCTACTACAAACTGCTTTGATCTATGTAATAGGCAGGAGAAAATAAATGGATTCAAAAATCAAAGTTGCAGAATTTATATCACGCCTTGAATTCGGTGGAGCAGAAGCTATGTTGCTGAACTATACAACCCACTTTCAGCATCCGGAGCAGTTTGACCTTCACATTATCACGCAGGACATCAACGATGACGACTGCATCCGTCAATTTGAAGATGCAGGCTATACCGTTCATATTGTAACACATAAACGTAAGAGCATCGCCAAAAATGTCGGAGAGGTTTATCAAGTGCTGAAGCAAGAGCACTTTGACATTGCTCACAGTCACATGACACTGACAAATTTTTATGTTTTGCTCCTTGCAAAGATGCTTGGTGTCCGGGTACGCATTTCTCATGCGCACAGTGCCTTCCGAGAGGATAACTTAAAAGCAAAACTGGCATTTCCAATTTTGAAAAGTCTGAATCGTCTTGCAGCTAACGTTTGGATGGCGTGTGGATATGATGCCGGCGTGTTTTTGTACGGAACGGATGCAGTAGACCATCAAAAGGTTTATATGATGCGCAATGCAATCGATTTGCAGCGGTTTCAAAGGAACGATAAAACACGTCAGATGATACGCGAAAAGTATGCAATAGGTGATGCTTTGTGTGTTGGTCATGTTGGTCGATTTTGCACACCGAAAAATCACTCGTTTGTTTTAGAGATTTTTAATGCTGTAAGAAAAATCACGCCTGCATCAAAGTTTTTGCTGGTAGGAGACGGTGAACTGCGAGGTGAAGTCCTTGCGAAAATAAAGGAACTGCATCTGGAAAATTCTGTTGTGCTCACAGGTAATGTTACAAATACGAATGAATTATATCAGGCAATGGACGCTTTTATTTTACCATCTCTTTATGAAGGGCTTCCGGTGGTATCAATTGAAGCACAAGCAGCAAATTTGCCGTGCCTGATTTCGGAAAATGTGGATCATCGCTGTGCCATGACATCCAATGTACATTTCCTTTCTATCCAGAAATCAGCGGATGAATGGGCAAAAGAAATCCTGAAGTATGCTGCACAGCCACACAGCGATGATAGTATCGAGGCGTTGACCAAAGCTGGTTACAACATTGAAACCGAAGCACGAAAGCTGGAAGAACTTTATAAAAACTCAATTAACAAACAGGAGTAACGCTATCATGAAAGTTTTATATATCGTAAAGACACAGCTGCATTATTATCCCCCCTGCATTTCGCAGATTCGTATGCTGAAAGACCTTGGCTATGATGTGGAAGTGCTATATGGAACATCGAATGAGAGTGCATTAAAGCTTCTTGCAAAAGAGAATATTCCCTGCCACAAAGTTGCTGAGATCAAAGATGTGGCAAGTTCTAAAATTGAAAAATTGCAGGATTGGTATAAATTCCGCTGCGGAGTGTTGAATGCTTTGAAACAGTACCCGGAAGATACAGTGCTCTGGTTTGGAACGGCAGAAAGCGCACTCCCTATGAAGGGTGTATTGAACGGAAAGAAGTACGTGCTCTCTCTGCTGGAACTTCTGGATGACTGCCCGCAGAAAGTAAGACTGCTGAAAAATCTTGCACAGAACGCAGCCGCCGTGACGGTTTGTGAGGAAACTCGCGGCTATATCATGCGTTCGTGGTGGAGTCTTCCGGAAGTGCCGTATGTATTCCCGAACAAGCCTTACAACCAGATTACTGACCGCTGTCACGAACCTTCGATTCCTGAAACAAAAGCAGTCGTTGAACGAATCAAAGACAAAAAAGTTGTTCTGTATCAGGGGATTTTGCAGAACACGGACGAGATTTTGGAAGTCGCTAAGGCGTTGCAAACGATGGATGCCGGGTATACTCTGCTGCTGATGGGAATTGATAAGTACCATAGCGTAGACAAAATCAAAGCAATTTATAGCAATGTGGAATATGTCAGCTATATTCCAGCACCGTATCATCTGGAAATTACCAGCTATGCACATATTGGCATAGTTTTTTATCGTAATGATTCTTTAAATAAAGTGTTCTGTGCACCGAATAAAATTTACGAATATTCTGGCTTTGGCATCCCGATGCTGGCAAATGACATTCCGGGTCTGAAAAACACGGTCGGCAATGCTGGTGCGGCTGAATGCATGGAGCTGAAGTCAAATAATATCATTCACGCGATTCAGAAAATTGAAGCAGATTATGACACCTATTCTGAAAACGCAAAAAAATTCTTTGCTGGAACAGATAATCTAAAGACTATGAAAAAATTGATGGGAAAGATTGAAAAATAATATGAACTTCTTTTTTGATTGTTTTTTGATTTTAACCACAACAGGGATTGTTCTGTTGGCGTATAAGCGTGTTGTATTCCGAGAGAATTGTTCTGTGGCAAACTATGTGATTATTGTTCTTTATGTGTTCTGCGTTCTTCCTATCATTTTGAACTATATGGTTGGACTACCACAGTATATAACAGCTTATTGGTATAAACCATTTATTGAACCCATGCACAATGAACAGGTTAGTATAATATATGATTTGTATATTATGCTGTGCATTATCTTCCTTTATATATTTTGTGGAAGAAAAAAGAGGAGAATAATTTTAGCACCATATAACTCGTTGACTTCAATTCTGTGTGACAACAGAGTCATTTCAATTATTTTGATTTTCCTCCCTATCATTTATATCGCGTTAACAGGCTCATGGAAATATTATGCGGTTTACGCCGTTTCGAGTGCAAGAGGATTAACGGAATCAAACAAAATGGCTCTTATGACACCATGTATGTTAATAAGTATGGTTGTTTACTTTGGCACAGTCTTTAAAGAAAAGCTTACCGTCATAAAAATTATTCTAACGCTTTTTTACTCGGTGGCAATTGTCTGGATATCGGGAAAACGTTTTATGCTCGCCAATATTTTGCTTTTATTTATATTCTATACAGTAAACTTGGACATCAGTGTCGAAGGTCGAAAGAAAATATACAAAGCATTACCAATATTAGGAATTGTATTGATTGGCTTCTCTATCTTTTATTTGGCAGTAATCAGACCAATGGCGGAAACATCATCATCGAGTATCTACGATATGCTACGAGTTGATTTCGGGCGGGATGATGTTATCAAGTATGTGATCAACAAGGAAATCATTCGCGGTGAGCGTATTTTGGAGTATCGTGGAGAGACATTTTTAAGTTTGATTGGTGCTTTTATACCGCGAAAAATGTGGCCCAGCAAACCATATCCACATTACATGTATTTGACCGGTTCTATATTGAATTTGAGTATTCACAATCTGCCAGCGGGGACAACGCCATCTCTATTGGAAATGACAATTTGCAATTTTGGCTTTTGGGGATTTGCAGTTGGAATTATTTTTCTGGTTTGGATTTGCAATATGATTGATCGGTCAAAGGATATCGACACGAAGGCTATTGGACTTATCTTGGCGATGGTTCTTTTAACGCAAAGTATGGATGTCTACCTTATTCTGATTGTTATACTCGTTGCTATCAGCCTTATGGTTCAACTTTTCAAAGGTCGAAAGGTACGCATTGTTATACATCGTTAACAAGAAAGAGCGACTATATGCTGAATTGTAAAAAAGAAAATTGTACGGGCTGCGGAGTATGCGCTTATAGCTGCCCAAAGAGCGCAATCAATATGGTAGAGTCTGTTGAAGGCTTTCTCTACCCTAAAGTAGATAGGTCATTATGTGTAGATTGCAACCTGTGCAATAAGGTTTGTCCTTCGCTAAAAAAGCCTTCGATTGGCGATTTTGCTGACTGTTATGCTGTTCAATTGATAAATAAAACTACGTTACGGCACTGTGCCTCAGGCGGAGCGTTTTATGGAATTGCACAAACTGTGCTGGAGCAGAATGGTGCGATTTTTGGTGTAGTGGATTTTGGAACAGAATTACGATATCAAAAAGCTACCTCGCTTAAAGAACTTGATGAACTGACAGGATCAAAATATTTTCAGTGCGCTATTTCAGAAAAAGCGTATGGTGAAATCATAGAGAGTACACAAAAAGGACTCACATTGGTCTCGGGTACGCCGTGTATGGTAGCTGCAATCCGGAATCTGCAGAGAATAAACCGTAAAAACCTGCTTACGTTTGAGATTTTGTGTCAAGGTGTTCCAAGTAAAACCGTTATCGAAAAATTTTATTCGGAAATGGCTGCAAAATATGGCTCACCTGTTCAAAACCATGTTTTTCGTTCAAAAGACCGCTATATTGGTCGGAATTATCTGAACCGCTATGAATTCAAGAATGGCAAGGTAGTGTATCTGATTGGTGAGGAAGATCCGCTGTCGCTGTCTTTCCAACGACAGATTTTTTTGAGGGAATCCTGTTACAGCTGTCAGTATGCAAATGAGGCACGGACAGCTGATTTTACAGCAGGCGATTTATGGAAAACTGATGTTAACGGGCTGGACATAGAGCGTGGGTGTTCGGTTTTGCTCTGTAATACCTCAAAAGCTAAATGTTTTTTGGACGAAACAAAAGTCTTTTTGATTGGAAAAATCAATTTCAAAACAGCGTTGGAACACAATATTCCATATCATCATCCCGTCAAACGTCCTAAATGCAGAGACTGGAGCTACAAGCTGTTGTGCAGCGGGATTCCACCCAAAACAGTTACAATTCTCTGCTGTTGGAAATATTATATCAAACGGCTTTTTACAGGAAAAAGAAAATGAAAAAAGTTGGAATTATTACATACCATTTCGCGCAGAACTACGGTGCGGTACTTCAGTGCTATGCGTTGCAGACATACTTATCCCAGCAAGGATATGCAGTCACGGTTTTTGATTTTGTCAGTGAAAAGCAGCAGAAAAACAATGACGTTGTAAAGCATGGAGCCTCTGTCAAAACTGCGGTTGCAAATATCTGTCTGCTTCCGTTTACGCACAGTATCCGAAAAAAGCATGCCCGATTTGTAGACTTCTGCCAAAAGAATCTTCATTTGACTCCGCATTTTTCTACCGTGGAATCGTTGGAGCAATATATTGAAGAAAATGGATATGACGTGGTTATTTCTGGTAGTGATCAAGTGCTGAACCCTAACATCAATGATTTTGAGATAGCTTTTCTGTATCCATTCAAAACTAAAGCAAAAAAAATCGCGTACGCGGCTAGTACTGGTAATGCCTCGCCAGATGATATCCAAAAGATTCAATGCTATCTGGATGACTTTTCAAAAATCTCAATTCGAGAACAAAAAGACCTTGGAAAGTTTGATGCAGAAACGGCGGCACGGTTGTCCGTCGTATGCGACCCTGTTATGTTGCTGCGGGCAGATACTTGGAACAATATGTTGGAGCAACCATCTGGAAAGCCGTATCTGATTTGCTACTTCCTCCATAAGAAACTGTTCCGTGAAGAATTTGCGATTGCGCAAAAAATTGCAAAAGGTCGCGGCTTAGAGCTGAAAGTAATCAATGCAAGATTTGGTCCTAACAGCTTTCGTAAAGGAACGGTTTTTGATGCTGGACCGGGAGAATTTGTAAACTTGATTGCCAACGCTTCTTATATCTGTACGGATTCTTTTCATGGAACGCTCTTTTCTCTGATTTTCCATAAGCAGTTTTCTTGTTTGGACACAAAGCAAAATCATCACGACACTCGCAAAAAGGGATTGCTGGAAAGTGTTGGTGCAACTGCCGCATATCAGAATATCGAAGACCCTCTGAAAATATGCAGCACTTTGAATTATGAAGAGATTGATTGCCGGATGGACGAAATCAGAAAATCCGCAGCCGAGTTTTTGGAGATATCAGATGAATAAAAAACTAGCAGATTTGTTCAAATCAAAGGTTTTAGCAAATAGCGCATGGCTGATCGTTTTGCAGGTATTCAATACTATTGTTCCGCTTCTGACACTTCCGTATATTACGCGCGTTCTTGGAACATCTAATTACGGCGTGTTTTCCCTTGCACTTAATTGGGTGACGTATTTTCAGGTGATCGTTGAATATGGTTTCGGCTTCACGGGTGCTCGTAAAGTTTCTGTTCACGGAGATGATGGCCTGCAAGAACTGTACAGCAGGATTATTACCGCAAGAATTCTATTGTTGTGCGGAACATTTTTTGCAATGAATATTCTAAGTGTAGCTTTGCACGCAAGCAGTGCGCAGTACGTCAGTATGAACATCCTCTTTCTGATTATTCTAGGCGTTGCGTTTCAACTCACATGGCTTTTTCAAGGCAAACAGGACATGAAGTTGATTGCTATTATCAATGCAGTTTCACGCTTGTTCTCGGTACTAATGGTTTTTGCACTGGTACACAGTGAAAATCACCTGTATCTGTACTGCATTTGCTACGCCATAACCTTCCTGCTTTCTGCTGCTCTGGGAATCCTGCTGGCACGAAAAAAATATGGCCTAAAAGTAAGGCTCTGCAAGATTGCAGATGCTATCAGCGAAATCAAAGATGGCTGGTATTTGTTTATTTCGCAGGCTATGTCCAAAATTTTTAGTGGGATTGGAACAACCGTTCTGGGTGCTGTTGCAACGCCAAGTATTGTTGGAATTTATTCAGCAATCTATAAAATTCCATATATTATGGTGCTGTTTTTTAGCCCGATCAGTCAGGCACTTTATCCGCACATTAGCGTTTGTTTTTCAAAGTCATTTGAAAGTGGGCGCAAGACAGTCACCACCGCTGCAAAACTCGTTATTCCAGCTTTCGCGTTAGCAGGACTTGCAATTATACTTCTTCGGGACCATCTGATTCTGATTGCGTTTGGTAAGAATTATCTTGAATATTCTGCAATCATAATTCCGCTCGTTCTTTGGATGCTGTTCAGCGTAATCAATAACTTTATAGGAATACAGTTTTTAGTTGCAAGCGGAAATCAAAAGTTATACAGCCGTGCATTTACAATCGGTTCACTAATAACGGTTGGAATGAATATCCTGCTGGGTGGAGTTTTGGGCATTTATGGGGTTTCTTTTGCAGCACCAATTGGTGAAATGAGTTTGACAATACTATTATATTTTAGTGTAAAAAAAGCCAAACACGGAGGAAATTAAAATGAAGAAAATTATGCTCGTTTTCGGCACTCGCCCGGAAGCAATTAAAATGTGTCCGCTTGTCAATGAACTGAAGAAACGCAAAGAATTGGAGACGGTTGTTTGTGTGACTGGACAGCATCGTCAGATGCTGGATATGGTTCTTGAGGCATTTGATGTCACCCCTGACTATGACCTGTCCATTATGAAGGATAAGCAGACGCTATTCGACGTAACTACCAATATTCTGAATAGTATCAAGGCTGTTCTGGAAAAGGAAAAACCTGATGTAGTTTTGGTACACGGCGATACATCTACGACCTTCGTGACTGCATTGGCTTGCTTCTATATGCAGATTCCTGTGGGCCATGTGGAAGCTGGTCTGCGAACCTACAATATCTACAGCCCGTATCCGGAGGAATTCAACCGTCAGGCGGTTTCCATTATCAGCAAATTCAACTTTGCTCCTACAGAGCTTTCTAAGCAGAATCTGCTGAAAGAGGGAAAGAAACCCGATAGCATTTATGTCACGGGTAATACCGCAATTGATGCCTTGAAAACTACTGTTCGTGAGAGCTATACGCACCCTGAACTGGAATGGGCAAAGGATAGCCGTCTGATTATGATTACTGCTCATCGCCGTGAGAATCTCGGTGAGCCGATGTGTCACATGTTTAAGGCAATCCGCCGTGTGATGGATGAGCATCCTGATGTTAAGGCAATCTATCCCATTCATATGAATCCTGCTGTGCGCGAAACCGCAAATGAGTATCTGGGAAATGACGATTGCATTCACATTATTGAACCGCTGGATGTTCTGGATTTCCACAACTTCCTGAGCCGTAGCTATCTGATTCTGACGGATTCGGGTGGAATTCAGGAGGAGGCTCCTTCTTTGGGTAAACCGGTTCTGGTTATGCGTGATACCACGGAGCGTCCGGAAGGTATTGCAGCAGGTACGCTGAAGTTGGTTGGCACGGAAGAAGAAACGATTTATAAAGAGTTCAGCCGTCTGCTGTCTGATAAAGATGAGTACGAGGCAATGAGTAAGGCAAGCAATCCGTATGGCGATGGACACGCCTGTGAGCGGATTGCAGATATACTGGAAGAAAAACTCTAAAATTATAGCCATGCATTAGCATGGCTGTGCTGCTCAAATGTGCTACCTCTCCGTGGTGAGCGGCAGGCAACGGATTATACTCCGGCTAAAGCATATAAACGTTGATTCACTCTTTGAATGAGGAAAAATTATAATGGGAAAGTATTTTGGAACTGATGGCTTCCGTGGTGAAGCTGGTATTGATCTGACTGCCGACCATGCCTACAAGGTTGGTCGCTTTTTGGGCTGGTATTACAATATGCTCCGCGAGCGCCAACTTGCTGTTATGGCTGATCGTGCTTGGAATGAGCTTAAGTGGAGTGGTAGTCCTTGGAAGAAAAATAAAGAAGAAATAATGTAAGGGAAAGTGTTCATGGAAACCTGAGTGTTGACCAGCACATTATAATATGGCATTTTCGGAGAATTAAATTGTGTAGAAATAATGCGGGGATCTTCCATCCCCGAACCCCTGGAATCCTTGTTATAACAGTAATAGAAAAAATTATTACCGTTATAACAAGGCTAAAAATGGGATATTTTAATTTTCCGGATTCTGCAAATTACGGTATCAAATAAAATGCTTCGTAACAACCTGAGGGAATCTGTGAACGCTTTTTTTGTTAGGAGGAACATGAGAATGGACAGGAGAAGAGATAAGAACCTGATCGTGGAATCAAATGCAGCAATGCCGGGGAGAAAATACAGTGAAGAAAAACCCTGGTCTTGTAAATATTGCTACTGGTGGGGAGGGAGAAAAAAAGGCTGCATTGAGAGGCAGTGTTATTATTTGCTTCCCCCAAAAGATCAAGGGAAGAAAGGGAGTGGTTAATTGCAGGATGAAGTGAATGAAAAAATCATAGCTCTTTGTGTTCAGACAACCCGGATGAGTACCGGCGTGCTAAAGGCATCTATGAGAAAATTTCTGGATGGAATGAGCAGACAGAAACAGAAGCGGGTACAGGTGAAACAGGCTGTCAAAACGGGAAAAGCACAGGAAAAGGGCAGAGAAAAAGAAAGAAAACGACAGGAGATGAAAAAGCCTCATGGAAAGCAGACGATAAAACAACTGATCGCACAGGCGTTTTCATTACGCCCCCTCCCGTGAAAAAACAGAAGAGCAGCGGCCGCAGCCGCTGCTCT
>OGWV01001887.1_pt1 | contig 13028 bp, 8 predicted proteins | sample 1576081 | NCBI WGS metagenome assembly OGWV01 (sample SAMEA3541541, study PRJEB24748) | human gut metagenome | biome: human gut; feature: human-associated habitat; material: faeces | place: China | collected 2012 | reverse complement strand
CACTCGAATCCGCATCCTACGCGATTGGTATAGTTATTTACGAAACGCTGTACTAATCTGCCTTTACCCGGTCGGCTCTGTCTGAAATATGATAGGAACCCTTGAAGGTACGTTTCACCTGATACAGACATCCGTCTGCCTCCTCATACAGGTCCTGGAAAGTGATATCTCTTCCATCTGAGAAAACAATCCCCATAGATGCGGAGATCATTACCTCCAGGTTTTCTTTCACATAATCAATATGCAGCTTCGCAGAAAGTATACGCAGACTCTCCTCCGCCGCTTCCCTGGTCATATCCGGCAGAAATACCACAAACTCATCACCGCCCAGACGACAGACGATGTCCTGAGCCCTGCAATGCTTCTTCATGATCAGGACAACCTCGCAGAGAGCCCTGTCTCCCCACATATGTCCCATGACATCATTGAGCGTTTTGAAATTATCCAGATCCACAATAGCAAAAGTATTTACACATCCCGGATGAAGTTCCTGCACAAGCATCCGGTTTATGGCAGATGTGCCCGCTGCCCTGTTCATGGCACCTGTCAGAAGATCCGTCCTTGCCTCCTTCTGAAGCTTGAGCATATCATTCTCCATATCCGTAACATCCTCGATACTGCCGACCATACGGGACACTTTTCCCGATTCATCGTACAGATTCGTAGTCTTGACCTGCAGATACCGCATACGTCCTCCTGCCCACACCTTCACCTTCTGTGAATGCAAAGCTTCAGCAGAATCTGCCCTGGCGAATATATCCCTGATTACAGAACAGGTTTCCGGATTAATCTCTCTGATTTTCCGAAGCAGAACCGGTACGCTGAGTTCTGACTGATCCAGCCCCAGATTCTGATACTTGTCATTCAGAAACTGTATCTGCTCTGTTTCCACATCATAAGTAAAAACACACAGGTCACTCTCCCTTGCTGTGATGCGGTAAGTTTCCTCATTCAGCATAAGCTGACGGTTCAGATTGCGGATAGCGATCCTGTCCTCACGCCGGAAATACAGATAAACTCCAATAACTGCTATAAGACTCAGGATGATCACCAGAGTAATCACAAATACCCATATCCGGTATCTGAGTCCTGCCTGATGAATATACCTGTTATCAGCCATTGTTACCGCAAACAGCTTCTTACCGTCCACAGGTGCCGCAGTCACCATATAATCTCCATCTTCACCTGAAATTGCAAAGTAATATCGGAATCCACTGTCCATCTGGGACTTAATATCGGAAATCGGCAGACTCAGTTCACGCCCCTCCAGCCAGGTCAGGAAATCATTATCAAAAGTGTCATTGCCGCCATCAGACACAATATATTTTCCATGATTATCTATCACAAAAAGCCCTGCATATCCTTTTCTACGGTCTGCCTTTCCATATACGTCCAGACTGCTGCACGGAAGCGTCCCACAGAGCACTCCCTTAATCTGCTGTGCCTCATTTTTGACAGGTACTGACAATATCACTCCATCTGCGTAGGAATATCCATTTTCTGCCAGACCCCTGTTACCTAACATAGCCATCAGGAAGTATTCTTTCAGGGAATAAGCCTGTCCGTCCTGCACGCAGCGGCCATCCTCACTGATAATCTTCAGCGAATCAAACTTCTCTGTGTGACGGTGAAATTTCTCCCTCAGCATCTCCTCTGTCTGTGCTTTATCTAAAGGCATATCACTGATATAATCTGCCGCACACTCCAGAAGATCATAGTACATATCAATCCGACTTCCGACAAGTGCTGCATTCTGCTCTGTCCATTCCAGAAGAGAATCTCTGGATCTGGAATTCTCTGTTTTCATCACAAAACTGTTAAAATAAAATAAGGCAGCTGTGATGATAATCACTGCGATCATTCCTGCCATAAACAGAATCCGCTTTCGCTTCTTTTTATCATCTGTGCCGTTCTTATCATCAAATCTTTTCATACGCAGCTTTCTCTCCTCCGCTCTCGTTCTGCCTATGATAAAGTCATATACTGCCAGTCCTTTCTACAGACTGGCAGTTATGTCTTGTATTTCATTATATGGACCTGTGGAGAGATTGTCAAACAGAAGAAATACTCTTCTTTTGTCAAAAGCAAATGTAAGGTTTGGAAAAATGACTATAAATCTAAATCTCAGGTGGCGGATGATGATAAGATTGTTACATTTACAAACTGAAAAATAACCGAAACACCAGAAACCGAAGTTTCTGCCAGAAAAATCTGTCGGGGATTCTTTTTTTAACTTTATCAGAAGTAATCATACCCACCATGAATGTCCACAATACTTCCATTCATGTAGTTATTGGTAAGTATACTGTACGCCATATCTGCCACGTCTTTGATCTCACCGAATCTGTGCAGTGCGATCTTGCGGTTGATGCGTTCGTAGCTTTCCGGTGTGCGGTTCTCATGCCAGGGCGTCTGGATGAAACCGGGGGCAATGGCATTGACTGTGATGCCTTTTGGCTCAAATTCCTTTACCAGCGATTTGGTAAGGAAGTGGATGGCAGCCTTGGTCACGCCGTATACCAGAGAGGAGGAGTATGCCTGCTGCCCTGCATAGGAACCCATGAAGAGTACTCTTCCGCCCTCTGTCATAACAGGCATAAATTCTTTGACCATAAATACAGGTACAGACAGGTTGGTATTTACGATCTTATTCCATTCCTCGAAAGTGTAATCCTGAAATTTATCGTAAGTGCTGATTCCCGCATTGCTGATCAGCCAGTCTACATGTCCTGCTTTCTCTTTTACTTCTCCGACGAAATTCATCATATCGTCATAGAAAGACATGTCCGCTTTCAGAATAATAAGTTTCTCCTGGTCTTCCGGTTTTAGGTTGTCCCAGAATTCATTGGCTTTATATGCATTGTGGGCGTAAGTGGCAAAGATCAGATCATCTTCTGCTGAGTTTGCCAGTATCTTCTCCACAATACCGCGTCCGATTCCGGAGGTGCCGCCTGTGATCACTGTTACCTTGCTCATTTTGTATTCCCTCTTTTTATTCATCTATAATACAGACAGATCTGTTCTCTGTCATGCGGGAGTCTCCCCACTTCCATAAAACGGACTGCCTGCAAAAAAATTCCTTCTATATTATATATTCCACATTACCGAAATATATTCTTCACTCCTACAATTCCATCAGTCTGTCATAAACTTCCTTCGGTGCATATGGCTGCTGATTATGGATCGGTTCACCCAGACAGGTCTTGGGATATGCAAAAGTTCCATGCTCCAGCATAACTTCCAGAAGTTTCGGGCCTTCCCCTTCCAGAAATTCCGGTGCTTCTTCTCTGACTGCATCGCAGAGCATTCTCAGTGCGGGAATGCCGTAAGCCTTTGCCACCTCTGCGAAATTACAGGAAGCAAAACCGCAGCCGTCTGTGGTTCCTGCGAACAGACAGTCAAAATAATCTCTCTGCAGGTGACGGATCATGCCAAGTGCTTCATTATTCATAACCATGATCTTAACAGGAAGATTCTCTCTCTTCACCCACTCCAGTTCCTGGATATTCATCTGGAGTGCACCGTCTCCGCAGATGCAGGCGGTCGGTTTTCCGGTTGCATAATACGCTCCGATAGCTGCCGGAAGCCCGTAGCCCATAGCTCCATGTCCGCCGGAGAAGAGAAGTTTCTGTCCTTCATGATTCTTGAATGACTGGTAACTCCATACCATATGCTGTCCTACATCCACTGCGATCGCGGAGGTATCCTCCAGCATATCACTGAGGTCTGCGATCATACGGTTCGGATATCTTTCTGGTGTGGCATCATCAACTGCCTGAAGATTTTCTTTAATCTCTGTGCAGACATTCAACCAGTCACTTACACCCTCTATATCAGGATCATCCACTTTTGCAAGACAATCAATCACTGCTCCTGTCTCTGCCTGAAGCTTTACCTCATTCTCACCATTCTCATGGATATCTCTCTGAAGATTGTATGGATCAATATCTATACGTATGATCTTTGCACCTCTGGCAAATTCATGTACTTTGGTTCCGATCTGTCTGGTACACAGAGAAATGCCAAAACAGAGAAGCAGATCGCTTTTTGCATTGGCGATCATATTTGCATAACGGTGTCCATAGGCACCGCCGATGCACCCGAAATTCAGCGGATGGTCGTATCCCAGAACTGATTTCGCCAGAACGCTGGTGATGATCGGAATCTGTCTCTTCTGTGCAAAGCGGATCAGTTTCTGCTGGCTGAAGCTGCTGTCCACGCCATGGCCCAGCATGATCACCGGACGTTTTGCCTGTTCCAGTGCTTCCAGAATCGTATCTGCCGCCTGCTGTGCTGCAGCTGCATCTGTATGTTTGTCCTCAAAAGTCATGTCATAGACCGGATTCTCCACTTCACTTCTCTGGATATTCATGGGAAGATCGATGAGCACCGGTCCTCTGCGTCCTGTGGTTGCAATATGGTATGCTTTATTTAATTCCTCCACAATGTCCTCAGGGTTTCGTATCTGAACAGCATATTTGGTAATCGGTTTCGCCATTGCCACAATATCTGTCTCCTGAAATCCCTGCTGACGCAGTCCTTTAATCCCGGAGTACTCATACGTGTTCAGCTGCCCTGTCAGAAAGATCACCGGCAGAGAGTCGTAATATGCATCTGCCACACCACTCAGAAGGTTGATGGCTCCCGGTCCGCTGGTAGCATAGGCGCAGGCACATTCTTCCTTCGCCTGTGCGTATCCGCAGGCTGCGAAAGCTGCCCCCTGTTCATTGTAACTGGAATGATTCTCTGTCTCCGGATTTCTTTCAATGGAATCTACCAGATGTGCGATCATGGTTCCCTGATAGCCGAAGAAATGGCGGATTCCTTTTTTCTGCAAAAACGTAACAATATAATCTGAAAGTTTCATGTTCCCTCCCGTCAGATCAGCGTGCCGATCTTACTTCTCTGTACTGTCTTTCCTGTTTTCTCCAGTACGTCTACATAAATGTCAAAAATCTCTTCGTCCTCTGCAAAGAGTTCATTCTTCTGCAGACTCTTCTGCATCATCTTGAAATAGGGACGAAATACCCTCTCAAGTGTCATATAATCTTCATTCTTATACAAGTTCTTAATGTAGTCTTTCTGCTTCTCATAGGAAACACTCAGATTCAGGCGCTCCCCACAGAACTCTACATAATCCCAGCATTCATTGAAATAGTCTTTGTGCCGCCTGCTTCTGGCAAGTTTGCGAGCATTTTTCATTCGCTCTTTACAGTATTTCTCAAAGTTTCCGGATTCTTTCCAGAACTGTGTATAGCTTACCCTCGCACTGACTGCCAGCGCAATGGGTGTCACATAGCGGGGTTCCTTTGCATCTTTATAATTCTTTCCATAGCTTATGGTAAGATACTCTGCGGTTTTTGCCGGAACCTGGAGTTCTGCACCTTCCAGAGTGACACGTTTACTCTCCGCAAAAATTTCTGCAGGGAAAACGGTAGTCTGTTTTCTTCTTTTGAGGATATATTTATTTGCTCCGGGCTGCTGGCAGGATCTGACAAGCCTGTCATACAAATGTGCAGCCTGTCCCTGGCGCCCGGTTATCATGCACTGCAGCCGCATAATTGTACGGTTCACCCTGCTCCTGAAATTTCTATCTGCATAGTTGATATGACAGAGCTCTGTCCATGCATTCTCATCTCTGGATAATCTGCGTTCTGCTTTTACAGAAGCTGCCGGCGTTCTGAGCGGAAAAATATTACAGTCTGCCACAGGCAGTGTCAAAGACGGTTTCCGCGAAAGCGGCCAAAGGACAGTACCGGTCGGTATATCAGGTATTAAAAGGTGCACTTCTTTTTGCCCTGGTATCGGGAATTGTGGCATCGCTTGTTGTATTTTTCGGAGCAGAATTTTTTACCGGAACACTCTTAAAAACACCATACAGTGTGTTTGCACTTAAAATCTTAGGACCGGCACTGGTTGTTGTTGCGGTTCTTGGCGTTTTGCGTGGATTTTTCCAGGGACTTGGCACGATGATGCCAAGTGCCATTTCACAGATCATAGAACAGATTGTCAATGCCATCGTCAGCGTATGGGCAGCTTATGTTCTGTATCGCTACGGGACAAAGATCGGGGCGGTTCTCGGGGATGCCGATCATTACGGACCTGCATATGGTGCAGCCGGAGGCACATTGGGAACAAATCTTGGGTCTGTTGCGGCACTGATTTTTGTACTTTTCGTATTTTTTGCTTATATGCATGTCTTTAAGCGAAGAATGAAACGGGAAAAAGGCGTTAAGGTAGAGCCATTTGCCTATACCATGAAGATCCTCATTATCACAATTGTTCCGGTTCTTTTAAGTACAACTGTTTACAATATCAGCAGTATCATTGACCAGAGTATTTTCAAAAATGTTGCGTTATTGCAGGGATACTCTGAAAACAAGATCGATGTATGGTGGGGCGTTTTTTCCGGAAAATATAAACTGCTGATCAATGTTCCGATTTCCATTGCCTCCGCGATGGCTGCCTCCTGCGTGCCGACACTGACGATGTCCTTTGCACAGAAAGATATGAAAAAAGTCAGGGAACAGATCAATTCTGCCATGCGTTTTATCATGGTGATTTCTTTCCCTTGTGCCATAGGACTTGCTGTATTGGGAGAGCCGATCTGTCGTCTGCTTTTCCCGGGAACGGCACAGACGGCACCTATGGCAGGTACCATGATGTGGGTTGGGGCAATGGCGGTTGTGTTTTATGCAATGTCTACGCTTTCAAACGGACTGCTGCAGGGCATTGACCGGTTAAAGATTCCGGTTATCAATGCAGCGGTTTCGCTTGTCGCTCATGTGATCGTACTGATTATACTGATGCTGTTTTTCCGCATGAATATCTATGCGGTCATTATCGCGAATATGTTCTTTGCGTTTTTAATGTGTATTATGAATGCGCTGGCAATACGAAAATACAGCGGCTATCATCAGGAAATTCACAAAACATTTATTGTGCCGGGAATTTCCTCGGTTATTATGGGAATTATTACCTATATCGTCTATCATGGCAGCTATGCGGTCTTAAAAATCAATGCGGTATCTGCCATGCTTGCAATTCTTGCAGCGGTTATCGTATATGCAGTTGTCTTACTGTTACTGCACGGACTGACCGAAGAGGAGATTAAAAAATTCCCGAAAGGAACTCTGATTGTCCGGGTTGCAAAAAAATTACATTTATTAAAGTAAATGGTATAAAACGGAAATAAAATGCAGATGCTACTGTTAGAAGGTGATGATATGAATCAAAAAACAGGCATCTGCATTCTTCTTTGTCTGGTTCTGCTGCTGGTCTTTGGCATCTGGTATCAGAAAAGAGGTGTAGAAAACACAAAAAATACCCAAGAACAATATGCATCCGAAACCGAGCACACCGTTTTGACCGGAACTCCTTACAAAGAAACGGAAAATGCCTATATTATCCGTACACAGGACAGCCGGCTGGTTGTTTTTTTACCGGATGGAAAAACCGTATATATGGAAACCGGGATTCGAAGTGAGAATTTAAGTCAAAAACTGCAGAAACAGGCGGAAAATGGCATTGGATTTGCAGATGAAGAGAGCCTTTTTGACTTTTTGGAAAGCTATTCGAGTTGAATATTTTATACCCATATGATAAAATATTTAACTGGTTTAACAGATAAAATGACAGGTGGACTATGGATAAGAAAAAATCAAAACAACAGGATGTGCTCGTGATTGGCGCCGGAGCTTCCGGCATGATGACCGCAATTACGGCCGCAAGACGTGGATTGTCCGTTACCGTCTTAGAACATATGGATAAGCCGGGGAAAAAAATTCTGGCAACCGGAAACGGAAAATGTAATTTTACAAATCTTAAGATGTCTCCCCGGTGTTATTACGGAGACCGCGGACTGGTACAGGAAATTTTAAAGCAGTTTACAGTGGAAGATACCCTTGCGTTTTTCCGGGAGATCGGCATCTGGCCAAAAGAAAAGAACGGATATGTATACCCAAACTCCGGACAGGCTTCTTCCGTTGCGGATGCGCTGTCCGCGGAAATGAAACGAAGCGGAGTTTCCCTGGTCACTTCCTGTGACATCCGGCAGTTTTGTGAGACAAAATACGGATTTGAGGTACGGACATCCATGGGAACGTATTGTTCCCACAATCTTGTTTTTGCAACAGGTCTTCGTGCTGCACCGAAATCTGGAAGCGATGGATCCATGATTTCGCTGATAAAATCGTTTGGGCACCGGTTTGAGCCGATTTTGCCGGCACTGTGTGGATTTGAGGCAGAAGGAATGGAATTTTCCAAAGTATCCGGGGTCCGCACGGACGCACTCCTGTCTTTGTACATAGATGGGCAGAAATGCGAACAGGAACGGGGAGAACTGCAACTTGCAGATTACGGAATTTCGGGTATTCCGGTATTTCAGGTCAGCAGTCCGGCCTCGAAAGCACTGTATCAGAAAAAACAGGCAGAACTTACCATCAATTTTCTGCCGAATTTTTCCGAAGATATGCTTACGCAGGAACTGCAGCGCAGATTTTCACGGGATGCCGGGATACAGGATGCCGCAGAATCACTTCGTGGGCTTTTAAACCATAAACTGATTCCGGTTATACTTAAGGCAGCAGGCATTCCGGTTCATGAACACACGGAACGGATTTCCCAAAAGCAGATCGAAACGCTCAGCAGACAGATACAGACATTTCCTGTCCGCTTAAAAAAGGTAAGGGATTTTTCTGCTGCTCAGGTGTGCACAGGGGGAATCCACACGGAAGAAATCCACACAGATACGCTGGAATCACGGATTGTCCCGGGCATCTATTTCGTTGGTGAACTTTTGGATGTCGATGGAATCTGTGGGGGATATAATTTGCAATGGGCATGGTCCAGCGGACATGTCGCAGGAAGTAAAGTAGGTTCATAATGATTAAAATCAATCAGTTAAAGCTTCCAGTAGGACATTCCCAAAAAGATCTGGAAGATAAAATCAGAAAAACACTTCGTATTCCATCGAAAGAAACATTTCATTACGAGGTGATGCGGCGTTCCCTCGATGCACGGAAAAAGCCGTCATTGTTTTATGTATATTGCATCTATGTAACGATCCGTCAGGAAAACAGCATCGTAAAAAAACTGCATCAGCCTTCCGTCAGCCTTGTGACAGAAACCGGTTACCGTTTTTCGGAAATGGGGCAGGAGCGTTTAAACCGGCGTCCGGTGATTGTGGGAGCCGGTCCCTGTGGTCTTTTTGCAGCCTGGCAGCTGACACTTGCAGGATATGCGCCGCTTATTTTAGAGCGTGGAAAACAGGTAGAAGACCGCAGTGCGGACGTTGAACGCTTCTGGAAAACCGGTATTCTGCAGCCGGATTCCAATGTACAGTTTGGAGAAGGTGGGGCAGGAACCTTTTCCGATGGAAAATTAAACACGGTGGTGAAGGATCCGTCCGGAAGAAACCGTTATGTACTGGAAACATTCGTAAAATTTGGGGCACCATCGGACATTCTTTATGATGCAAAACCACATATCGGAACCGATATTCTGGCGAAGGTGATCAAAAATATGAGGGATTACCTGATCAAACACGGTGCGGAGTTTCGTTTTCAGACCTGCTTAAAAGACATTCAGATAAAAGAAAATGCCCTGCATGCACTTGTGACGGAGGATGATACGGTGATTCCTGCCGATGTTGCCATTCTTGCACTTGGACACAGTGCAAGGGATACCTTTATGATGCTGCATAGACACCAGCTTCCAATGGAAGCCAAAAATTTTGCCGTGGGATTCCGCGTGGAACATCCCCAGCAGATGATCGATGATGCCATGTACGGAAACGGAAAAAGAAACGCCCTGCGGCTTCCTGCCGCACCCTATAAGGTGACGTCCAATTTTCCAAACGGACGCGGGGTATATTCCTTTTGCATGTGTCCGGGCGGTTATGTCGTAAATGCTTCCTCCATGAAGGAAAAAACCTGTGTCAATGGTATGAGTTATTCGGGCAGAAGTGGGAAAAACGCAAATTCTGCCATTATTGTTTCGGTTTCCCCTGCCGATTACGGAGCACAGGATCCACTTGATGGCATGCACTTTCAGGAAACACTCGAACATAAAACGTATCAGCTGGGAAACGGAAAGATTCCGCAGCAGCTGTTTGGCGATTACCGGCAGAATATCGCAAGCCAAGGATATGGAGATTTTAATTCCCAGACAAAAGGGCAGACCTGCTTTGCAAATCTCAGAGGTCTGATGACAGAGGACATGGAACATTCCTTTTTGCTTGGAATGGAACATTTTTCGAACATTATTCCGCAGTTTGACCGGTCTGATGCGATTCTTTCCGGCATGGAAACACGCACCTCATCTCCGGTGCGGATCATGCGGGATACAAATGGAGAGAGCCGTGTGCACGGAATTTATCCGGGTGGAGAAGGCGCAGGATATGCGGGAGGCATTATGTCGGCAGCGATGGACGGTCTGCGTCTGGCTGATGATGTGATGAAACGTTATCATCCGGTTTATTAGAAAGAGAGAAAAAAGTGAAACAAGAAGTAACACCAATGATGCAGCATTATCTGCAGACAAAAGAAGAATACAAAGACTGTATCCTGTTTTACCGTCTGGGTGATTTTTATGAAATGTTTTTCGAGGATGCCAAAACAGTTTCAAAGGAACTCGAACTGACGCTGACAGGAAAAAGCTGTGGACTGGAAGAACGGGCGCCGATGTGCGGGGTTCCGTTTCATGCCGCAGACGGATATATCAACCGGCTGGTCAAAAAAGGATACAAAGTAGCAATCTGTGAACAGGTGGAAGATCCGAAACTGGCAAAAGGAATTGTCAAACGGGAAGTCATCCGTGTAGTCACTCCGGGAACAAACATTGATATGCAGTCGTTAGACGAGGCAAAAAACAATTATCTCATGTGTATCGTATATATCGGGGATAAATACGGCATTGCGACGACCGACGTTACGACCGGAGATTTCTTTGTAACGGAAGTGGACAGTGAACGAAAACTGTTGGACGAGCTGAATCGTTTCAGTCCGACAGAAATCATCTGCAACGAGCCGTTTTATATGAGCGGGGTAGATATCGATGATATGAAGGAGCGCATGGGAATTGCGGTATCCGCTCTGGATTCCTGGTATTTCGGGGATGATCTGGCAAAGGAAACGCTGTTGTCCCATTTTCATGTACAGAGTCTGGAAGGGCTGGGACTGATGGATTACGACTGTGGTGTGATTGCCTCCGCGGCATTACTGAAATATCTGTATGAAACACAAAAGAACACCCTTTCTAATATTCTGGAACTCCGTCCGTATTCCATCGGGAAATATATGATCATTGACAGTTCCTCCCGGAGAAATCTCGAACTGGTAGAGACCATGCGGGAAAAACAAAAGCGTGGTTCCCTGCTCTGGGTACTGGATAAGACAAAGACGGCAATGGGTGCCAGACTTCTGCGCTCTTACGTGGAACAGCCGCTGATCGACAAAACAGAGATATTAAAACGGCAGGAACTGATTACAAATTTAAATGATCAGGAGATCACCCGGGAAGAATTGCGGGAATATTTAGGACCAATATATGATCTGGAACGTCTGATTACCAGAATTACATACCAGACCGCCAATCCGCGGGATATGATTGCTTTTTGCAATTCTTTAGAAATGCTGCCTCCAATTAAAACACTGCTTGAGGATTTAAAGGGAGAGCTTGCCACCGGAATCCGGGAACATTTTGACTGTCTGGAAGATCTGTGTGCACTTTTGAAGTCTTCCATCAACGATGATCCTCCGATTTCCGTACGTGACGGCAACATCATAAAAACCGGATACAATGAGGAAGTGGACCGGCTGCGGAACGCATCAACGGATGGAAAGAAATGGCTGGCAGACTTAGAGGGCAAAGAACGCGAAAAGACTGGAATTAAGAACCTGCGTATCAAATACAACAAAGTGTTTGGATATTATCTGGAAGTGACCAATTCCTTTAAGGATCAGGTGCCGGATTACTATGTGAGAAAGCAGACACTGACCAATGCCGAGCGCTATATTACGCCGGAATTAAAAGAACTCGAAGATACGATTCTCGGTTCCCAGGATCGTCTGGTCGAATTAGAATACGATCTGTTCCGCCAGATCCGGGATACCATCGCGGATAATGTTGCACGTATTCAGGCAACCGCACGGGCAGTGGCGCAGATTGATGTGTTTGTTTCCCTGGCACTTGTGGCAGGACAGAATAATTACTGCAAACCAAAGATCAACGAATCCGGCGTGATTGATATCAAAGGCGGCCGTCATCCGGTTGTCGAAAAAATGATTGTCAATGATATGTTTATAGACAATGACACGTATCTGGACAATCACAATAACCGGATTTCCATCATTACCGGTCCGAATATGGCAGGAAAATCTACCTATATGCGCCAGAGCGCGCTGATCGTTCTGATGGCACAGATTGGAAGCTTTGTTCCGGCAGAATCTGCCAACATTGGAATTGTGGACCGGATTTTCACGCGTGTCGGGGCTTCAGATGATCTGGCAAGTGGGCAGAGTACCTTTATGGTAGAAATGAATGAAGTGGCAAATATTCTCCGCAATGCCACGGCGAATTCCCTTCTGATTCTGGATGAAATCGGACGCGGAACCAGTACCTTCGACGGACTCAGCATTGCCTGGGCGGTTGTCGAATATATCAGCAATCCCAAATTACTGGGAGCAAAAACACTGTTTGCCACACATTATCATGAACTGACAGAACTGGAAGGGAAATTAAACAGTGTCAATAATTATTGTATTGCGGTCAAGGAAAAAGGAGACGACATCGTCTTTTTGCGCAAGATTGTAAAGGGCGGCGCAGACAAAAGTTATGGAATACAAGTTGCTAAACTGGCAGGGATTCCGGAACTTGTGATTAACCGCGCAAAAGACATTGTCAACCAGCTTTCTGCAAACGATATTACGGAAACCGTGAAAAATATATCCGTGGAAGGACAAGCCTCCGGCAAATGTATTTTTATGGAAATGCAGTGGATTAATTCGAGTGCAATTCATAGTGGAGAT
>OGWV01001884.1_pt1 | contig 13032 bp, 13 predicted proteins | sample 1576081 | NCBI WGS metagenome assembly OGWV01 (sample SAMEA3541541, study PRJEB24748) | human gut metagenome | biome: human gut; feature: human-associated habitat; material: faeces | place: China | collected 2012 | reverse complement strand
CCAGCGGCCAGAAGCGGGAGGAGTCCGGGGTCAGCATCTCGTCACCCAGCACCACATTGCGGTTATCTAAATTATATGATACTTATATAGAAAAATTTGGAGAATTTCCAGATGGAAGAATATACTTGACAGATTCATACTATGTAAATAGCAATATGCAAGCTAAAGAGAAAATTGAAACATATAAAATGACAGTATTTGATGCAATAAATGAGTGTGATAATAGATTTGGCATTGAAGTCGGAAAATTTGTAAGCCCTAAAATATTTATGAAATGTAATGGAGATTGTTATCCTTGTGAAGTATTTAATATGCATAAAGACATGTTTTTAGGCAATTATTTTGATATAGGGCTGTCAAAGATTTTGGAAAACTTAAATAATAATAAATATGTTAGATTTATAAGAAAATATGGTACAGTAGGATTTAGAGAAGTAATAACAAATAAAATTTTAGAGCAAAATTTTTGTGAGACTTCTTGTTATGGATGCGAATTTTGCATAAAATTTTGTGAAGAAAATAATTTGATAAGGTAGGAAAATATGGAAAAAATAGATGAAGTTCCTAATATAAAAGAAAATTTTAAAATAGAAAATCTATGTGTTCAATATGTATATCAAGCTAAAGAAAAATATAATGTTATATATATTAATTCAAAGTTATATGCAGAAATCTTTAAAGAAAAATATGAATGGCAAACAGCAAAACAAAGAATTATCGATATGTTTTCAATAGCTTTAGATGAAGAAAAATCAAACAAACAAATAGCTGGAAAAGCATATAGTGATAAGCAATTAGATCCTACAGGAATAGCTTTAAGTGGCAATTTAGGATCAGGAAGAGCATTTTTTTATAAAAATTGTTTTAACATAAAAGGAGATAAAACTAAACTAGCAACAGCACCTAAAGATATTTATAACAATGGAAAATATGCACTATCTGCAGCAATTAAAGAAACTGTAATTGCTAATATATTAGTAGATGATTTTATCATTCCAACCTTTGAAACTTTGGCAATATTAGATAAAAAAGAGAGATTTGACTTTGAAGATGAATATATGGATGCAGATGATGTAATAAGAAAAGAAGTTTATAATTTACCTTGTAGTATAGAAATAAGAGTAAATAAAGAAAAAGAGCTCTATCGCATTAGCAATAGCTTAATTAATAAAGATAAATATACAATAAATGAGCTAGAAGACTTTTGCGAAAAATTAGCAAAGATAGAGGCTAACAAGTTTTGTGATAGATTCTTACATGGCTCATGGTCAGTTGGTAATATATCAATAGATGGAAATTTAATTGATTTTGATACAGCAACCTTTGTAAAAGGAAGATACCCACAATATTCAAATACTAACAAATATAAGTCAAATTATTTTGGGTATGAATTACTAGGACAAAAATTAATGATAAAATCCATTCTAGATTATGAAAACATAGAAAATGCTAATAAAATTGAAACTAATTTAGATGATTTAATGAATGAAAAATACAAGGAAAATATGAAAATAAGGTTTTGTGATTTAATAGGTTTGAATTACAATTTGCATTATAAAAAGTATAATAAATATATTGATAGCTTATATGAAAAATTTAACGTGTTGTCAAGAAAATTCTTACCCAATTATTATGAAACTAATGTAGCAGAAAATAGTGGAGATATAACATATTTATTCGATTTTTCAAAATTCTTTCAAAAGTATTTAATAACAAAAAAAGACTATAAAAACAATATACTGTTAGGCATGAAGCTATTACTTAATGATATAGAATACATAGAATATGAAAAAATAGGAATGATAAAAGAAAAGATACAGGAATTTTTTTATGAAAATATTGTAGATGAAAAAAATATAGATAATTCAATAAATAATGCAATGGACTTTATAGAAGAGTATGATGAACTATTTAATTTAATTAGTAAAGAAACAGAGTTATCTAATATTAAAGTTAAACAATATATAATAAATGCAAATAGAAATTATCTTTATGGAAATGAAAATATTTATGGAGAAATCTCTTATTTATATGATATTAAAAAGATAGATGAAAAAACAACAAATAGAATTATAAATGCTTTAATAAATACAAATAAAAGAAATAATTATAATAAAAAAAATGAAAATAAATTAGGATTGCAGATATATGAAGACTTACTAACATATTTAGTATTATCAGAAAATTATTATTATTTAGTAATAGAACCATATTCTAATACAGAAATAGAATTTGCAAAAGCAATTATAAATGGACAAGAAGTCATGATGAGGCATTTTTCAGATGAAAATGGTAATATTATGGTTAGTGAAAAAACTGAATTTGATAATTTACCAGATATACTAAATTTTAATATAAAGTTGAAAATTAACGGTAAAGAATACAAAGATAAATTGATATAAGATAGTCGAAGAATTGTAAAAATTTGACTAAAATCATTTTTTGTGTTATTATATATAATGATAAAGAAGAAATTTTAGGAGGTAATTTTATGGGAGCTAGTAGTTATTCAAGTTATAGTGGAAAAGGAAGCACAAATACAGGTAGAAATACAAGTGCAAATAGAAGATCTGTTAGAGAAGAAAGAAGTAAATCACCAAAGGTAGAAATGCTTGAACTTTTAGAAGAAGTAGAAAGATGTAGAGATGTTGTTGCAACAAGACAAGCTGACCTAGATTCTGCAAAAAAGGATTTAGAAGGAGCAGAGCAAAAAGTATCAGCACAAATAAATAAACTTGATCTAGAAACAAAAGCTAGATTTAGAAGAATGATGGGTGGATTAGATGAAAAAGAAAAAGAGCAAGATGAAAGATAAGGTTCTTTAATTATAGCGTAAATTACAAAAAGTATTTTGTTCTCATGAATTGGAGAAATGAAATACTTTTTTTATTTAAAATATAAAATAATTTTATTAGTAAAGAGGAATAAAATATGAAATTTAATGATAACATTGCTGATGATGAGTGGGAGTGGTATATAGGACAGATATTTTCAAGACTTATAAAAAATGTACATAAATCCAATATTAAAAATCTCGTTGAAATTGCACCAGGATTTAGATATAAAATAGCGTATGCTTTAAAAGATATTGGCTTTCAAGGTAATTTATATGTTATTGATACAAATACTGAAGTCTTGGAATATATAAATGAAAAATATAACTCGATTCTTCCAAATGCTAAAATTATATGCATAAATAAAAGCTTTGAAAATGCTTTTGAAGATATTCCAAACGAATTTGATTTATTGCTATCAAATCATTGCATAGATGATATGATAATTGCAGAATATATGCAAAACTATTATAATAAAAATCTAAATAATGAAAATTTTAGAGATATGCTAACACAAGCATGGGTGGAACTAGGAAAAGAACCTACAAAGATTAATGAGATAAGTAGTAAAGTGTTTTCTATATTTAAAAATTTCTTTTTAAATAAAAGAATTAGTACAATCATTATGAGCCAATACAAGAGTAATCTATATTTTAAAGATGAATTTAGAGAGATGGACGAAATAACTGAAAGTTGTTTTAATAGAATAAAACAATTAATCGCAATGGATAATGAATATGTTAATAAAATATTAGATTTTTATCCTTTTGGAGATGATGAAAGATATAGAGGGAAATATCTATTAGACAATACTCAAAATGCGAAAAATTGGATTGTAGGAAAGTGTAAAGAATAGAAATCTGTTAACAATGGTAAGAATTTTGCAAATTATGTAAAATTATGCTAAAATATATATAGGAAATTTTCCAAAAATCTTTCTAAGAATAGTGCTATGGAGGTATGCACTACTAGACAACGTTTTATTTTTACAACATTTTGCGATTGCAAAAAGAAAGGAGCTGATAAAATGGCTATTGAAAAAGGGTTACTTATACATTGGTGGCATTATTATGGAAAATGTATTTACACCTTTGCAGAATTAAAAGAATTCGAAAAAATCATTGATGATTACGGTGTAGAGAAAGTTCTGGATGCTGCTGTAGCCTCTTATGTTTGCGGAGATGGTTCGCCTACCATTATCTTAATGAGCATTCGGAAAGGTGCTGTTAAAGAGTTTTTTGAATCGCTTCCAGATGTTTCAAAGATGGGCGAGAAAGAAAAAGAACAATATCAAATGGTGCTGGAAGAATTTGTCGAGGCAATATCGCAGACAGCATAAGATAACCAAATTGCAGATGGTGAGTGATAAACTTGCTATCTACTTTTTTATATAAAAGAGAAGAGCTGTCGATGTCACATCAAAGAAAAATAAAATTACTTTTTAAAATATGTTGATTTTAAAAATGTATAAATCTATTGAAATTAGGCTTTTTAAAAATTTTTATAGAAAAAATTATATAAATATGATAAAATAGTTAATAATAAAATTAAGAAAAGAGAGTATTTATGAATATATTGTTAATTAATCCACCAAACATACCATTTTCAGAGCAAAGACTATTAATAGAGCCAATAGATGTTATAACATTAGGAACTTACTTACAAGAATATAATCATCATGTTAAATTTTTAGATATGGACTGTAAAAAGTTAAACTGTGATGGTTTAACTAAATATATAGAAAACGAGTTTATGCCAGATATAGTTGTTGTTTCATATGATTATCATATACCATTACATACACAAAAAGCACTGGAAAACATTTCTGAAATATGCAACAAATTAAAAGAATATAACATTAAAACAATTATGATAGGAAAAACAGTAACATACAATCCTAAAATAATAGATATTATAAAATTTGATGTTGGAATTATCGGAGAGACAGAAAGCACTATAAAAAATATCTTGAATGTCGATATTAGTAATATAGAAGAATTATCAAAAATAAGTGGAATTGTTTTCAAAAATGACAATGAACTTGTTATTAATGAGCCTAGTAAAGAAAAATATGATTTAGATAGATTACCAGTTCCTAATCGAGAATTAGCAGATTTAAAAGATTACATAAATATAAGAAGTATATTAACTAGCAGAGGCTGTATAAATAAATGTGATTTTTGTCCTACACATAATTACTGGGGAAGTTGGAGAGGAAAGAGTGCAGAAAATGTTGTGAAAGAAATAGAATATTTAATTCATAACTATAACACAGAAAAGATAATATTTTTAGATGATAATGCAACTGCAAATAGAAAAAGAATGCAAAAAATAAGCAATATTATCATTGAAAAGAAAATAAAGATAAAACTAGGATGTCTTGCTAGTATAAATACTTATGATAAAAACACATTCGAATTAATGTATAAAGCAGGATTTAGATGGCTTCATTTTGGAATAGAATCTGGAAGCCCAAAAGTATTAAAAAATAATAATAAAAACTTTGATGTAAATTATGCAAAACGAGTCATAAAAGAAGTAAAACAAATAGGATTTAGAGTAAGAACAAGTTTTATATTTGATTTACCTACAACTACAAAAGAAGATATGGAAAAAACAATAGAATTTATATTAGAAACAGAACCAGATGAAATAAGAGGACATTTTTTAGCTTTAAGATTAGGAACAACTATATATGATAAATTGTCAAAAGAAAAAGAGATACCTACACAATACATACATAGCGATAAACCATTATTAGAGAATGAAAAATATACTAATTCTGAAATGTTACAAGATATTGACATTCTAGTAAATAGATTAAAAGATAAAGATTATAAAATTGTTAGAGATGTAAAAGAGTGGGAAGATGTAGAAAAATTAAGAAATAAAGAAGGAAAAATTAAATTTTTATCATTTTGTCCTTCAAGATATGGAATAGATTGGGAGAAATAAGTGAAAAAAGTAATTGGAATAACAGGCTCAATTGGAAGTGGAAAGAGCTATGCAGTAGATATTTTTAAGAAAATATGTAAAGAAAAGAGGATAAATGCTGTTTTTTTAGATGTAGATGGCATTAGGAGAAATATATTAAAAAAAGAGAATATAGATAGAAATCAGGTAAATCAAAAGATATATAATGATAAAAATGCAATGGAGGAATATAAACAATTTATAAATCCAAAAATCAAGAAATATCTAAATGAGCAAATAAGTAAAAATGATAGAGTTATATTTATTGAATGGGCATTACTCATAGAAGATAACATATATGATATAGCAGATAGTATAATAATGATTTATTGCAAAGAAGAAATACAAATAAAAAGATTAGAAAATGGAGATTTAGGAAAAGAATCCATTATGAAAAGAATAAAAATGCAATTAACGAATGAACAAAAGATAGATAAGATAAAACAATTAAAAAAGGAGTTTTTCATACTAGACACAAGTGATAATCCAAAAGAAAATGAATATGAAGAACTTTTAAAGAAAGAGGGATTATATGAATAGATATCCATTTTGTTTATTTAGAATACCAGAAAATGGTGGCAGAGTTTTGTGGGAGATAACAAATACATGTAATTATCATTGTAGTTATTGTATATTCAGTAGTGAAGCAAAAAAGTATGAAGATGAATTAAAAACAGATGAAGTAAAACGAGCAATAAAAGAGCTAAAAGAAAATAATTTTACATATATAAAATTTACAGGTGGAGAGCCATTTACAAGAAAAGATATGACAGAAATATTGAAATATGCAAATAAATTAGGCTTTGACATGGACATATCAACAAATGCTTCTTTAATTACAGATGAAATTGCAAAGGAACTTAAAAACATAAATTTTCCAATGGTACATGTAAGTTTAGATGGAAATGATAAAACATCACATGAATATGTTAGAGGAGAAAATACATTTGAAAGAACATTAAGAGGAATAAGATATTTAACTAATAATCAAATTTATACAAGAATTGGAACAGTAATATATAAACAAAATGAAGATAAATTAGAAGAAATAGTGAAGTTAGCAATAGAACTAAAAGCAAATGAAATTATATTTTCATTTATGGAGGCAGTTGGAAGATTAGATGGAGACGAAACTATTATTTCAAAAAGAACAATAGATAGCGTAAAAGAAGAGTTGGGAAAATTAGCAACAAAATATAAGGAACAAATACAAGTTAAATATAGTTTTACCGAAAATAGACTTACAGAAATAGAAGAATGTTGCCCAGCTATAAATAAGTTTTTGTATATTAACAATTTAGGACAAGTATCACCATGTACATGGGTAGTATCAAATTATCCAGAATACAAATCAAAATTAACATTAAAAAATAGTACATTTACTGAAATTATAAAATCAGAGCCGATACAAAAATATTTGAAATATATAGAAGAAAATCAAATAAAAGGCTGTCCAGTAACTAGGAGAAAATAATGATTATAAAATATATAAATGAAAAAGAGCAAAAGCTAAATTTAAAAGAAATAGATATAAATAATTTTAATAGTTTATCTCAAATATATTCATTTACAACCGAAAATATTGCAGGGTATTTTGAATATTTAGATTTCACAAATAAAAATATATTAACAGTTGCAGCTTCTGGAGATCATATTATAAATGCTTTTTACAATGGTGCTAAACAAGTTTACGGATTTGATATAAACTATTTAGCATTAATATTTACAGAGTTAAAATTAGTTGCATTACGAAATTTGCAATATAAGGAATTTTTGAAATTTTTTATGATAAATGAAGAAAATGACATAGAAAAGAATAAAAACGCTTTAGATTATGGATTATATATAAATAAATTAAGAAAAGATTTATCAAAAAGTGTAGCTGAAAGTTGGGATACAATATATCAAAATTTTAACAATAATGGTTATGATTTAAGAAATTCATATATATTCAATAATAAATATGACAACAATAATGTAAAATCAAACTCAAACCTATACTTAAAAAGCGAATTAGAGTATAATATAGCCAAAGAAAGAATAGATGAAAAAGAAATAATACTAATAAATTCTAATTATAAAGATATAAATTGTCACGATTTGCCAAATCTAGCAAATTGTGATATAATACTAATGTCAAATATTAGCGATTATATTAAAGACATATATAAGAAAAAAGCAAATTATTTAGAAGAATATCTAAGAGAAATTATACAAAATTTTAAGAATGAAACTAATAAAATAGTTTGTGCATATTTGTATGATATTCAAAACACTAAATATAGAAGTGAAATAGATAATCCTATTTTTAGGAAAAATATATTCAATAAGTTAGATATTACATATATAGAAAAGAATTTTAAAAGTGTAATAGATAATTGCACAGATAGTGTAATTATTATTTAAAGGAGGTATTTTTATGTCAGAGTCAAGAGGTGGAGAGTCAAGAACATATTCAAGTTATACACCTAGTTATAGCAGTTATGGAGAGTCAAGGAGTAGTGGTGAATCAAGAACTTCTAGTCCAAGTTATCAATCAAACTATGGAGAATTAAGAAAAAGTAGAGGTAGCAGTTATACACCACCAAAATCATCTAAAACCACTAAAAGAAAAAGTAAAGATATTGGAGATATTAGAAGCCAAGTAATGCAAGAATTATATGATGAATTATATGGAGAAATTAAAGACGAAGTAAGACAAGAATTAGAAAAAGAGAAACCAGAAATAGTTAGAGAGATAAAAGATGAATTAAAAGAAAAATTAAAAGCTGACTTGAAAAGAAATCTTACTCAAAGTAGAGGTGAAGATAGATAATGTTAGATAATTCTGAATTGTTAAAGTTGCACACAAATCAAAGATTATTAGTAATGGAAATGCAATCAAGAGGAATTAATGTTGATGTTATCTATAACGAAATAGAACTTATAAAAGCAGAGTATGGAAAACATATAGAATGGATTTTAGATAGAGATTCTTCTATTACTCCATACTCTGTTTCTATCATATGTGGAGATAAATATATAACAAAGAAAATTCTTGAACAAAATGAAATAAGTGTGCCAATAGGAGAAAAATTTTTACCAAATGAATGGGAACTATCTGTTCTTTATGCTAGAAAGATAGGTTTTCCTGTTGTTGTTAAACCTGTTTTTGGCTCTCATGGAGATAATATATATATGGACATAGAAAGTGAAAACGAACTAAAAGACATTGTTCAAAATGTATTTGCCAAAACATTAAAAACATCTTTTATAATAGAAAAACAATTTGATGGTAAGGAATATAGAGTGTTTTTAACTAAAGAGGGAAAATATGCAGTTTTACATAGAGAACCTGCACATGTAATTGGAGATGGAGTTCATTCTATATCAGAATTGATAGAAATTGAAAATGAAAAAAGAAAAGAAAGAACTAATTGTTTATGTCCTATTGCAATAGATGAAATTACTGAAAGTTATATGAAAAAGAATAATGTTTCAATAGAATATATACCAGATGAAAACGAAAAAGTGTATTTAAGACATAATTCCAATGTAGCAAAAGGAGGGGGATGTATTGATTATACCGATAAAATACATAAATCCGTTTTAGAAAACTGTAAAAAGATTTTAGAAACTTTTTCTGGCTTATCTTATGTAGGAATTGACTATATGAGTAAAGATATTGAAGCAACTCAAACTTCTGATATGTATAATATTGTGGAAGTAAATACAGTACCAGGAATACATATGCATATGAGACCAAGTGAAGGAAAGTCTAGAAATGTTGCTAAATATATGGTAGATATGATATTCCCAGAAACGAAGGAGCAAGAAAATGGAAAATCTTAATTTGTCAGAAAAATCTAAAAACTATTATGAAGAAAATGATATATATGAAATCTTTAGCATAGCAGAAGACTATCCCAATAAAATATATGAATATTTGTTACCAAAAATAAAAGGCAAGATAGTATTAGATTTAGGGTGTGGAACAGGAAAGTTCATGCAAAAATTTTATAATGAAACAACTAAATACTATGGATTAGATTTATCTAATGAACAGCTAAATATAGCTAAAATGAAAATAAATAGCAATGATGTAGAATTTATATGCTGTAGTGCAGAGGATATTCCTTTACCAGATAATTCAATTGATGTTATTATTTCTACTTGGGTATTAGGTACTATTTTAGAGATAGATAGAAGAAATAAAGTTTTAGATGAAATGAAAAGAGTTTTAAAGAAAGATGGCAATATTTATTTAGTTGAAAATGATATAGGTGGAGAATTTGAAGAGATTAGAAATAGATACCCTAATATAAAAAGAACAAAAGATTATAACGATTGGATTGAATGTAATAATTTTAAAGTTGAAAACAAATTTAAGACGTATTTTCAATTTAGTGATTGTAAGGAAGCTAAAAGTGTATTTTCTAATATATGGGGAGCAGATATTGGAAATAAAGTAAGAAGTAATATAATAGAACAAAATATTGTTATTTATACCTATGAAATATAAACAAAATGGGGATCATCATATTGAGAATCTCCATTTTTTAGTGCGACAGGCATGTGTCGTTTAACTAATCGGTGAAAGTCCGTATTGGAGGTATATATCGCCAACCACATAGAGAAGCACAAGCTATCCATTGTGAGATGGAAGTGAAGGAAGTGTGTATCAAAATCTTGGCTCGATGTACAAAAACTTGATACTAAGGCTGTTTAAGAGGGGGAAGACTACTAAACAAGTTGAATCCCAAAAGATATACGTAACTTTAAGCAGTAAATTAAGCGAGTAAAAGAGGAAAGTTAAATGACTTACCCGGTGAGGTCTTGTGAACATTAGATATTATACTTAATAACTAGTGGTCGAAAATGGTTAGTCATTTGTTTAAGTACATTGAAAACATTTTATACATTAATCCTAAAACGGTCAAAATAGCAACGCGTGAGAATCGATTTTAATCCGTTTTTATTTTTAAGACTTATAGTTTGTTGTTGACAAAATACGGCAAATATAGAGAAATAAGCATTTTGAAGATTTTGGAAAATTTATATGAAATATAATATGAAATAAAAATTATTAAGTAATAAAATTAAATTTTAAATAGAAAAAATTATTTAGATGTAAAATTATAAGGATAAATTATAAAACTGATTTAAAATTGATTTTAGAAATAAATATCTGGGACTAGACTAACATTATTACAAGTAATAAATTATAAAGTAATAATGTTAGTCAAACAAAAGGATTCCATGTATTATTATGAATTTAACAGATGATGAAGCAACTATTTTAATGGTTGATATAAATATAAATCAAAGAAGAAAGATGCTTTTGTCAGAAAAGGCCTTTGATTATAAAATGAAATTAGATGCTATAAAACATCAGGAAAAAAAAGAAGATGAAACTTCTCGACTAATAGGCGAGAAGTTAAAAAAGATTTTTTCAGCAGATATTATAGGAAAAGAAGTTGGCGAAAGCGCAAGGACGATACAAAGATACGTGAGATTAACTTATTTGATACCAGAATTGCTTGAATTAGTGGATAAAGAAACAAATGGAATGGGATTATATCCAGCAGTAGAGATTTCATATATTAGCCAAGAAAATCAAAAATTGATATATGGTACAAAAGATTATCACAGAAAAAGATTGAAAGTGTTAGAAAATGAAAAGTATATAAGAAGAGTAAATTCATTATATATAAAATTAGATGTTAAAGGAACAAAGTTAGTGAAAACATTTGGGTATGATTACAATAATTATTGTAGGACAAAAGAATATATAGGCAGATTAAATGAGATTGCAAAAATAGCAGCAATTACACAATAAATAGTGATATCGATTTTATAGCAAGTTGAAATTTGAAAACAAATAATATAAGAGGACTGAATATATTTTACAGAAATAATTAAAAAGGAAATAGAAAGATAGATATTATAACTTTAAAAGAAAATAAAGAAAAGATAAATGAAATTTCAAAGAACTAAAAAACTTTTTAAATTATTGTTATCTGCAATAATAACAATTCCATTAGTAAATCACTATTTAAAACTGATAGGAAATAGTATTAATGCAAAATTAGGAATAGGAACAAAAATAGTAATATGGATGGTACTTGTTCTTATTTTTGTATTATTAAAAAATACAATATTAACTACTAAAGCTAATGCAAAAATAGAAGTAGAGGGAATAAATCTAAAAAATAAAGATGGAACTTATGGAACAGCTGACTGGGCTACAAAAGAAGAAATAAAAGAGTTTTTGAGTATAGGAAAAAATGATGGAATAATAATTGGAGAAACTGATGACCATGAAATAATAACATTACCAATGGATACATACTTAAATAAAAATATTGCAGTATTTGGTAGCAGTGGTAGTAAAAAATCAAGAGGATTTGCAATTCCAAATGGTATAGAATTAGCACAAGAAGAATTATAAAAAAAGATAAAAAATCATCATTTTAGATGATTTTATCTTTCATTATTTTTAAAAACCCACTTTGTTTGTGCACTATAACTTAATAAAAATAAAAGAAGATCTCCTACTGGTTTTGCGAGCTTTTCTGACATAATATGTAAGCTTGAAGCAGTGTAAACAAAAAGCGTTGATAAAATTGTAATGACAACTGTCAAAATCAGAAAACGTCTTGCCGTTTGTTTACTATTGTTCTTTCCTTTAAAAACATATTTTTTATTAATAACATAATTGACGATTGTAGAAAGGATACGCGCAATCAAACTCGATAAAGCAATACGCCAAAAGTCACTCGTCATCCAAAGTTTTAAAACATCAAGTAAAATCCAAGCCAATAAAACATCAATGACTGAACTAATAATTGAAGATGATATAAAACGTATAAGATGTAAGAAGATGACATACATAATTTGTAGTGACTTATTTTTTAAATGGAAAGGCTGTTGTTTGTTTTCCAATTGAATTTCTTCAATATCTTGATTATTTTGAACACTTTGAATAAGTGATTGAACTTCATAACAGTTTTCATCAACAGCCATCATTTGATCTATATAATTCATAGAAAAGGCAAAAAGTTCACTATCCACATCAATAAATTCTTTATTATAAATCATTGAAAAAAGTTTTGTCAGAAATCTTTTTCCTTTATGATGAACAACACACATTTTTTGTGAATTCTTATTGATTAATGTACGAATATGATTAATATGTATTAGATCATATTCATTTTCTAAAATAATAATTCCTTTTTTATCCTGT
>OGWV01001881.1_pt1 | contig 13037 bp, 4 predicted proteins | sample 1576081 | NCBI WGS metagenome assembly OGWV01 (sample SAMEA3541541, study PRJEB24748) | human gut metagenome | biome: human gut; feature: human-associated habitat; material: faeces | place: China | collected 2012 | reverse complement strand
CCCACACCTCGCCAGCATTTTTGAAAAATTGCTGGATCAAAAAACTTTTTATTTGATGCATCGTTTGAAAAAGAAATAATTATAATTTGCTTCTCAGATTCATTGTAAATTTATGCCCCCATCCTTCAAAAAAGAACCAAAGGAGATGCTTGATATGCGTTTAGATAAATGGCTTTCCGATGCCACTTCCTACACTCGCAGCCAGCTGAAACAACTCATCCGTAGCGGTCAAGTAACGGTCAATCAGACGATTGTCAAAAAACCAGAAACGCCCGTTCAGGAAACCGATGTCATCTGTTTGCAAGGAAATCCTGTTGAACCAGCGGAATCTTGCTATTGTCTGCTGCTCAATAAGCCATTGGGTTATGTTTGTGCGGTAACAGATGCAACGGAAAAAACTGTAATGGAATTGATTCCGCCGGAATTACAGCGAAAAGGATTATTTCCAGTCGGCAGACTGGACAAGGATACCAGCGGTATGCTGCTGTTGACAAATGACGGAGCATTTTCCCATGCTCTGCTTGCTCCGAAACGGCATGTTCCAAAATATTATCGGATGCAGCTGGCACGTCCTTATGAAGAATCTTATGCCCAACAGCTTGCAGAGGGGTTGGTGTTGGCAGACGGAACGCACTGCCTGCCGGCGGAAATTTTACCCGTTTTGAATACAGACCGAATGGCAGTCATTTGCTTGCATGAGGGGAAATATCATCAAGTGCGGCGGATGCTGGCGGCAGTCGGAAACCATGTGGAGCAGTTGCAGCGAGTTGCTATCGGAAACCTTTTTTTACCAATTGGTTTACAAATTGGAGCGTGTCAGAAACTGACCAGCACACAAATCAGCCTGCTTTCCCAGCAGCCAGACCCCAAGTTCTTGTGGGAACTGACTCAAAATAGTAATTTTTAGTAAAAAGTTAATAAAAAGTTTCATGATGGAAGAAACCATAGAATTCATGCATTTTATACAAAAAAAATAAAATTCCACCGCGGAAAGCCCCCCTTTTTTTGACGAAATGACATACCCGAAAAAAAAGTTCGTCATATTTGATAAATGTACAAGCTGAAATTTGGGCATATCACGACTTGAAAAAAAATCAAAACTCTGCTATGATTATATCAGAGCTAAGATCGAAACAATGTTCTGGCTGAATTACAGGAAAAACGGTCTGCTTCCGTTTCCCCTGTTTGCGTTTTTCAAAATAAAAATAAACTATTAGGAGGATTGCATCAATGGCAAGTTTATCATTGAGACACATCTACAAAATTTACCCGGGCAATGTTACTGCGGTAAAGGATGTTAATATTGAAATTAAGGATAAGGAATTTATCGTTTTGGTTGGCCCTTCTGGATGTGGTAAGTCCACAACCCTGCGTATGATCGCTGGTCTGGAAGAAATCTCTAAGGGCGAACTGTACATCGGTGACCGTCTGGTAAACGATATCGCTCCGAAGGACAGAGATATCGCAATGGTATTCCAGAACTACGCTCTGTATCCGCACATGACCGTTTATGAGAACATGGCATTCGGTCTGAAGCTGAGAAAAGTTCCGAAGGATGAAATCGACCGCAAGGTAAAGGAAGCTGCAAAGATCCTCGACCTGAGCCACCTGCTCGACCGGAAGCCGAAGGCAATGTCCGGTGGTCAGAGACAGCGTGTTGCTATGGGTCGTGCAATCGTCCGGAATCCGCAGGTCTTCCTGCTGGACGAACCGCTTTCTAACTTGGACGCAAAACTGCGTGCACAGATGAGAACTGAAATCTCTAAGATCCACAAGAAGTTGGGTACAACCTTTATTTACGTTACCCATGACCAGACCGAAGCTATGACCCTTGGTGATCGGATCGTTGTTATGAAGGATGGTATCATTCAGCAGATCGATACACCGCAGAACCTGTATGAAAGACCGGGCAACAAGTTTGTTGCTGGATTCTTGGGTTCTCCGCAGATGAACTTCATCGATGGTGTTCTGAAGAAGAAGAACAACGGCTATTGCGTACAGTTCGCAAAGAAGTACGAATTGGCTGTTCCGGCTGCAAAGGAAGACAAGAAGCTTGCAAACTATGTGGATAAGGAAGTTATTCTGGGTATCCGTCCGGAAGCAATCCACGATGACGAAATGTTCCTGTCCTCTGCAACCACTGGTGTCATTGAATGTGATGTAGACATCACCGAAATGATGGGTGCTGAAAACTTCCTGTATCTGGATTGCCAGGGCACTCCGCTGACTGCTCGTGTTGACCCACGGTCTACTGCAAAGCAGGGCGACAAGAACCTGAGAGTTGCTTTGGATCCGAACAGAATGCACCTGTTCGACAAGGAAACCGAAGAAACCATTATCAACTAATTGGAATCCGCAATTTCCCCTTAAATAAAATTTGTTCGTGAAAAAATCGGCACTGTCTGCAAGTGGACAGTGCCGATTTTTGTTTGTTTTTAAAAATGATAAATCTATGATGAAAAAATCAAATAAATTAAAAGCAATGAAGAAAGATAGAAAAATAAATGAGAATAAAATAATGAAAAGATTAATAAAAGTTAGAAATACTGGTAGTGGCATTTGAAAGAACGGTAAAAAAAATCGTAGAGTGGTTGAATTTTAAAAGGGAGTATGCTATAATAAAGCTGTATATCCATACCCAGATTTACACCTTTGGTGTGCCGGAAAAATGTGGGCTTTGGAAGATACAAAATCTGAAAAACTGTGTTGCAGAAATATGGAAAGGAGAGAAACCGCTATGACACAGGGCGGGAAAAAGATGGAAGAAATCCGAAAAACATCATGCATCAAGCGTGTGATCAGTATGCTGCTTGCTGTTTTGATGATTCTGGTGAGTGTTCCGATAAGTTCACTGACGGCTTCCGCATGGGGCGGCCCAGGATTTGGCGGCTTCGGTGGCTGGGGGCGTCCAGGCTGGGGACAAACACCGGATGTTATGACGAATGTTCGTGCGGAATTTACAGATACTTCTTATCATGGAACATCGGAACAGGAATCCGGTGAACTATTTTATCTGTATCTATCTTTAGCGGGCAACAATGTCAATCACTGGGGTCATAGTACGACTTACAGAATTGATATTCCGGAAAACCTTTTGCTTCCTGACTTCCCAGGGCAAGGCCTGCGGGATGGAGCAAAGTATAGTGGCTTTACCATGCATGTGGAAGGTAACAGCCGGTATTTGACCTATGACATTGCAAATGGTCAGACAAAGGCAATCTATTTGAAAGCAAAGTTTGCAAACGGGAAAACCCCGAATGGAGAACAAGCAACCGTAAAAATTACGGCGAGCGGCTCCGGACAGTCGAAAACTTCGACCGTTACAGCAAAATCAAAGATTGCTTGGGATGACAGCAAGTCTGCTGGTCGGGATACGATTTCCCTGTCGCAGTTGAGCGGCAACAATGAAATCCCATATACCTTGAAAGCATATCCGAACTATACCTCAACCAAAAAAGGTGAATGGTGGGTTGGTGCAGTTGAGATGACAGACGTTATCACACTGCCGGATGGCTTGACGTTTCAGAGTGGTGCAAATACAGGCAATATTCAGGACTATTTGACGCTGCCGAATGATGTCGAAATCACATCGGCTTCGGCAAGCGGAAACACCTTGAGCGTAACATGGGTAAAGAAAAGCACAAACACCGATGCAGAAATGGCACCGTATACGGTGAACGCTGCACTGAAAACGAACATGATTGAAGTTGGCAATTTTACTTCCGGCAAAATTCACAATGACTTGACCGTTCGGGTTCAGGGTGTTAATTCCACCAATCAATGGGAAACCCTGCCGAAGAAGTCCGCAGATGTTGCAATCTCAACACCAGCACCGGCAAAAATTGATTTGAGTAAAAGTGTAGCAGCAACTGCTGGCGACGATGCTGCTTCTGTTGCACAATACTATTCCAGCAAGGGCTATCTGGTTTGCGGTGAATATGTACTGTTTAAAGTGGAAGCAGCCAATCACGGCGAAACCGCAAAGGGCGGCACGCTGACACTGACAGACGTTGTTCCGGCTGGCTTAACACCAGTATCCGGTGTTACTGTTGGCGGTTATGCAACCGATGGTACAATTAACGGACAGAATATTACTTGGACAAAGGAAGGACTTGGTGTCAACGAAACCTTTACAGGCTATGTAGTCTGCAAGGTAGATGACAATATCAGCACTTCCATGCAGTCCGTCCGGAACGCTGTTTATCTCGGCACACCGGAACAGTATGAATCGGTTGCAGCGGCTTATGTCAATATCAAAAAGCCGTCCTCCAGCTTCTCGATTGCAAAATCGGTTGATAAGTCCATTTATTCTGTAGGGGATACGTTGACTTATACGATTACGGTTTCCAATACGGGTGAAGAGGATATCACATTCAGTAGCTTGACTGATGCCTTTAACGATGAAACGAATCTGGAGATTGACAAGTCCAACTTGCCGACTGGCTCTTTTGAGTTAGCAGTTGGAGAAACAAAGACATTCGAGATTCCGGTTACCGTAAAGGAAGGCAAGACTGGTGACATCACCAACACAGCAACTGCAACACCGGAAGGCGGTACGCCGCAGTCCGCATCTGCAACGGCTTCTCAGAACGCATTCAGCTTCGGCGATGGACAGTTCACCAAGAATGTCAGCAGTACGGTTGCCATTGCTGGTGGTCAAATCACTTACACGCTGAAGTACTATAATAATAGTCGTTATGCTGGTAAGTATACTAAAAATGATCCACTGGAATTTACAGATGACTTTGCAAAGCTGAATAACTTGACTGTAGGAAATATAACAGTTAAGTTGAATGGGAAAGAACAGGAAAAACCAGACATTCAGAACGTAAATAACAAGGTTACAGTAAAATATGTTGGTGATGTTGCACCATATGGTTCTGTAACAGTTGAGGTAACTTGTCAGATTGCAGAGGGTGCAAGTGGAACAATTCCGGCAAACACTGCAACGCTTTCTCATGGTTCTGATAAGGAATTGAAAGGTACTTCTCCGGAAGTTAAAATTTCTGATATTTCTTTCGATGTGGATAAGTTTGCCATTGCTGATGATGGTACGATTGGGGATTATAAAACCGCTGAAGACATCAAAGGCAATATGACAGCCTGGGATACTGCATTACAAGACTCATCTGTGATTCAGCAGAAAATGGGAGAAGGAGCTTATGGCAGCGTATTGCCAGGACAGCGGATTACATTCTATATTAAGATTACCAATACTGGCGAAACAACATTAACAGAAAAGAACCTGACAATTACAGATGTGATGCAAAATACGATTGCCAGTCAAAATTCTAATGTATACATTGTAGATGCTGGAAATCGTGCAACATTTAGTGGCACATTATGGGATGGTTCTGATCGGATTGGTTCTATTTATAGCGGGAATGTTGGTATTGCAATTGATAGTAGATCTCAAAAGCTTTCTATTCCAAAGGATGGCTATATTGTAGTTGCTTATCAGGTCATTGCACCGGATGCAACCAATCAAAATGGTTCCTTTAGTTCTGGTACAAATAAAGTAACAGTAGAAGCAGAAGGTGTAACTGTAGAGGATTCCATTCAATATAAAGCGGATGCACCGCAAATGGAATTTGAAAAAGGATTTGGAACAGATAGCCATGGAAATGTTTCTGCAAAAGCAAAATCAGAAACGATTGAACCAAAATATGATAGTTCAGGAAAATTCAGTTATGATGATACAGTGGATGCTTTAAAGAAGAGCAGATTTGAGTATACTATAATACTAAGAAATGTATCTACTGCTGCTTCGCTTTATGGAAAAGATGTTACATTAACTGACGTAATTCCAGATGGAATGGAATTTGTCGAAGTAACAGATACAGATGCACGTATGCATAGTGTAGATGTAATAAATCCTCTAAATCCTCGTGGGAAGCCGATTGTTATTTGTCGTAAGCAAGATGTTTCTGATACAGGAACAACGTTGACATTCGATTTGGTAAAGCAAAATTATGCTACAGGTGCATTATTTGATTTTGATTGGTGTATAAATAACAGAGAATTTTTGATGTTTAAATATACCGTAAAATTGACAGATACCAAAGCAGCTCAAATTGCAACTGAATTGCAAAAGCAATGTGCAGACCCAGAAAATGTAGACCTTGTTTCTGAGTTATTCCAAAACAAAGCACAAGTCACCGCAAATAAAGATGTTTTGATTGATGGAAAACCGGGCAGAACGATTATCGATACCGCAGACTTGACCTTGAAGCAGGTTATTAAGAAGACCGCTCCGGGTCTGACAAAGGCTGCTAGCGATGTCAAGGCAACTCGTAAGTCTAATCCTGGCATTAATATTCCAACATGGATCATCACTGTTTCCAATGATGATGATGCAGATGCTCCAATGACGAATATTGTTCTGGAAGATGAACTGAGTGGCGGCATGCAGTATGCAGCAGGTGCAAAGATTGATACATTAAACGAAACCACTCCGACCGAAGCGTTTAATGGATACAGCACGGATGGCGGAAAAACTTGGAACGATTTAGACGGTTGTGTAACGGTGAATGGCAGCAAGTTTACCATCAAGTTGCCAAATACTGTGCAATTGCAGCCGGGTCAGAGCGTTCAAATTCGCTATGCAGCAGATGATCCAAATCTGGCAACAGATGAATTAGTTCCAGAAAAGACCTATTTCAATAAGACGACCCTTTCCACCAGTGAAAAAATCTATCAGGATCGTGTCACTGCCGGTGACTTGGTAGATGGAAAGCTGGAAGCAACCGCAAGCAATAGCCAAGGCGGCGTGGAAACAACCTCCTTTAAGACGATTTCTTTTGATCCAAAAAATATTGATGAACAACATAAGGATGGTTGGATTGATAACAGTGCAACGGGTCAAAGCGATGGTTATGGACAGGGCAATACCCCGAACGATAACTATGTTAAGGGCTTACAGGGAAAACAAGTTGAATACAAAATTTATGTAACCAATGATTCTACCACAAAGTCTTTGAAGAACTTCACGGTTATCGACCGTCTGCCGTTTGAAAATGTGGACATCGGTCTGGTTTCCGGTTATGACCGTTACTCTGCATTTACGGTAATACCGGATCTTTCAAGTGTGACTTATGAAGTCGGTACATTGACCAACACCACAGATGCAAGAGGTGCATTCTCTGGTACAGAAGTGCAAGGCGTAAAGGTTTCTTATTCTAGCGATAAGCATTCTAGTCTGGATGAGCACGCTGGCGACTGGATGGGCGAATCCGGCAATATGAACTGGCAAGATACTCCAACCAGTGAAATCGTAAACCTGAGATTCCAGTTCCCAAGTACTTTTGAAGTAGATAAGGGTCAGACCGTTTGCATTACCTTCAAGGGAACGATTCCGGATTACGTACAGAATACTGGCGAAGAAAACATCGCATGGAACAGCTTTGCTTATTCTTATCAGTACCTGAATGATAAGAATGAACTGGTAGAAACACCGATGGTCGCAGAACCGGCAAAGGTTGGTGTCTGGGTTCCGGAAGTGAAAGATACCGTTAGCTTGGTTGTCAACAAGGCTTATGATAGCGGTCAGGGCGATACACAGACCTTCTATTTTGCACTCTTTACCGCAAAAACAGATGGTGTGACACCAACCTATGGTGCAGATGGCAAGTTGACAAATGCGAGCGAGTTCACACGTTACAGCAGCGAAATCAAGCCGATTACCGTAAAGGACGGCGAAACAGAAACCGCAACCTTTACCAATATTCCGGCATCGGCAAAGAAGAACCTCTATATCTTTGAAACCGATGAAAATGGTGTGATTAAGGACAATGTCAATGTTGCAGTGGGCAAACCAGAGGCTGGAACAGATGCAAAAGCATTGAATCCAAGCATGCCAGAAAGTGCTGTCAGTGGTGACAGCGGAACGAAACTGACGTATAAAGACGAAGATACGGTTGCAGCTGTTTCGTTCCTGAACGAAATTCAGTACGGTAAGATTACCGTAGAAAAGACCTTCAAATCTCCATTTAACACAACAGATACGTTCTACTTTGGCTTGTTCTATAAGACCAAGGATGGTGCGTATGTGAAGTATGGCGATTTGCAGACAGTAACCTTGACGGGTTCTAAGACGGGTGCAACGGATACTGTAACCTTTGACGAAGTTCCGATTCAGCGAAACTGGTATGTATTGGAAACAGATGCAAAGGGCAATCCAGTAACAGACAGCTATCTGGATTACAAGGTTACTTACGGCGATTCTGCTGGTAAGGATCATGCAATTAAATTGGATGATGTAAATGTTCCAAAGACTGCAAAGATTACCAACGAAGAATCTGCAACTTATCAGATTCAGGCAACCAAGGTTGTAAACGGCGAAAAACTGACAGCTGAATCTGGTACTTATCGGTTTGCATTGTACAGTTCTGATAAGGAAGAGCTGACCAACGATGACCTTGCAGGTCTGACCATGGTTGGCAAGTCGCAGGATGTTGCAGCTGGTAAGACGGTTTCCTTTAGTGAAGACTACAACCTGAAAGAAAACACCTATTACTATCTGTTTGAATTGGATAGCAATGACAACATCTTGAAGCAGGGCGACAAGGTAACCAAGGGCAAAATAAGTTACATTGTAGAGTATCCGAATGTGGATACCAGAGAAACAACCGATGCAGAAACCAATACAATGACCAGCACCGTTTATTATCTCCCGACACAGTTCGGAAAGACGGATGCGGATGAACCGTTGACAGTGGATGATTGCATCAAGCAGTCTGCAATCCAGAACCGGGAACAGACTAAGGCTGTAACTGGTTCGATTACTGTTGATAAGACGGTATTGCAGAACAGCACCAAGCTGACTGACTGGGATGATACCTTCTATGTTGGTCTGTATGTACGGGATGCAGAGGGCAATCTGAAACTGTATGGTGATGTTTCCGACTATGTAAAGGAAGTAACATCCACAAGTTCGACAGTCACCTTCGATAAACTGCCGGCGAAGACCGATACAGAACCGGATGCTGGAATGTATTACATTGCAGAATGTGATGACAAGGGTACTCCGTTCTCAGATGGTACAAACGGCAATTATACCATTTATTATAATGTAAATGGTTCGGACAGTGCTGCTGTTTATGGTGCAGTGCTGCTGGATGGTCGGTTTGATACTGCTCCGACTGGTGCAGTTTCTGTTACCAATAAGACTGTAAGTGTTACACGGACATTGGTCAAGAAAGACCTTGCAGACAAGGACGGTGCAGCACTGACAGGTGCAAAGTTTGCAATTTATACCAAACTTGCATATGAAGCATATCAGAACGGACAGGAAACGACTTTGTCTGCAATTCAAGAAAATATTACAGACAAAATCACTGCCAATCTCGCAGAAAATACGGAATATGTTCTGGTAGAAACCACCGCTCCGGAAAATTATGCAATTATGAACCCAATCTTCTTTACTGTCAATGCAAACGGTCAAATCGTTTTGTCGGATAACACGAGAGAAGATGTTGACGTTCACAATAATGAAGTTCTCGTTGATACAAACGTTTGGACTTCTGAGTTGATTGCTTACGACTCGAAGGAATCTACGATTATCATCGGCAAATATGACATCACAAAGCAAACGGAACTTGCAGGTGCAACCCTGACCCTGACCTCTGAAAATGATGTCGATTGGAGCAAGGTTACACTGGAAAACAGCACCGCTGTTTTGGATGAAAATAAGAAGCAAATTGGTATTCAGTGGATTTCTACCGGTACTGATGCAGTTATCAAGGGATTGCCGGACGGCGATTACACCTTGGCAGAAACCGGAAGTGAATTTACTTCTGAAACAGATGGAAAGGCGTATAAAGTCGCAGAAGGTACGGCAACCTTTACGCTGACCGATGGAACAATTGCCAATACTACAGGAACAACAGACACGGTTGACGCAGATGCAGCAGATAGCTACTTCTATTACAATGGAACAGAAAGTAATATCAGTCTTGCAGTTTGTGATGTCGTGATAGGAACAACCATTATCATCAACAAGCATGACATTGACACCGAGGAATCCAGCAGAGTCAACTTGCCAGATGCAAAAATGAAGTTGACACCGCAGGAAGGTCAGACCATAGATCTGAGTAAGATCATATTGACTGACGGAAATGTTCTGACACAGACAAGGGATAGCATTATTTGGACAACCGAGGAATTTATCAGTACGAAACTGGAAAATGTTCCGGATGGCAAGTATTTCTTGACCGAAGATGCTGCTCCGAATGGCTATACCGTTGTAACAGCATTCTCCTTTGAAGTAAAGGGTGGAAAAGTCATTACTGCTTCCAGAGAAGATGGTTCGATTACCATCAAGGAAGATGAAAATATTATTTCTGTCAACGATAAGCGGACAGAAGTAAGTATTAGCAAGGTTGATGCTGCAAATGATGAAGAGTTGCCGGGAGCAACCCTGACCCTGACCAACAAAGACCTGACTGCAGAACAGTGGCAGAAAATCGCATTTGAGAACTTTAACCTCTCAAATGAAAACGTTGACCTTACATTGACAGAAGACGGCAATGGTGTTTATTGGGTATCCGGAGTAGAGCCGACTAACATTGTTGGTCTGCCGGCTGGCACTTACACCTTAACAGAAACCGTTGCTCCGGATGGCTATGCTTATTCTGAAGACATTACCTTTATCATTGGCTCTGATGGCAAGGTTGTTGACAAAACAACTGGTGCTGACTTGAATGGAACAGTTGTCATGAAGGATTATCGGGCAGAACTGACCATTTCCAAGAAGGATGGCAGTGATGCGTTCTTGGCTGGTGCAACCTTGCAGCTGCTCAGCAAGACCACAGATCCGCTGAATCTGGACGATGTTCAGATTGATGGCAAGCCGCTGACCGAAGATCAGAAGGTAACCGTAGATGGCAGACAGGGCATTCAGTTCGTTTCGACCGATGCAGAAATGAAGATTACCGGCTTGCCGGCAATCGAGTATGAATTGTCAGAAGTTTCTGCTCCGACCGATTACTTGAAATCATCAGATGTGCAGGATGTTATTTTAACGAAAGCAATATTTGATGATGAAGGAAATCAAATTCCTGTTTCGAAAGAAGTTATCAACAACAAGTTGGGTGAATTGACCATTCAAAAGGTCGATCAGGATGGCAACGCTTTGACAGGTGCAACGCTGCAATTAAAGGCAGACGATGCAAATGTTGACTGGTCGAGTGTAAAGCTGAATGGCGATGCAGTAACAGACCTGATTTCCGCAGAAGATGCAACCGTTTTGGTTTGGACTTCTACCGGAGAATCCATGACCTTTAAGGGCTTACCGACTGGAACTTATGAAGTTTCCGAAGTTTCCGCTAAGGCTGGTTACCTCGCAACGACACAGAAATGGGCTGTAACCGTTTCTGCAAATGGTGCAATATCTGTAAATAATCAGGTATCCACAGACGGTCAGGATCGTTCGATTATTACCATTACCAACGAAGCAAGCACCATTCAAATTAACAAGGAAGCACTTGACGGCGGAAACATTGCAGCAGAAGAAGCAGAATTCAAGCTGACTGCAAAGGATGAAAATGTAACGCTGAACGGTGTTCAGATTGGTGCAACCAAGATTACAGAAGATACGACATCCGCAACATTCAAGGGAAATGTTACCATTTCTGCTTTGCCGGATGGCACGTATGAACTGGAAGAAATCACAGCTCCGAACGGATTCACAACGATTTCCACCTTTACCTTTGTTGTAAAGAATGGCGTTGTAACAACCGTATCGGAAGTAACAAACGGCGAAGTTGAAAAGTCCGAAGATGGAAAGACCTTGACCATCAAGGATGAACGTTCTGCAATCCAGATTGACAAGCGGGACATCACTGGCGAAAACGAAGTTGCAGGAGCAACCTTGACCCTGACCAATGATGACCTGACCACAGAACAGTGGGATGCAATTGCTGCTGCAGACACAGATTTGACAGCAGTGGGCAATGGTGTTCAGTGGACATCCAGCGATGCTGCAAAGAACATTGTTGGCTTGCCGACTGGAACTTATACGCTGAAAGAAACTGCTGCTCCGGATGGTTATGCATATGCCGAAGATATCACCTTTACGGTTGAAAAGGACGGCACGATTACAGTAGATGCAGCAAACAAGGACGAAAACGGCGTGATCGTCATGAAAGATGATGTCACAAAGGTATCCATTGACAAGCGAGATATTACCGGTGAGAACGAAGTACCGGAAGCAACCCTCCAGGTAAAGGATGAAGCTGGTAAGGTCGTTGAAGAATGGACATCCTCCGACAAGCCGCATGACATCAGCGGAAAGCTGATTGCTGGTAAGACCTATACGCTCCACGAAGAGAATGCTCCAGATGGTTATGCGTATGCTGAAGATTTCACCTTTACGGTTGAAAAGGACGGCACAATTACAGTAGACGCAGCAAACAAGGATGAAAACGGCGTGATCATCACCACAACAACCACAACGTAAGCCAACTTTGACCGAACAATTTACACAGTCTCAACCAATACAGCAACCTATGCAAATGACCAATTCAAGTTTTGATTATGAGACGATGAAAATGATTATTGAAGGTGTTGTCAAAAAATACATAGAACCGTTAAAAGAAAATTTATTAAGTGAAAGTGTAAATAAAGATTCTTCAACATCACTAAAAATGATGAAATTAGGCAAAAACTTTCAATTTATGGATAGTAGTGGAAATATATATGAAGCAACTATGGTATTCAAAGGAAATATAAAAGATAAAAAAAATAAAAAACCTGCAAACTAAGCAGGTTTTTTTATTATATATCTGTTTACAATAGAAATTTTATTTTTATTTTTTCTAAAAAATCATAAATATGGATAAAATAAAAGTGTTATGCTTGCCTAGTGATAGATTTGGTGTTGGTTATTTCCGTTCACTTAATCCTCATACAAAATTAAGTGAATTATATGGTGATAAATTTGATGTTACAATTGAATATGATGTAACCAATAAACCATTAGCTTATTTTGAAGAATTTGATATTATTCATTTTAGTAAAAACATTTCTAACTCTTATGA
>OGWV01001879.1_pt1 | contig 13048 bp, 10 predicted proteins | sample 1576081 | NCBI WGS metagenome assembly OGWV01 (sample SAMEA3541541, study PRJEB24748) | human gut metagenome | biome: human gut; feature: human-associated habitat; material: faeces | place: China | collected 2012 | reverse complement strand
GCCGCCCTCACAAAGTCTTTCGGTCCCGCGCTTGCATACCAGGCGGTCGCGCTTCGGGGCCTCTACGAGATATTCCTGCAGGTTCAGGTGCAGCGTGTAGGCGCCGGTCGCCCAGATGCTGTCCACGCGCGGATCGTTCGAACGGAACGAGCCGAGGTACGGGATGTCGCGGTATAGCAGACTGGCGCGGATCTCCTTGATCGGCAGTTCGACGTCGTCTTCGAGCATGTCGATCCGGACGAAACGGAAGCCGGAGTTCCCGACTTCGCAGACGCCCAGCCACGGCAGTTCGATCGTGTAGTCGCGCATCGCGTGGTCGTTCGTCGCGCCGTTTTCCTTCGTGATCTCGCACATCGCTTCGCCGACCGATTCGCCGAGGCGCACGCGTACCTTGACGGGTTTGGTCGATGCGCGAATGCAGGTTACGAACTGCAGTCCCCCGTGGATTTCACGACCGAAATCCAGCAGGATCGACGGACGCTTACCCTCTTTGGATACGAAAACGGTTTTCGGGGTATTGGCCGTCGTAGCCTGCCCGTTGCCTTGCAACAACAGGTTCTCGGAGCCGGTGATCAGGTCGCCGTTCTGCGTCCACATCACGCGCACGGGCGAAATATACGCACGCGTACGGGTATCGAATTGTGTCTTTTCGGCCACTTCTTTCGGGAATACGGGGGGCAGGTGCAGCAGGCTGCCTTTACCGTCCGGCGCGCGGACAAGGACTACGTGTTCGACATTCAGGTGCGCGTCACGGCGGGGGCGGACAGCGCGTCCGTCGAGATCGCGGGCTATCACACGAACGTGATCCGTATCGAGAAAAACGGCGTCGTGCAGTTTCACAAGGACTATCAGGAGTCCGGCAGCCAGCACGCCACCGACCGCAGTCTGCTGACGGTCGAGCACATCATCGCCTTTGCAAACGAGGTGGACATTGCCGACGTGCAGGAGACGCTCCAGCGGCAGATCGACTATAACTGGGCCATCGCCGAGGAGGGCCTGCGCGGGGATTACGGCGCGAACATCGGCCGTATTCTGCTGCAGTCTTACGGTATGAGCATCCACAACCGCGCCAAGGCCTACGCCGCGGCCGGGTCGGATGCACGCATGAACGGCTGCGACCTGCCGGTGGTCATCAACTCCGGCAGCGGCAACCAGGGGCTGACAGCGTCACTGCCGGTCATTGTCTATGCCAAGGAGCTGGGCGTCACGCAGCAGATGCTCTACCGCGCGCTCGTGGTGTCGAACCTCGTCACCATCCATCTGAAAACCGGCATCGGCAGCCTGTCCGCCTACTGCGGCGCTACGGCGGCCGGCTGCGGCGCGGCCGCGGGCGTGACGTATCTGTATGGCGGGCAGTTCCGTGAGATCGCGCACACCATCGTCAACGCCATCGCTATCGACTCCGGCATGATCTGCGACGGCGCGAAGGCGAGCTGCGCGGCCAAGATCGCCTCGGCAGTCGAGGCGGGTCTGCTGGGTATGCAGATGCAGATGCACGAGAGCCAGTTCTACGGCGGCGACGGCATCGTCGTCAAGGGCGTGGAGAACACGATCCGCAACATCGGCACACTTGCGAGCGAGGGCATGCGCGAGACCGACCGCACGATCATCCGCATGATGATCCAGGAGCACTGATCCGCCGAATATTGCCGGCTGCCGGTTGGCGGCCGGCATTTTTGCGCCGAATTTTCGCACCGGCGGAGAATCGGCATTGCATTTTGCGCGCCGAGCGCGTATAATACCGCATATTTCATTTTGCAAAAGATTTGCATACCCAAGGAGGCGCGCCATGCGTTTATTTGATATTCTCGGGCCGGTCATGGTCGGCCCGTCCAGCAGCCACACGGCCGGGGCTGTGCGCATCGGCCTGACGGCCCGCAAACTGCTCGGCGACCGGCCGGTGCACGCGGACATTTCGCTGCACGGCAGCTTCGCCCTGACCGGTCATGGCCACGGCACGGACTGCGCGCTGATCGCGGGCCTGCTCGGTATGCAGCCGGACGATCTGCGCATTCCGGGCAGCTTTGCCGTCGCGGCGGAGCAGGGGCTGACGTTCTCGTTCCGGAACGTGCAGCTGCGCAACGCGCACCCGAACACCGCGCGCCTGCAGCTCACGGGCGCCAAGGGCCGCACGCTGGACATCGTGGCCGAGAGCATCGGCGGCGGGCGCATCCGCATCTGCTCCATCGACGGTATCGAGACGAACTTTTCCGGTGAGCACAACACGCTCATTGTCCACAATCAGGACACGCCCGGCCATGTCGCTGCCGTGACGGCGGCGCTCATGCAGCGGCACGTCAACATCGCCACCATGCAGCTCTACCGCAGCGAGCAGGGCGGCTACGCGGTCATGATCCTCGAGTGTGACCAGCCGATCCCGAAGGATATCGAGCAGTGGCTGTCGCACATCGAGGGCATTCAGAAGATCACGATCTTTAATCAGGAGGAACCGGTATGAGCTTTTTGAGCATTGCATCCATGCTTTCGGCTGCACAGGAGAGCGGGCAGCCGCTCTATGCCGTCATCCGTGATGCGGACTGTCAGGAAAACGGCTATGACGCTGCGGCGTCCTACCGCCAGATCGCGGCGCTCTGGACGGCGATGCAGCAGTCGAGCCGGCAGTACTGCGCATCCGACCGCTCCAACAGCGGGCTCATCGGCGGCGACGCGGCCAGATTCCGCGCGGCGGCGGAGGCCGGCCGCCTCCTCGGCGGGACGTATTTTCAGCGCGTGACGGAGCAGGCGCTCAAGGTGGCCGAGTGCAATGCGTGCATGAAGCGCATCGTCGCCGCGCCCACGGCGGGCAGCTGCGGCGTGCTGCCGGCGGTGCTGATCCCGTTGGCAGAGGAGCGGGACGTGCCGGAGGAGACGATCCTGCAGGCGCTGTATATCGCGGCCGGGTTCGGCCAGGTCACGGCGCTGCGCGCGAGCGTGGCCGGCGCGGAGGGCGGCTGCCAGGCGGAGATCGGCACGGCCAGCGCCATGGCGGCGGCCGCGCTGACGCACATCCTCGGTGGCACGGCGCAGCAGTGCGCGGATGCGTACGCCATCGCGCTCGGCAATCTGCTCGGCCTGGTGTGTGACCCGGTCGCGGGCCTGGTCGAGGTACCGTGTGTCAAGCGCAATGTCATCGGTGCGGTCAATGCCGTGAGCGCGGCGAATATGGCCGTCGCCGGCATCACGAGCCGCATCCCGGTCGATGAGGTCATCGATGCCATGGGCGAGGTCGGTGATGCGCTCCCGGCCAGCCTGCGCGAGACCGGCCTCGGCGGCCTTGCCGCTACGCCGACTGGCCGGCAGGCGGCCGAGCGGATCGCCCGCGCCGAACACTGAATGCCTCCGTCCCGCAGGCCGAGCCATCGGCGGCGGGGCGGATTTTTGCGGGAAAAGGCTTGACAGACGGGCAAAATCACGGCAATGTATAGTTATCCTATAGAACGAACGACCCGCTCTGCGGGCGGAAAGGCGGAGCCATGGAATTCAATAAACCCATTGCGGATATGCTCCCCGGCATGGATGTCGAGGGCTTTTATATTCTGCGCGCGGCGGCGCTCAAGACGACGAACAACGGCAAACCGTTTCTCAGCGGTACGATCTGCGACCGCACGGGCAGCGTGGAGATCAAGATCTGGAACTACAGCGGCCCGATCGGCGCGCGCCCGGACGATACCGGCCGCGTCGTAAAGATCCGCGGCAGCGTCTCGGAATACCGCGGTGCGCTGCAGATCAGCGTCCACCGCATCCGTATGGCCGAAGCGGCGGACGATTATGACACGGCGCTGCTCGTGCCGACGGCGCCCATCGACGCGGACGCCGCGCTGGCGGACGTGCAGCGGCTGGTCGCCTCGATCACGGACGCGGATTACCGCAGCGTGGCCGAGACGATGCTGGCGCGGCACCTCGATGCATTCCGGCGCATTCCGGCCGGGAAGAGCGTGCACCACAGTTTCCTGTCCGGCCTTTTGATGCATACTTACAACATGCTGCGCACGGCGGATTTTCTCGCGGGCCTGTATCCGGAGGTCATTGACCGTAGCCTGCTGCTGACCGGCACGCTGCTGCACGATTTCGGCAAGGAGCGGGAGTTTGCGTTTTCCGATCTCGGCATCGTGACGGAGTACTCCACGGCCGGGCAGCTCCTTGGCCATCTGGTCATGGGGGCGCAGGAGGTCGCGGACGCCGCGCGCGAGCTTGGCATTCCCGAGGAAAAGTCCATGCTGCTGCAGCACCTGCTGCTCTCGCACCACGGCGAGCCGGAGTTCGGCGCGGCCGTGCGGCCCATGTGCGCGGAGGCGGAGCTGCTGTCATACATTGACCTCATCGACAGCCGCATGGAGATCTATGCGGAAACGCTGCCGACCGTGCCGGCCGGCAGCTTCAGTGCCCGCATTTTTGCGCTGGAAAAGAAGATCTATCACCACAACTAAGGAGGCTGCCCATGCTGACCCTGCCGTCACAAGTGCATACGGCGCTCGATCGTCTCACGGCGGCGGGCTGGGAGGCCTATGTCGTCGGCGGGGCTGTGCGCGACGCGCTGCGTGGCTGCGCGGCGGGGGATTGGGACATCACGACCAATGCCGAGCCCGCGCAGGTCGAGCGCGTCTTTGCCGGCGAGCGGCTCATCGAGACGGGGCTCAGGCACGGCACCGTGACCGTCCTGCTCGACGGCCTGCCGCTTGAGATCACGACCTACCGCGTCGACGGGGACTATACCGACCACCGGCGGCCGGACGCCGTGCGCTTTACGCGCAGCCTGCGCGAGGATCTGCTGCGCCGCGATTTCACGATGAACGCGCTGGCCTACCATCCGCGCACGGGGCTGGTCGACGTCTGCGGCGGGGCGGAGGACATTGCGCGCGGCGTTGTGCGCTGCGTGGGCGAGCCGGGCCGCCGCTTTCAGGAGGATGGGCTGCGCATCCTGCGCGCGCTGCGCTTTGCGTCCGTGCTCGGCTTTCAGATCGCGCCGGAGACGGCGGCGGCCATCCATCGCAATCGCGCGCTGCTGCAGTATCTCGCGGCGGAGCGCGTGCGCAGCGAGCTGACAAAGCTCCTCTGCGGGCAGAACGTGGACGCAGTGCTGCGGGAATTTTCCGATGTGCTGGCCGTCCCGATCCCGGAGCTGCGGCCGATGTTCGGCTTTGCGCAGCACAACCCGCACCATGACCGGGACGCCTGGCTGCACACGGCCGCGGTCGTGGAGCACATCCCGCCGGAGCCGGTGCTGCGCTGGGCGGCGCTGCTGCACGATGTCGGCAAGCCGCCGTGCTTTTCCCTCGGGCCGGATGGTGTCGGCCATTTTTACGGCCACGCGGCCAAGAGCACCGAGCTGGCGGAGGGCATTCTCACGCGCCTGCGCTTTGACACGGCCGGGCGCACGCGCATCATGCAGCTCATCCGCTATCACGACCTGCCCATCGCGCCGGAGGCAAAGCCCATCCGGCGGCTGATGAACAAGCTCGGCGTTGAGACCGTGCGGCAGCTTTTTGAGCTGCACATTGCCGATACCTGCGGCCAGTCGGCCATCTGTGCCGGCCGGGTGGAGACGTACCGGCAGGCGGAGCGCGTGCTCGACGAGCTGCTCGCGGCGGATGCCTGCTTCTCGCTCAAAGACCTCGCGGTCAACGGGGATGATCTGCTCGCGCTCGGCCTGCGCGGCCGGGCGGTCGGCGCGGCGCTGCAGGCGTGTCTGGACGCGGTCATGGATGAGACGCTGCCGAACGACAGGGCCGCGCTGCTGGGGTATGCGGCGGAAAATTTGCAGCGCTTTGCAAATTCCTGAAACTCGGGACTTGAAAATTGTGGAGCGATGTTATAAGATGAAGAACATATTTGAATTACATTGTAATGGAATATGCGGAGAACAGGTTTATGGAGCAGATTCGGTCGCGGAAAAATCAATATATCCTGCACCTGCGCGCGCTGGCCAGGGATAAGGATGTGCGCCGGGACGCGGGGGAGTACGTCTGCGACGGTGAAAAGCTGCTGCGCGAGGCGCTGCAGTTCGGCGCGGAGGTCACGTCCGTGCTCTGGCGCGATGCGGCGGCGTTCCCGCTGCCGGACGGCGCTGCGCAGTATACGGCCGACGCGGAGCTCGTCGCCTATGCCTCGCCGCTCATGCATTCGCCCGGCCCGGTCTTTACCGTGCGCCTCCCGGAGATGCGCCTGCCGCAGCCGCTGCGGCACGTCATCGTGCTCGAGGGCGTGCAGGATCCCGGCAACGTCGGAACGGTCATCCGCACGGCGAACGCCCTTGGCATGGATGCCGTGGTGCTCACCGGCGCGTGCGCCGATCTCTACAGCCCCAAGACCGTGCGCGCTGCGATGGGCGCGCTCTTCCGCCAGCCGGTGCTGACGTGCACGACGGACGAGCTGCTGCAGCTGCTGCATGCCCGCGGGCTGAAGCTCTACGGCGCGGCGCTGACGGATGCGGCGCAGGATCTGCGGTGCGTGCCGCTCTCGCCGGCCGCCGTGGCGATCGGCAGCGAGGGGCGCGGCCTGAGCGCGCAGCTGCTCGCACAGTGCGACGGGCAGATCATCATCCCCATGCAGCCGGGGGCGGAGTCGCTCAATGCGGCGGTGGCCGCGGCGGTCGTCATGTGGGAGATCGCCCGCACCGGGATGTGAGGAGGCGCGCAAATGTCGCAGCTGCAATACTGGGTTTGGCTGTCCATGCGCTTTGGCGTGCGCCCGAAGATGAAGCTCGCGCTCGTGGAGCATTTCGGCACGCCGCGGGATGTATATTTTGCCACGGAGGCGGATTACCGTGTCCGTGTGCCGCTGCGCCCGGAGGAGCTCCGTCTGCTGCTGGATAAAGACATGAAGGATGCCAACCGCGCGCTCGCCATCTGTGACCGGGAGCATATCCGCATCCTGACGATCCAGGACGCCGCCTATCCGCAGCGCCTGCTGCAGATCTACGACCCGCCGCTCGTGCTCTACGTGCGCGGCACGCTGCCGCAGCTCGACGACCGCGCGGCCGTCGCCGTGGTCGGCACGCGCAGCGCAACGCCGTATGGCGTGCGCACCGCGCGCAAGTTCGGCTTCGAGATCGTGCGGCACGGTGGTATCGTGCTCTCCGGCCTCACCGCCGGGATCGACCGCTCGGCCGCCGAGGGCGCGCTGCACGCCGGCGGCATTTGCGTGGGCGTGTCCGGTACGGCGATCAACCTGGATTTTGCGGGTGCATACACGCAGGAGGTCGCGCGCTGCGGCGCCGTTGTGAGCGAGTTTGCGCCGAATATGTCCGTGCCGCGCTTTGGCTTCCGGCTGCGCAACCGCATCACGTCCGGTCTCGCGGTGGCGACGGTCGTGGTCGAAGCACCGGAGAAAAGCGGCGCGCTCCTGTTTGCCGACGATGCCGTCACGCAGGGCAGGGAGGTCTTTGCCGTGCCCGGCAACGCGGACTCCCGCGCCTCGGCCGGCAGCAATGCGCTGCTCAAGGACGGCGCCCGTCCGGCCACGTGCGCGTGGGATGTGCTGAGCGATTTTCGCCGCATGTTTCCCGGCACGCTGCGGGAAAATATCGCGCCCGCGCCCGAGACCCAGGCGCCTGAACCGCCGCCGGAGATGGGCAGCGGCTTTGCACAGGTGCGCCGCCCGGTCGCGGAGAAAAGGATTGACAAGCCGCAGTCGGAGGCATATATTGACCTGGAAGCGCAGCTGAAGTCGCTCACGACCGAGCAGCTGCAGATCGTCGCGGCGATCGATGCGCCCGGCACACAGGTGGACCTCATCATCGAAAAGACGCAGCTGCCGGCGAGTAAGGTGCTCGCGGAGCTGACCGTGCTGCAGATCCGCGGCGTCGTCCGGCAGGAGCCGGGCAAACGCTTTTCATTAAATATACGCGCAGGCACTGCGCAGAATCATAAGGAGTTGGAGTAGACCCGATGGCAAAAGCAAAAACCGATCTGGTGATCGTCGAGTCTCCGGCGAAGGCCAGAACAATCGAAAAATATCTGGGCAATCATTATCAGGTCGTGGCCTCGATGGGCCACCTGCGTGACCTGCCCAAGAGCACCATGGGTGTGGACATTGACGGTGATTTTACGCCGCAGTACCTGCCCGTGAAAGACCGCGCGGACGTGATCGCCGACCTGAAAAAGCGCGCGAAATCGGCCGACACCGTCTATCTTGCGACCGACCCGGACCGCGAAGGAGAGGCCATTTCATGGCACCTGAAGGAGTTGCTGGATCTGCCGGATGACAAGGCCAAGCGCGTGACGTTCAACGAGATCACGAAAAAGGTCGTCACCGAGAGCATCCAGCACCCGCGCGAGATCGATCAGGATCTGGTCGACGCGCAGCAGGCACGCCGTATTCTCGACCGCATCGTGGGCTATAAGCTCAGTCCGCTGCTCTGGCGCAAGGTCAAGCCCGGCCTGTCCGCCGGCCGCGTGCAGTCGGTGGCCACGCGCATCGTGGTCGACCGCGAAAACGAGATCCGCGCCTTCCAGCCGCAGGAGTACTGGCTGCTCGACGCGCTGCTCGACTGCGGCGCGGGCACGTTCACGGCGCGCTTTTACGGCACGGCCGATAAGAAAATGGATGTCCCGGACGAGGCCACGGCCGACAAGATCATTGCCGCCGTGTCGGCCGAACCGTTCAAAATTGCGAGCGTCAAGCGCGGCGAAAAGCAGCGCAGCCCGTCGCCCCCGTTCATCACCTCGACCCTGCAGCAGGAGGCTTCCCGTCGCCTGGGCATGACGCCGCGGCGCACCATGTCGGTCGCGCAGCAGCTCTATGAGGGCGTGGACATTACCGACCGCGGCACGATCGGCCTCATCACCTATATGCGTACCGATTCGCAGCGCCTGTCCGATGAGGCGCTCGCCGCCGCGCAGTCCTTCATCGTCGAGCATTACGGCCCGGAGTACCACCCCGGTAAGCCGCGCACGTATAAGACCAAGGCCGGCGCACAGGACGCGCACGAGGCCATCCGCCCGACGGACGTCACGCTCACGCCGGATCGCGTGCGCCACGACCTTACGCCGGAGCAGTACCGGCTCTACCGGCTCATCTGGGGCCGCTTCACGGCCTGCCAGATGTCCAACGCCGTGTACGACAACGTCGTCGTGGATGCCGGCAGCGCGGGCTATCTCTTCCGCGCCAACTACTCCGAGCAGAAGTTCGCGGGCTACACCGCCGTGTATGAAGAGGCGAAGGACGAGGAGACGAGTGAAGTGCGCCGTCCGCTGCCGTCGCTCAAGCAGGGCGATGCCGTGGAGCTTAAAAACGTCACGAAGGAGCAGCAGTTCACGCAGCCGCCCGCCCGCTACACGGAGGCGACGCTCATCCGCGCCATGGAGGAAAAGGGCATCGGCCGTCCGTCCACGTACGCGCCGACGATCTCGACCATCCTCAGCCGCAACTATGTTGTCAAGGAGGGGCGCTACCTGCGCCCGACGAATCTCGGCATCGTCGTGACCGAGATGATGGAGGAGTACTTCCGCAACATCGTCGATCTGAAGTTCACCGCCAACATGGAGACGGACCTTGACAAGATCGAGGCCGGCAAGATGGCGTGGAAGGACGTGCTGCGCGAGTATTATAAAGACTTTGACGCGAACCTCAACAACGCCGAGATCCAGCTCGAGGGCAAGCATCTCAAGGTGCCGGATGAGGAGTCGGACGAGGTCTGCCCGAACTGCGGGCGCAAGCTCGTGTATAAAAACGGCCGCTTCGGCCGCTTCCTTGCCTGCCCAGGCTACCCGGAGTGCAGCTTTACGATGCCCATCGTCGTCGAGATGCCCGGCAAGTGCCCGGCCTGCGGCGGCCGTCTGCTCAAGCGCACGTCCCGCAAGGGCTTTGCCTACTACGCTTGTGAGCGCGGGCATGATTGCCCGGGACATGGCGAGGGTGAGGGCGGCGAGAGCATCCAGGGCTTCATGACCTGGGACGTGCCGACGAAGGACTATTGCCCCGAGTGCGGCAAGACCATGTTCAAACGCGCCGGCAAGGGCGCGAACAAGCCGTTTTGCATCAACCCCGAGTGCCCGAATTATCTGCCGCCCGACAAGCGCGGCTACAAGCGCAAGCCGAAACCGGCGGACGACGCGGCTGAGCCCAAGGCTGAGTCGGAGTCCAAGGAGACGAAGCCGGAGACCAAGAAGCCGGCGGCAAAAAAGTCCGCTGCAAAGAAAACCGCTGCCAAAAAGCCCGCTGCAAAGAAAACGGCCGCCAAAAAACCGGCAGCCAAAAAGACGACGAAACCCAAGAAGGAAGTATAATTGGAAAGGCGGCCTGACCGGCCGCCTTTTTCGAGGAGGAACGCTATGACCCCAGTGACCGTGATCGGTGCGGGCCTGGCGGGATGCGAGTGCGCGTGGCAGCTGGCCGGGCGCGGCATCCCGGTGCGCCTGATCGAGATGAAACCCAAGAAAATGACCCCCGCGCACGTATCCGAAAACTTTGCCGAGCTCGTCTGCTCCAACTCCCTGCGCAGCGATGAGCTCACGAACGCCGTCGGCCTGCTCAAGGAGGAGCTGCGCCGGCTCGACTCCGTCGTGCTTGCGAGCGCGGATCACAACCGCGTCGCCGCCGGCGGCGCGCTCGCCGTGGACCGCGAGGCGTTCGCGCGCGAGATCACGGAGCGCATCTGCGCGCATCCGAACATCACCGTCGAGCGCGCCGAGGCCGACGCCATCCCGGACGGTGAGGTCGTCATTGCGACCGGCCCGCTCACGAGCGATGCCATGGCGGCCGAGATCCAGCGCCTCTGCCCGGAGTTCGACCTGCATTTTTACGATGCCGTTGCCCCCATCGTCACGCTCGAGAGCGTGGACATGGACAGCGCCTTTTTTGCCAGCCGCTACGACAAGGGCACGGCCGACTACGTCAACTGTCCCATGGATCAGGCGGAGTATACCGCTTTCGTGCAGGAGCTGCGCAGCGCAAAGGAAGCGCCCATCCACGGCTTTGACGACGGTGCAGTCTTTGAGGGCTGCATGCCGGTCGAGGTCATGGCCCGCCGCGGGGAGGACACGCTGCGCTACGGCCCGCTCAAGCCGGTCGGCCTGCGCGACCCGCGCACCGGGCGCGACAACTATGCCGTCGTGCAGCTCCGGCGCGACAACGCCGGGGGCACGCTGTATAACATTGTCGGCTTCCAGACGCACCTGACGTTTGGCGAGCAAAAGCGCGTCTTTTCCATGATCCCGGCGCTGCGGAATGCGGAGTTCGTCCGCTACGGCGTCATGCACCGCAACACCTATTTAAATTCCCCGCAGCTGCTCGACCGGTATTATCGTCTCCGGCGCGACCCGCGCATCCGCTTCGCCGGGCAGATGACCGGCGTCGAGGGTTATGTGGAGTCGTGTGCGTCCGGCGCGCTCGTCGGCATCGAGACGGCCGCGCAGCTGCTCGGCCTGCCGCCTGTCGATTTCCCGCAAGAGACGGCCATCGGCGCACTGTCGCTGTACATTTCCGGCGGCAGCGTCGGCGATTTTCAACCCATGAACATCAATTTTGGCATCATCACACCGCTGGATCACCGCGTGCGCGGCAAGCGCAATAAGAACGCGGAGATCTCGGCGCGCAGCCTGCAGATCCTGGACGGGCTGAAACAAAAGGAGGTTTTTCATCTATGAGAATTCTTGTGGACGCAATGGGCGGTGACCTCGCTCCGGACGAGATCGTCAAGGGCGCGGTGCACGCGCAGCAGGAGCTGGGCGCGGAGATCGTGCTCGTCGGCCAGCGCGCCGCCATTGAGGCCTGCCTGCGCAATGAGCAGGCCAAGCTCGAGATCATCGACGCGAGCGAAGTCATCACCATGGACGACGACCCCAGCACAGCCACCCGCCGCAAGAAGGACGCTTCCATGACGGTCGCGCTCAATATGCTGCGCGACGGCAAGGGCGACGCGGTCGTCTCTGCCGGCAGCACCGGCGCGCTGCTCACCGGCGCTACGCTCATCGTCAAGCGCATCCACGGTATCCGCCGCGCGGCGCTGGCCCCCGTGCTGCCGAACGGCGACGCGGGCGTCATGCTCATCGACTGCGGTGCCAACGCCGACTGCACGCCGGAGTACCTGCTGCAGTTTGCCTATATGGGCAGCTATTATGCCCGCACCGTGCTCGGCATCGCCGCGCCGCGCGTCGGCCTGCTCAGCAACGGCACCGAGGATCACAAGGGCTCTGAGCTCCAGCACGAGACGTTCCCGCTGCTCAAGGCGGCGGACGCCGCCGGCCGCATCCGCTTTATCGGCAACGTTGAGGCGTCGCAGGTGTTCAGCGGCGATGTGGACGTCGTCGTCACGGACGGCTTTACCGGCAACGTACTGCTCAAGGGCATCGAGGGCAGCATCAAGTACATGACGCGCCAGCTCAAGGGCATTTTCATGAAAAACTTCAAGACCAAGATGGCTGCCCTTGCCATCAGGGACGAGTTCCACGCGCTCAAGGCATCGCTTGACCCGAACGAGGTCGGCGGCACGGCCATGCTCGGCATCAGCAAGCCGGTCATCAAGGCCCACGGCTCGTCTGATGCGCGCGCGATCTACAACGCCATCCGTCAGGCGATCGCCTTTGTCGATTCCGGCATCATTGACGACATCACGGCCAATATCTCCTACATGCGTGTGGACAAGCACGCGGCGAAGGAGAGCGACTGATGGAGGCGCTGGAGGCCCGCCTGGGCTACACGTTCCGTGACCGGGCGCTGCTGGAGAATGCGCTCATGCACAGCTCCTATGCCAATGAAAACCGCGCGCGGGGCTATACCAGCAACGAGCGGCTCGAGTTTCTAGGCGATTCCGTGCTCGGTATGGTCACGGCGACGCGGCTCTATGCGCTCTATCCCGACATGCCGGAGGGGAAGATGAGCCGCCTGCGTGCCGAGCTCGTCTGCGAGCAGGCGCTGCACGGCGTGGCGCTCACGCTGCATCTGGGCGACTATATCCGCCTCGGCCACGGGGAGGAGCGCAGCGGCGGCAGAGAGCGGCCGTCCATTCTCGCCGACGCGGTGGAGGCGGTCATCGCCGCCATGTATCTTGACGGCGGGCTGGAGCCCGCGCAGCGCTTTATCCTCGCGCACATCCTCAACGGTCTGGCCG